>Ga0180217_1001982_pt1 | contig 20079 bp, 21 predicted proteins | sample eDN3rd37CBELigOP_FD_128521 | JGI IMG/M metagenome (GOLD analysis project Ga0180217, IMG submission 128521) | Enriched Organic Plus compost microbial communities from Emeryville, California, USA - eDNA 3rd pass 37_C BE-Lig OP (version 2) (version 2) ... | reverse complement strand
CTATGTTATGTACCAAGCGGTTAAGTGATTGATATTGAGCATCCGTATATCCAGCTAATGATGGATCAATTTGATTATAGATGTCTTCGGGTATAATTGCTGTCATTTCCTCTTTTGTCCCCATCGCAATGAGTTCGATGCCTATTGAATATTCATTCATTTTATTTTCATACTCCGGAAAATCACTCAAACTTCCCTTTCCAGCATGATAAGCAACCCTATTCTCAGGGACTAGACTATAGATTTCTCCGTTTCGATCAATTAAATAATGAACAGAAACATTATATTCCTTAAAAAGAGAGTAGACATCATCTACATTATAAGGATCTTCGGGCTTGAGCGCGGCATTGCTAATAAAATGAATCATAAGATGTGTGATTTGTTTTGTACGATCCTCTGAAAGATCGAGCGGTAATGATTTATTTGTTGTAGCAATGATATCTTCTGAACCCACCTTTACCTCCGTATTTTCAATTTTTACTTCCTTCGCATGTGCTGAACACCCCGAAAAAAGGCTGATGATTAATAGTCCAATGCTAAAAGTTTTCCATTTCATTTTCCGAATCTCCTGTACGATCTTAGATCCTAGTATCTCGGGTCATTATACCTACCCGTGAGTTAAGTAATCTGTAATATTTATTATACATAGGATAGCCTAAGATGCCAGTCTAAAGTAGGAGATTATAGTTCGAATTCCCATTCGTCCTTCAAGATTAAGTATAGGACTAATAGCTCATTTTCTAATTGTTCATATGTTTTTCCTGCTATTTGGATTCCTGCCTTTGGCAGTAAAATGTCTGCAATTTGTTTAGTTCTTCTGTCTTTCACATCATTTTTCAATTGTAAAAATCGATTGCAATATGTTTGTAGCAGCTTCCATTCCTTATTTCCAAACGATTTTAATGTCCATTGATCAACTGTAAGAGAATTCTTTGTAAGACCTCTTTTCCAAATCTCTTTTTCAAGTGGACTTTGTTTTTTATGATTTTTTGCTCTTCTTTCGTGGATAACGATAGTACCGGCAACTAAATCGCCAATACGCTTATGTTTAGAATGAAAGAAAACCATTATGATTGCTACAAAATAGGCTGCTGGCATGGAATCAATAATCCGAAGAAAATTACGAATAAAGCTTGATAGCAATGTAATACTATGTCCATTTTCTTGGATAACTCGAATTCCAACGACTTTTTTTCCAATCGTCTTCCCTCCTGCAAAAAATTCAAGCAGAAAAAAATAACCCCAGTTTAAGATAAATAAAAGAATGATTGTAATGGCGATTGGTCCAGAAGAAAAACTTTCTCCGAGCAACCAAAGATCAGGGCTACCATGTAAAATAAGTAATAGAGTAAGTAAAACAAGAAGACTTGCCGTTGTTAATATTAATGTATCTAGAAAAAAAGCTGCAGCTCGGCTACCCACCCCTGCTAACTGAAATTGGATGGAGACAAACTCAGGTGTTTTTATATTGGTCTGTTCTTGATTCAAAAAGACCCCCCCTTTTCTAGGTAGTTTTTTCATATGATGTTTCTATTTTTCTCTAAAATTACTATAATAAGGATATTGCTATTTCAAGAGGTGATTACATATTGAACATGAAGCAATTTGTCAATCAGCATCGAGATGAATGGAAGCAGCTTGAGCAATTGATTTCCATCCTACATAAGCGTCGAAAATCGCGAAGCAGTACCGAAATTAATGAGTTTCATAGACTTTATCAAAAGTGTGCCGGGCATCTTTCGTATAGTCAGACCTATTTTCCAGACGAGGAGACTACGCCTTATTTAAATGGTCTTGTCTCGAAAGCCCATAATCTCCTGTACAGAGATCAAGTATCCAGTTTTCAACAAATTCGTTATTTTTTCAGTACGAAATTTATTGGTCTTTTACTTGAACAATGGAAATTTGCGGTAGCTGCTTTACTATTATTTACTTTAGGTGGTGTAGGCAGCTTTTTTTCAGTTCACCAGGATCCCCTTCATATTTTTTCCATTTTACCAGCAGAAATAGCCCAAGGAGTTGACCCAGACTATTTAGGAAGTGCAGATGGTGAAGTGGATTCATCCTTAATGTCCGCTAGTATTATGACAAATAATATTCAGGTTGCCATCCTTGCGTTTGCTAGTGGTATCACTTTTGGTCTCTTAACCGTCTATATATTAATCTACAATGGCATTATCGTCGGTGCTTTAGCTGGATTATATTGGCATTATGGGAAAACGTATGATTTTTGGGCATATATTGTCCCTCATGGGATGATTGAGCTTACAGCTATCTTTATAGCAGGTGGCGCTGGATTGTTAATGGGCTATAAATTGCTGGTTCCTGGCAAGTATACAAGAAGCTACCAACTCAAATATCAGGCAAAACGCTCTGTGCAGTTGCTGTTAGGTACGATTCCTTTATTTGTAATTGCCGGAATTATTGAAGGGTTTATCACACCTGCTGCGATTTCACTTGAAGCTAAGTATGCTGTTGCATTCATAACGGTTATTGGATTGATTCTTTACGTTGTAACAGGAAAACTCTTTTTATTAAAAAAAGAAGCTACAGCAAGTTCCGATTCATGATATTGATATAATAGGAAACAGCAGTAATTGCTAATTTATCCTCATCGGCCTCAACCATCATGAGGCCTTGTTTTTCCCATTTTTGTTTCTCCTTCTTTTTCACGAGCATCTGTTGCTGTGCCATACTTTTTAGCATGGCTGATTGGACAGTAGTAGGATTCTCATCTATACGTTTGTTTAAAGTAGCATCCTGGATACCGACCATTAGGAAATAATGCCTTTGTCTAAGCTTTCGTAAATAGATTAACATGCTTTCTTCCCTTAAAAATGTATGTATATCACTAAACAACAAGAGAAGACTTCGCTTTTTCTGCATCGTTTCCAAATAAGATAAAACAGCCCCATAATTTGATTCTGCAGCATCTACTTTCACACTATAAATCGCATGCAAAATCGTTTGGAGATGTGCCATTCCTTTTCCGGCTGGGACAAACACCTTTACATCTGTTGAAAATGCTAAGAAAGAAACATAGTCCCCATTTTGTAGTGCAGCTGTTGCAACTGTAATAGCAGATTCCATCGCTCTCTCAAGACGATTTCCCTTCTTTAACTCAGCCCCCATCATTCGCCCACAATCTAATAAAATCGTAATATACTTTCCATGCTCTGGTTCGTACTCATTCGTCATCACTTCTTGGAGCTTTGCGGTTTGCCTCCAATTGATTGTTCGGGGGTCGTCTCCTACGACATAACTTCGTATTTTTGAAAACTCGCCAGCACCTGTCTGTTGTTTCCGGATTTTGACCCCTTCATATAATAAAAATTTCTGTGCATTTTCAAGATATTGCCTTGTTTCGGATAAATCTGGTATAACCTTCACTTCGTTACTTATCGTAAATGTGAATTGTTTTTCCCATAAGCCTAGGTAGCTTTTGTAACGGAAATATATTTTGTTCATTTGATAATCACCGCGCTCCATAGCTCGTGTAACATAAGTGATTCTAGAAGTTGTTTCACCAGATATCCTTCCACTAATCAGAAAAGGCTGAGTAAAGGAACCAGGAATGCCATCAATTAATCGGTATGATAGCCCAAATGTCGAATGATTTGTTACTTCAATATCGATAGAAGTGGGAAGCCCCCGCTCTATTTCAGCTTGTAGTTTACGTTTTGCAGCAAGCTGTTTTTTGTTAGGTGAAAACAACAAATCTACTAAGCTTCCTATGATCATAAAGAGATTTAACCCAATCATCAGCTCCCATGAAAGTTTTGAGAGACTTAAAAAAAAGCCAATAGAAAGGATTAGTAATAAAATAATCAATCGTTTTGTGGGTAAGATGCCTCTATCTAGGAACAGGAACCGATCCCACCAGCTCTTCAATGATTTCGTCAATAGTGATTCCCTCCAATTCTGCATGTGGAGATAACTGAATTCGGTGTCTAAGTGCAGGTTTTGATACGATTTTTACATCGTCAGGAGTCACATAATCTCTTCCCGCTAAATATGCCCATGATTGTGCAGCTTTTCCGATTGAGATTGCTGCTCGGGTACTCGCACCAAATTGGATCGTTTCGGATTCTCTCGTTTTCCGAACAATCTCGATTATGTAATTTAAAACGCCATCACCTAAGGTCACTTTTTCAATTTCCTGTCGAATCGAAACAAATGTTTGAAGGTTAAGGACATTTGTAGCATCGTATTGAATGAAACTTTGTTCAATTACTTGTTTTACTATGTTTTTTTCTTCCTCAGAAGCTGGAAAATCAATATGTAATTTAAATAGGAAACGGTCTTGTTGGGCTTCAGGCAAACGATAGGTACCCTCAAATTCAATTGGGTTTTGGGTGGCAACAACGAAGAAAACGTCAGGTAACGGATAGGTTTCACCCTGAATGGTTACTTGTTTTTCTTCCATTGCCTCTAATAGTGCTGCTTGTGTTTTAGCCGGCGTACGGTTAATTTCATCAGCTAAAAGGATATTTGTGAAAACAGGCCCTTTTAATGTTTCAAAACTGCCCTCCTTCATGTTGTAAATCATACTACCTGTAATATCACTAGGTAAAAGGTCAGGTGTAAACTGTATTCGTGTAAAATCACCACCAAGTAAGTTTGCAAGTGAGCGGACCATTTGTGTCTTCCCAGTCCCAGGTACACCTTCAATTAAGACATGGCCTCCAGCTAATATGGCAGATAATAAAAGTCGTAAATTGGTATTCTGACCTAAGATTCGTTGCTCGTATTTCTGCAGTAAGGATGTAAGTTCTAATCTCATCCTTTCTCCACCTCTTTTCTTAATTCATCTAAGTTTCTTGACCAGATCAAATAATCTTGTTTAGTTAGTTTTTCATTTTGTAAGATTTTTGTAAGTTTGATTAGATATTGCTTAACATCACTTTCATTTTTTTGGGACCATCGGTGTGTAAGCTTTGACGAAAGGTCTGTCCAGTCCCGATGAGAAGGAAATCCCCATTTTTCCTGAATTAGCTGTTTCACATAATCTGCTTGAATGTTTAACGATTCATGATAGTACCGGCCTCTTATATACCATGCACTTAAAGCTTGAATACCTTCATCACTAAAACGTACATTTTCCTCGCGTGGGACAATCACTTGTCCAAATCGTTTTCCTCTGTTCCAAATCCAAAGCAGGACGATTAATCCTCCCTGTAAAAGCAATACTAAAAACCAGCTAGGGTACAATGTTGTCAAATTTGAAGCATTTTTGGGACCATGTACATACTCATCAAAGTAATAAATAGATGCCTCTTTATCCTCAATTAACGATAGTACTAGTGGGATATGATCATAGTCTGATAGATTGCCATTCAACATCCACTCTGGTGTAATAGTTGTAATCAATTCACCTTCTCCCATTTTTTGGCTTGTTGCAATTACACCAGCTTCATCCTTTAACAGCACCTTTTCATTTTCGCTTGGAATGATACGGGCTGTAGCCTGAAAAAACGCATCAAATTCTACTCCGTTTTTATCTTTTATCGTGATTGCCTCATCGAGAAAAGGGTCAATATCTGCTGGAAGAGTCTTAATATCAAACATTCCTTTAGGATTTGACTTAAACAAAATCAACTTGTTTCCAGCCTCAATAAAATCTAGATAGCCATTCATTTCTTCTTGTTCAGGTGTAAAGTATGGCTCCACCATGATCAAAACTTGTTTCTCATCTTGTTTCGTGAGAAGGTTTGGGGAATGTGACCATCTTTTAACGGTATTGTCATCATTTAAATATGTATAAATTGCCTTTACACCAGTTGGAGAAGGAGAATCAGACACGTAATGTGGATACGCTTTTGGGTTATGGGATTCAATAAAGTAAGTTAATAAGAGTAGGAGCGCAATAAGCCCAATTAAGGGAATCCATACTTTAGTTTTGCGCATGATTGTTCTCCCCTCCTCCTTTTGCTTCTAGCCAGATAAAAGCTTTTTTCCGAAATTGACTATACTCGGCTCTAGTAAGCTCATATTCTCCATAAGTAACTTCATCAAACACAAGTGCTAAATCATAAAACTGAACAGCCCACAATTGATTTACTTTGCGCAGTTCATCATAATACTCCCAATTTGTTTTCCATACCCTTGCCTCAAGCCATTCTTTTTCATGAAAAAATAAGAGCAGTGCAAGAAACAAATGGCGCGTTGCAGGTGAAAAATGTTCATTTTCTTCATGCTTGATTGCTTCACGCAAATGCTTTTGATACGTCCAGTTAAGTTCCTCAGCTGAATGTAGAGGCTTATGATTACTATACTTTGACTTTCTTGTTTGATTTCGTACAAGTAAAAAGACCGCAATACCTACTAATAAAATAGCAGCAAGAATAACCAGGATTAGCACCACCTCCGCGGCACCACTTCCTGATTCAATTGCTGGGAATAAACTTTCTAGTAAATCGGCGAGCCATTGTTTTACTTTATTCCACCATTCCTGAAACACATTCCTGGACTCGTCATAGTAAATTCGGTATTCCTTTTCATTTAGTATCTCATCAATCCGATCTCTTGCATCATTTATTTGTGCCATTGTTGATCACCACTTATCTAGGTTCATTAAAACCCTCAATCATCTCATCCAAGTCCTCTGCATCATGTCTGACCCTTGCATCAAGGTACATCACACCATATCCTACGGCAAAAAGTAAGGTCGTAAAAATGGTGGTTAAGTTAACAATTACAGTTAATAGAACACTGTTGCCCATAAAGATTCCGAAAGTTGCTTCAACGGCAAAACTAATCGCACTGATTATTAAAAAGAAAACAATATATAGGCAAAAAAGAACCCATCCACGTTTTTTTGATAAATGCCAACTCCTAGAAAATCCAGGAGACTCATAGTCTAGTATGACAGAACCAAAATAAAAGCCCCAACGTGTTAGTAAATATCCGGTGCCAACGAACAAGCCTAGACCTAATACTATTGCTAAAATTATCCCGAAAATATGTACTGCAATAGCACCAAATATCCCTACCGGTACCAATATCATGATGGAAACAAAGAAGAGACCAAACACAATTAGACCAAATAAGATATTACTTCCGAGCATTGGCCAAAAGCGTGTAAAAGCTTTTTTTATAACCGAACTTATTGTATATTCCTCATTTTTACGAATATGGTTTAATGCAATTAGAATTGCAGCTTCTGCAACAGGAAACAACAATACACCAACAAGACCGACAAACATAGTTCCTAATGCTCCGCCAAAGCCAATTTCCTCAGCAACTACTGTTTCGTCAAAACTATTTAGTACTTGAGTAAACCAATCATCTCCAGGGCCAACTTCTCTAAAAAAGCTTGTTCCCGAAGCTAATAAGATAAGCGCTTCAAGTAAATATACAGGTCCCATGAAAATAAGTAAGATTGTAAAAAAGTCACGAAATCGACTTTTACTCAAACTAAACGTAAGATCAAGAATTTCCCCAAATCCCTTAGGTCGTGAAAATTTTGTGTTCAAACTGACATCCCCCTGTTATCGTGTTGTAAAAATGGAATTGCTAATATCGCCTATTTTAACATTATTCTGGAAAATATTCTTTATTAATTTAGAAAAATTTTCTAGTTGGTATAAATGGATATTATTAAAGCCTGACCCCATTATTTAGGTGTCAGGCTTAAAAATATCTAGGTATTAGATTAACGGTGATAGGCTTATTTTGCCCTCATAATCTCGTCAGTTTTTTCCAAAACTTCCTTTGCATTACCTTGGATATTAAGGTCAAATTGATGGTAGCTGTCTAAACGATCTTTATTAATTAACACAGTTTTTCCATTTGTCATGGATGGAAGTTCATTTACTGGGTATACTTCTAAGCTCGTTCCAATTATGATGACTAAATCTGAAATTTGAATATTTCTTAAAGCATTATTCCATGCTTGCTCTGGAAGCATTTCACCAAATAAAACGATATCGGGTCTAAGTTTACCACCACAATTTACGCATGTGTGCTTGGATAAAAAATCAGTTTCGTTTGCTGGCCGGCCACATCCATTGCATCGAAAGTTACGAATTGAACCATGTAGTTCAGAGACATTTTTTGAACCTGCAACTGTATGAAATCCATCTACATTTTGTGTTGCTATCGCTTGGATAAGTCCTGTCTGCTCCCATTCCGCGAGAAGAACATGTCCCTTATGGGGATAACATTCCTGAAAACCTCTTATTCTTGCGCAATAAAATTCATGAAACAAATCATAGTTAGATTCAAGAGCTTCTATTGTGGCCACAGTCCGCGGATCAATCTTTCTCCACCATCCTGATTTAGAGCGAAAATCAGGAATTCCACTCTCGACAGACATTCCTGCTCCAGTTAGCACAGTTGTAAATGAAGAAGACCTCAAATATACTGCTAGCTTGTTTATTAAATTATCCATCCGGTTGCCCCCTTTTTATTTAGATTGTACTATGCTTTCTTTCCTCTACAAAATCTAAAAGGTACAATAGATAAAAATAGAAGCGAAGGATTGATATTCATGAGGATTGCCGTAATTTCAGACACACATATGCCAAAAAGAGCAAATAAACTACCGGAAAAATTAGTAGAAGGTGTACGTGGTAGCGGCTTAATTATTCATGCTGGAGACTGGTCGACAATTGAGGTTTATGAAGAGCTGCAAACAATCGCTCCCGTTATAGGTGTACGAGGGAACATTGATCCACCCGAGTTACCATTTGGGGAGAAACTAATGATTGTAAAAAAAGGATATAGAATCGGAATTGTTCATGGTCATGTTGGTAAAAAGAAAACTACACCAGATCGAGCCTATGAAGCTTTCCAAGGTCAGAAGTTGGATTTGATTGTGTTTGGGCATTCACATATTCCCTATAAACAATACCATGGTGAAACATTACTTTTTAATCCAGGTTCCCCAACTGATAAACGTTTCCAGCCAGAGTTTTCTTATGGAATTGTTACACTTGGAGGAACACTGGATGCGGAGCATATCTATTATAAACGCAAGGATTAATGTTACTTAATAGCACCTGAAATCTCATAGAGACTTAAGTCAATTTCAAGTGTTTTTCCCATGGCAAGTTTCGCCAATTCGCTACCTAAAAATGGGCCAACTGTTAATCCGGAAGCACCGAGTCCATTAGCGGCATAAAGATTTTCGAAGCCAGGGATGCCACCAATTACTGGGAGAAAGTCAGGTGTAAATGGTCGAAAACCAACTCTTGTTTCTAATACCGTACCCTCAGATAACCCGGGAGCAATATTTAAAGCTTTATCTAAAACTTCATGAAGTCCACCGGCGGTTACTCTGTAGTCCATTCCTTTATCATTTTCATGTGTTGCACCTACAACAATCTTCCCTTCATCAAATGCCAAGATATATTGATCATTTGGTGGCATGACAACTGGCCAATTGTCTGTGTTTGAATCTTCAAGATCTAAGTGAACGATTTGAGCTTTCTGTGAGTAAACTTGAAAATCAATACCGAGAGGCTGAAGTAAATCATTTGCCCAAACTCCTGCCGTTACAATTATCTTATCGGCTTCAATTATTTCATTTTCTATTTTTACACCAATTACGTGTTTATCCGTTTTTACGATACTCGCACTCCCATTCCGTTCAATTGCACCGTAATGCTTGGCAGCTCGTATTAATGCATTTCGAAGCTCCCTTCCATTCACTCTGGCAGCCCCACTTATGTGTACAGCAGAAAATTCTACAGATAATGGCGGAAACAATTCGGTTGTCTCTGTGGAGTTTAAACGTGTAATTTCTCCAATTTCCTGAGCATCTTTCCGACGGGTGTGGGCTCGCTCTTCCATTTTATCAAGCTTGTTTTCATCTAAATGAAGACTAATTGCTCCTACCTTTTTATAACCAGTATCAGTCTCACCTAATGCTTCAAGCTCGCTTATTAACGTGGAGTAATATTTTGCACCTGCTTTCGCTAAACTGTACCATGCTTTATTTCGACGTTGGGATAGCCATGGACAGACAATTCCCGCCGCAGCATCTGTTGCTTGACCTTGATCCTTGCGGTCGACAATGATTACTTCTTCACCCGCTTTTGCCAGATGATAAGCAGTTGATGAACCAAGTATCCCTGCTCCAATAACAAGATATGATGTCATTATTTCAAAATCCCTTCTATGCTCTAGATGTGAATTATTTTACTAAAAATAAGCTTAAGAAACATCTTTTTGTCGAAATTTGTATATTATTTTCCTTTTTACCTATGATATAGAGGACGCTGTAAAATATAGGAAAAAAGAAAGATGTATAAAACAGCGGACATAAAAACTAAAAGGAGGATTGACAATTGGCTAAAAAGAAAAATAACCAGTCTCAAACAGGAGCAAATAGTATGGACACGGAATTTGGCGCTGAGCAAGGTTTAAGTAAAAAGGCAAGGAAGAAAGCTGCACGTGAAAATAAGAAAAACAAATAAATAACCAACTTTTATTTAGTAAAGTGCATTCGCAGATTTTCGTACCGGTACATATTTGACCTGTTCCTAAGCTAGTAATTTATTGGAACGGGTTTTTCTTTTTATACAGGTTATTGGACAACTGTATCTGTCCGTATACTTGTTTAGAGGGGGAGATATATAGTGAAACAAGTAGAGATTCAAATGATTTTATTTGTCGGAGTAACTTTAGCTCATGAATATTGGCTACACTGGGGACTCCCAAGGGTCTACTATTGGGATGTTAGACACTCACATCTGAAAAAAATAGAAGATGATTCAGATAATAAAATTGCATAAGAAAGGGATAACTTTGTTACCCCTATTCAAGGCTACGAATTCTTGTTTCGTCAGGTTTCCAGACTTCAGTTAGTATATCTCTAAAAAGTTGATTAAGGAGTCCAGTCGGATTAAGGGTACTTGATTTTAATTTTGTATTATAACGTTCCAGATGATGAATTTCGTGTTCAATAAATTTGTCTAGCTCAGTTAATTGGTTAACTAATTTTTGACCAGAAGTCTTTACTCTTATTAGATTCTCGATTTCCAGTTTTAGTTTGTCCTCATTTATCAATTCGGCAACAAGAGTATTCAAATCAAGACTAACCATTTTATTATATTTTTCAATTGATTTTGCCATCAACAATGGCCGAATCACATTGATATACGTTTTAACATGTTGACCTTTTTCTTGAATAGCTTTAAAATTTCCTTTTGCCATTTTTACATAGTGGTACATGCAGGGAATAGGTGATATAACGGCAGGTTCCAAAAGTCGAATTCTTTCAAAGAAGGAATACGCTTGGAAATAAGTAATGTTCGAGTGCAACCATTCCAGAAGCGCAGGATTAGATTTACGAAATAGCCGAAGTGCCTTTGTAAGTTCCCAACCAGTCATATCAACTAATGGATTAACTGGGATGCCTACTTTATCATGTTTCGGAATTTCAAGAACATCTCGCTTTTGATCAATTGAAAGGTACCAATCGGGATGATGGATATAAATAAAACGAACATCATAATCACTTTCTTCACTTGCAATCCCCCAAGTTCTGCTTCCAGATTCACAAGCGTAAAGAATTTTAACGTTGTATTCTTTTTCAATTTGATTAAGAATCTCTACAATATGTTCTTCCAATATGACACCCCTTCCTTTCATAAGAAAAGGAGATGCTCTTGTCATCTCCCTTTAGTAAGTAGTATTCTCATTTTACGTGCACATAAAACTTTCCATGTCCTATAAGCTCTAAATGTGGTTAATCCCAAGACCAATTGTTTCGTGTTCAAGTCCTTTAATTGGCGCACCAATTGTTCCATAAAAAGCAACGGCTATCCATTCTCCCTCTTCCTCATTGGTATAAGGAGTACCTCGGACGATGGCGAATCGTAGACCGACTGTTCGACTGATTTCGCCTATTGCCGTTTGCCCCCTTGTTACCCCTTCGATTCCTTCAATTATTGCGTGATACAAGGCGTGGGTTTCACGATACTGCGACTCGTGTATAAGGCCATGCCGCTTTGCAGCTGTTTCAACAGCAGCAATTACCTTCTGCATGTTCATCGATCCGACTTTTCCTTGGCAGTAATTAACATCCTTCAACGTAAATGATAAAGTTTCCATTTCTTTTTCCGTCAATGTAGCTAAAAGTACAGCAATCTTCCCAATTGCTATTTTTTGACTCATAACTAAGAACCTCTAATTTCTGAATTTTCTTATCTATCATCTTCTTATTATTGTAAACTTGAGTTAAATCCATTGTCAATGGTTTTGGTAAAATTTAGTATATTAGTATAGTAATAATCTACCTTGTTAAAGTATGGGGGAATGATGAAAAACCCATTTGTAAATGGGTTTACTTGTATTTTATAAAAATGACATTTCCTTTGATTACATGCTTGTCATGCTGATTGTATGCAGCAACATCAAAAGTTAGCACGTTTTCATTAATTTCTTTTAATGTGGCTTTTAAAGTTATCACATCGTTCAAAAACACCATGTTCCGAAAACGGATGGAATAGGTTTGAATATAGCCTTCTTCATAAAAAGGTGTAAATAGTTTTGCTAGATTTCCCATTGTCCACATACCATGTGCAATTACACCTGGTAACCCAGCCTTATGTGCTTCATCATCGATAGTATGGATTGGATTGTAATCGTTGGATGCACCAGAATATTTTATTAGGTCCATCCTAGAGACTGGCGGAAGTTGGAGATTTTGTAGTGAATCACCGATTTGAATATTTATTAACGAATTCATGCCAACATCTCCTTTCTAACCGCCTCTGTGATAATTACGATTATCTTAGATGAAAAGATGAGCTCGCCTTTTACATCTTCTCCATTTTCACTAATAGTTAGAAAACCCATTGACCCTGTAGAACCTTTTTTCTCAACGTAGTTTTCGACCTTTGAATAGCAATATATCACTTCGCCAACACGTATTGGCCTTTCATAGTTGAAAATTTGTTCACCATGGATAAGCCCTTTTTCCGGTAAGACAAGCCCTTCTATCCTTCCAAATTCTAAGACTCTAGGAAATGTTGGTGGTGCAATATTCGTTTTATATCTGGAAGCCTTCCCATACTCTTCATCAATGAAAATAGGATGAGCATCACCAATGGCCACAGCAAATTTTTTGACCGCTCCTCTTTCAATAACATTTTTCACTTTTACTGATTGCTTGCCGATAAACTCTTTTAGCACCTACAACACCCCTTTTGTAGAATTATTGTTTTTTCTTTTTACATAACTATATTTTATTTTGAAATTTCAGATAATATAAGTTGTATGAATAAAAGCCACACAGTAAAATCAGTGTGGCTTTCTATCAAATCACTCAAATCCGGTTGTCATTTCGTCAGGATGTGAGCCTATACGATCATTTTTGTTGAGCGCGCTTATTTTTTCCATATCTTCATGTGAAAGTTCAAAATCAAAAACATCTGCATTTTCTTGTATGCGGTGCTCTTTAATTGATTTTGGAATCGTAACAACACCGTTTTGAAGGTCCCAGCGTAAAATGACTTGTGCTACTGACTTATTGTGTTTTTGACTGATTTCTAACAATGTTGGATCATTCAGTAGTTCTCCTCGTTTTAGTGGAGACCAAGCTTCTAACTGAATACCTTCCTTTTTACAGAATTCATGCAATTCCGTTTGTGTTAGGTGTGGATGGTATTCAACTTGATTCACCATTGGCGTAATCTCTGAATTTTTCATAAGATTTTCAAGATGATGTACTTGGAAATTGCTAACACCAATTGCACGTACACGCCCTTCTTTATATAGCTTTTCTAAGGCATGCCATGTTTCAATATACTTGTCTTTTCCTGGCCAGTGAATCAGATATAAGTCTAAGTAGTCTAGACCTAATTTTTGTAGGCTTGTTTCGTAAGCTTGCAGTGTAGATTCATATCCTTGGTCGCTGTTCCAAACCTTTGAAGTAACAAATAAATCTTCTCTGTTAATACCAGATTCACGAATTGCTTGTCCAACACCTTCTTCATTTTTATAAACAGCTGCAGTGTCAATGCTTTTATAGCCATGCTTAATTGCCCATTTGACAGAGTCAATAACCTCTTGCCCTTCTTGTACCTTAAAAACCCCTAGGCCAAACCATGGCATTTTTACTCCATTATGTAATGTTGTTGTATCCTGAAGACTTTTGACCATATAGCTCCTCCTCGTTTGAGAAAAATTTACCATTAACAGTTTCTCACACGTTAAATGATTTTTCAAATGTAAAGGCTTTTATTTATAGAAAAAAATGAAAGTCTGGTTTATTTAGGAATAAAGAATTTAGTAAGTTTTTGTGCAGAAATGATAGAAAAAACAAGAAGAATCAATGGTCCAAAGAATAAAAATGCGACATTATGTAGACCATGGACACCCAATGGCAAAATAGTTAATACAAACTGTATACTTTTAAAATAAAGAAAGAAAAAAAATACGAATAAAATACAAAATAAGAGTTTACTTTTATCCAAAAAGTCCCCTCCAAATATAGTTTTCTACATTTTACCATAGATTGCTAATCAGGAGAGAACCTTTTCATTTATTTATGTGTAGGTGTAAGACGCTTTTGTTTACGTTGCTCATTTAATAGGTTTAAAAGCAGTGATTGCACAAGTTTTGATTCAATTGTTGCATTCTGCGGATGTGCAAGATTTATTTGTTCCAATGGATCTTTCGTCAGGTTGTAAAGTTCGAATTGGTCAGGAAGTGGTTCGGTTTTTGTTGTTACTTTTGACACAGTAATTGTCACGTCTTCCCCTGCTGCAACCTCACTCTCTACTGTTGTCTGTTTGTCTTCAACCCCAGGATTACTCCAAAATTGCGGATTGTCAAAATACCTGGTAAATTTCCAAAGTTCGTTTTCTCGATGTGAACCCGTTGCCATATAGGCAACCACTGCTTCAATATGGTTTGGTTGAGTAACAGATTCATAGGGTTTGCCAGCAAAGGTTATTTGGTTAAGTCCCCGTGTAACATCGTCATCTGTCATAAAATATATCGGCTCATTTGCTCGCAAAAACTGTGAGTTCCCCTTAACTAAAGGGCTTAAGTCACGTCCAACAAGGGAATGTACCTCTGAATGATTCTTTTTTAGTTCCCTCTGTGTTTTATTTACATCAATATCAGCTAAACCTAATAATGTTGGAAGAATATCAACATGACTTGTTAGCATGGTGGTTGTTTTACTTTCAGGAAAAAGTTTAGGATTATGAATGATAAATGGAACATGAATGGATTCTTCATACGTGTTATACCATTTTTGAAACAATCCGCCATGTGCACCAAGCATGTCGCCATGATCAGAGGTGAAGATGACAACGGTATCCTCATAAAAGCTTGAGTGCTTTAGAGCATCGTAAACTTTTGCCATCTCCGAATCTACTTGTTTCTGAAGGGAGTAATACAATTTTCGGTAAAAAAGACTATCTCTCGTTGGCTGGAATGTCTTTGGATAGGTTTCACGATAGCTTTTTTGGGCAGTAGGTTTAGTATCGAGCGATTCATTTGCTGTAGGGGCTGGTGGAATATGCGGAAGAGTTGGGTCTAGTTCAAAATTAAATAAAGGTGAATGTGCAGTAAGTTCTCCATATAATGTGATATCGTGTGGATTCAAAAATGAAGAAACAATTAGCCATGGCTCTTCACTTGCTTCCTGTTCAAGTGATTGAATGAGTTCAACAACTTCCCTTGCATAAACCTCATCACGACCTTTTGTACCGATTGCTGCAGAGGATGCTGAGTTACGAGGGTCTGAACCATGTGGCTCCGGCCCAAGCCAACCGGAAAATCCAAAGTCATCTAGACGATTCGCATCCAGATAGAGTTGTTCTAATTTATGGTCTGGTACTCCCGTGGAAGGATTATAGCTTTGCAGAGAAGAGTGTGTACCAGGTATTAAAATATCTGCAACACTTGTATGCCACTTTCCTTTCCAAAAGGTTTTATATCCAGCATTTCGAAAAAAATCACCAAATGTAGGGACAGCATTGGGGTCAAGCCAAAAGACATCTGGTTCAAAACTTTCAGCCGCTCCTCCAATCGTTTTCGTCAGTCCGTGTAAGGATGGATATTGTCCTGTATAGAGGGTGGCTCTACTTGGAGAACAAGCAGTACTTCCTATATAGTGATTCAAGAATTCTAACCCATTCTTTCGTAATAAATTTTGGGTTATCAGATTTTCTTCACACCACTTTTTAAGTTTCTCATCCTCATAAACGGTTGGGAAACGCTGCTCATCCACAATAAAAAACAAAAAATTAAGTCTCCGCTTTTTCTGTGGCTTGTCAATGCCCTTCATATTCACTTGTGTTCCTCCTTGTTCCAAACTATGGATATTATATGTTATGGTTGAGGAGGATGTTTACACAAACTAGTGAATTTTACCCATATAAAAATGAGAGGCTAATACCTCTCATTTGCATGTTTCTTATTTTGATTTTGTTTCAACATCGTCATCATCAAGGATGCCTTTTGTTGCTTTTTTAAATTCGCGAAGTGTTGTGCCCGCAGCTTTGCCAAGCTCAGGTAGTTTCTTAGGTCCGAATACAAGTAATGCAAAAAAGATGATTACTACTAATTCTCCGAAACCGAGGTTTCCCATATTCATTCCACCCTAAACGAAATGTATTGCAACCTTATTTTAGTCCTACTCCAACCTTTTTTCAATTAAATTTTCACAAAAGACACGTCATTTTTATTTAAACCAGCCTTTTTCTTTCGATTGAGTGATGGCTTCGATACGATTTTTGACTTCTAGCTTATCCAAGATAGTAGAAATATAATTTCGGACAGTACCTGTTTTAATACTAAGTTCATCGGCAATTTCTTTTGTATTTTTACCGTCGGCCACAAGCTCTAGTACCTCTCGTTCACGCTCTGTTAATGGATTTTCGTCTGCATATAAATCATCCATTAATTCAGGGGCATAGACACGTTTTCCACTCATCACACTACGAATCGAATCTGCCAATTCATCACTGGGACTATCTTTAAGGAGGTACCCTTTCACACCAGCCCTTAATGCACGTTGGAAATACCCAGTACGCGCAAAGGTAGTTAATATAATAACCTTACAATCCGTTTCCTTTAATTCTTCAGCAGCTTCAAGACCGGTTTTTAGCGGCATTTCAATATCCATCATGCATATATCTGGCTTGAGCTCCTTCGCCAGGGTAATCGCCTCTTGTCCATTACTTGCCATTCCAACAACTTCCATATCGTCCTCTAAGTTTAAAAGTGAACCAAGCGCCCCAAGAACCATTCGTTGATCTTCAGCAATTATGATTCGTATCATAAAAGTCCCTCCACTTCGACCTGTTTTCGTACATTTGGAATTTTAATAATCAATGTTGTGCCATCAGTTGACTGGATTTCAAGGCTACCATTTACAAACTCTAAACGTTCTCGCATCCCTTGAAGTCCATGACCACCAACCATATCTTTAGTAGGATTCTTACCAATCCCATTGTCTTCGATCATGACAGTGATTTCATCTTCAATCTGGGCTATTTCAATTTTACAGTGACTTGCTTTACTATGTTTGACAACATTGTTGATGCCCTCTTTAATCAACATGCTGATGATGTTCTCGTAAAATAGTGAAACATCTTTCAGAGAGTTGTCCTGTATATACTCAAATTCTATTCCCGCAACTTTTAATATTTGTTGAACTCGAACAATTTCTTCATTAATACGGATACCACGCATTTGTGAGACCATTTTTCGAACTTCATTCAAAGCCGTCCGTGCTGTTTGTTGCACATCTTTTAATTCATGACGAGCTTTTTCTGGGTCTTTATGAATGAGTTTTCTAGCCAAATCACTTTTTAAGCCAATCATTGAAAGCTTTTGTCCTAACGTGTCATGAAGGTCCCTGGCAATCCGTTGACGTTCTTCTTGTTTGACAAGTTCCGCAATGCGTTTATTTGCATCCTCTAGTTGTTCCTCGAGTTTCTCTTGTTTCTTTTTGTTATAAATATTAAATGGTAATAGAATTACGCTGATCCAAATAATAATAACGAATGGTAATTGGGAAAGAAACACTTCGTCTTGTAATACGAGATTGTAATTTATAGAAAATGTTGTAGCCACAAGGTGTATGATGTACAACGTTAAAAAGGCTACGCGGTTCTTGATGTGTCCATTGTAATATGCAATATAAAAAGCAAAATAAATAAATGCAAAGAGAATTGACATGGTTAATGAAATCCCGATTAGGATTGACGTCCAAAGATATACGGGCCATTTTCTTGAGATAAAGGCAAATCTGAGTGAAATGAAAAAGATGACCGTTAGAATGATGCCAGTAATTATTTCCGGCGTCGATGACGATTGAAAGATAAAATAAAACGGCAGGATGCTAATTACTGCCCAAATATAAGGTGAAACTCCTGACCATTTTTGAAAAAGTGAGTATTTCTTCATAGAACTTACCCTCATTTAGTTCAAGATTATTTTGTATCTTATCATAGCATAATCAAATGCGCCCATGGCGTATTTGAGCCCGATTTTTTTCGAGCAAGCTCGAAAAATTACATCTGAAAAATCGTGGCATCCGCCGGAGGCTTTAACTTTATTCAGCCGGGTTTTTCCCACTGAAATGTTTAGATTTAAATAAATCATACTACAGCATAATGATGAAGTAGCATACTCGCTGAATAAAGTTAATAGGAAAACCCAGCTTATTTTTCTAAGCTGGGGATCTTTTTAATCTCTTTTTGTTCGGCAACCATTTCTTTAATTTTTCCATAGCCTACAAACACTTTTTCTTCTTCATCCCACAAACGGAATTTAAGTGATTTTAAGCTTGTTTTTAAAGTGATTGTTGGTACCTTTTGAAGTGGTTCAGTTTGATTGTGTACCTCTTCTAGTTTGTAATTCGGTACTCGTGGGCTTAAATGATGCACATGGTGATACCCGATATTGCCTGTTATCCATTGTAATGGCTTTGGTAGCTTATAAAAAGAGCTTCCTTCAACTGCAGCTTTTACATACTCCCAATGCTCATCTTCTTCAAAATAGGAATCTTCAAATGTATGTTGAACATAAAATAACCAAACACCTGCAATCCCTGAAACCATAAAAATAGTTCCTTGAACGATTAAAAATGCCTGCCAACCAATTATCAGACTTACTATTACAGCGAGTGTAATGATTCCTAAATTTGTAATATACGTGTTCCAACGTTCCTTCTTTTTTGCTTTTTTTCTGTTAAAACGATTTTCAATTAGGAATACAAAGATTGGCCCTAAAATAAACATCACAAATGGATTTCGGTAAACTCTGTAGCACAGACGCTTCCAAGCAGATGCTTCCAAATACTCTTCAACTGTCATAACCCAAATGTCTCCGGTACCACGTTTGTCAAGATTTGAGCTTGTTGCATGGTGGACAGAATGGTCATGCCCCCATTTACTATAAGGGAATAATGTTAATATCCCAGTAATCGTTCCAACGATTTTATTTGCTGTGCGATTTTTAAAGAAAGAGTGATGACAACAGTCATGGAAAATGATAAAAATTCGGACAAGAAACCCCGCTGCAACTACGCCAATTACAAGTGTCAATAGATAAGAAATGTTTAATGAATAATAGGCAAGAACCCATAATCCAAGATAAGGTATTAAGGTATTACAAAGTTGCAATACACTTGCCTTTAGGTTTGATTTTTCAAATGGTGCCACTTGTTTACGTAAGCTTCTTTGATCTAATTTGTTCATTTAATCCTTTCCTTTCTAAATTCTCATTTCATATTTTAGTCAGATTTTTAAATTTAATGAGGAAATTGCTGACAAATCGCCAACAGTTTTCTACATTTCCAATGTTACAAAAGAATAAAGATTTGCACTAGACATAGGTGTCATGTGAAATACATGATAAATGTCATATACCATGTACAAAAATTTAAAATACACAAAAAATTAACATTCAATTTTGGGCTAAAAAACATTTTTTATGCTATACTTAAAAAACAGAATATTTAAACTAATATTCATTCTAAAAAATTCTTTTAAAAGGAGGAAACCTATGTACAGATTAAAAGACAGTGAGAGGATTTTCATTTATACTGGCCCAGATGGTTCTGGCAGAAAGACTTTAGGAAAGATGGTTGCAACAGCATTTGAT
>Ga0180217_1001981_pt1 | contig 20100 bp, 12 predicted proteins | sample eDN3rd37CBELigOP_FD_128521 | JGI IMG/M metagenome (GOLD analysis project Ga0180217, IMG submission 128521) | Enriched Organic Plus compost microbial communities from Emeryville, California, USA - eDNA 3rd pass 37_C BE-Lig OP (version 2) (version 2) ... | reverse complement strand
TTCGTGAAGTACAGTTGTACCCGTTTTCACGTCGATCCTGGCAGATTTTACCGTTTCGACCTCTTTTTGAACAATTGACAATGTAGCCGGAGCAACCGTTTTCATATCGACTGCCGCCCCTGCAGGAAGAAACCCCAATGGAATGACTTCTCTGGTTAAAATATCGGTGTAGGTTTTCCTGTTTCCCACGGTAAGGGTAAAGTTCTTATCTGTTGTGCTACCATTTGGAACGGCTTTTATTTCGTAGAACCCGGATTTCTCTATCACCGTTTTTAAATCGGTGGCATATCCGGACGTAAATATCCCTGTCAATAAAAACAGGACAATCATTTTCTCAAAACCTGATTTTGTCATATTCTCGTTTCTAATTATTCTTCTCTTGCTATCCTATCAATATCAACCTTTACTTTTCTTTACCGATTCCAGAAAATCTTCGATTGCCCAGCGAATATCTTTATCCTGTATATCCTGCTGATTCATCTTTTCCAATGCCTGAACAAACGCCTCCCGGTTTTTGACATAAAGCATATAGTTGAGACTTAATAATGCTAATTGGCCGTTATCTGCATGGGCATAACGTATTAATGTGGTTGCCGCCGATTTATCTGAAAAACAATTCCAACCAATTGCTGCCGCGGTAATGGCAACAGGCGGATAAGTGTCTTGCAGCGCCTGAGACAAAACTTTACGGTAAGATGCCAGTGATTGCTGAGACTGACACATCAACCCTAATGCAGCCCAGTACCGTACTACATTGTTTGAATCTGTCAGCATTTTAATCTGTTGTTTAACCACTTCGGGACTTCGCTTGCCGGACAGTGCTGCCGCTTCATAAATAGACTTCAATGGAAACTTCTTCTCGTCCGTTCTGAACAAAAAGGGAGATTGACCGGATTCGGCCAGTTTAGCTATCTCAAACTCGGGCAACAACATCACATCCCGGCCTTCTATCATACGTCGTTCCAGTTCCGCAGACATCCTTTGCAATCGTATCGAATGCCCCACATCACCGGCTAAATTCCGCATCTCCCAAGGATCATTTTTCGTATCAAACAAAAACTCGGCAGGACGCGGCTTAAAGAAACTTTCTTGCAATCTGTTTAATTTGCCCAATCGAAAATCATTACGTATCTGTTGTTTGATTTCCCCAATTTCCATATAATTGATGTAACGCAATTCCGGCATATAAGCCATATAGTTACGACTGTACACATAGCGGCCATCGGTGATCGTTCTGACCATATCGGGCCCGTTGTCCGACCGATCGGAAGCCAGCATCAGATATTCCACAGGTTTGTCTCTGTTTTTCCCGATAAGCACCCGGCCTTTCATATATTCCGGCACTTTTCCTCCGCACATACTGATGAGTGTAGGAGCTAAATCCTCAAAGCTCACTAATTCATCTGTTACTACTCCGTCACCCCAGGGCGAGAGATGACGGTACATGGGTGGAAACCAGACAACAAAAGGCACACGGTATCCCAAATCAATTCCATTTGTTTTTCCTCTGGGCATCCCCTCCCCATGATCGGCAAAGAAGAAAATAATTGTGCTGTCAGTCAGTTCGTCTGCCTCTAAACGTTCTAACAGTTTGCCGATTTTCTTGTCGGTCAGGTTCAACGAGTTGTAAACGCGAGCCAGCTGTTTCCGCATTTCCGGACTGTCGCGGTATATGGGCGAGACTTCGAAAGCATTATCCAAAACATGCTCCTCTGAGCTAAGCTGTTTCAACACCTCTTGTTGATATTGGTCGTAGGGCCATGTCATTGTACGTGATTGATGGCTGTCATCAAAATTGAACACGGCAAAAAATGGCTGCCCAGGCGATCGATTCCACCAACCCGCATGACCCGAACTCTCATCCCAAGCTTCTTGGATATACGCTTTCTCGTTGGCCACATTGTAATCTGTTTTGGCTGTATTTGTCGTATAATAACCTACTTGCTGTAGGTAATAGGGAAAACCTTTCATAAAATCAGGAACCGGGTATTTACTCCGGTGGTTTCCTGTACCTGCTTTCCACGTTGGCACTCCTGTAATAATGCTTGTACGGCTGGGAGAACAAACGGTATTCGTTGAAAATGCTTGGGTAAAACGAACTCCTTCCCGGGCAAGCCGATCGATATTCGGCGTATTTACTACTTTATTGCCATAACATCCGACAAATTGCGGCGAAGTGTCTTCTATGGTAATCCACAGGATATTGGGGCGCTCGGTTGCTTGTGTCTGAAAAGCACCTGCACCTACACATAAATTGGCCATCAGCATATACCGAAACCACCAACGGATATAAATAGTTCCCAAAAATTGCTTCATGAGTGATATTTCGTTTACGATGACACTATTGACATTTCGCACATTCCCATATTGACATCTTTATTTTAGCTGTGTGTATTTAAAGTTTATAAATAAGGTTTCAAGTGTGGCTTTCTTTCCGAATACGACAAGGAAGGATAACCAATCAGTACAAAAATACCTCCGAGAGGAAAGACTTTTCTGCTCTAATTGGCCATTTTATAACACTAATTGGTATTAAAGCCCCCTATTTTACTTCCAATGCACCCAGACCCGGCATCGTACCGATGGGCTCTCCCATGATATCGTGGACCACATCCAACATCAATCCGTCGGCATCTCCCTCAAGACGCGTTATAGGAATTCCTTTACCTTTCACCAATGCCTTGTTGCGCGGTAGGTAATGTTGTATCTGCCAACCTCCTATCGTTTCGAAATCGACATTTCCGAATATAGGCTGACTATCTTCTATCGGAAATATGGATGGCCAATTTTCAGCTTTCAGAAAGAGGTTATTGCTAAAGAAAAGACGGTCTAATCTTTTTTTTATCATTCGGTTATTTTCCGATGTTCCGGACTCACCGACTATATGGAATATATTATTAGCGATCAGCAATCCGTCCGTTCCGTCCTCGATCGCGAATCTGGCCACGATGTCGGGTCTTACGTATATGGTATTGTTGTAAATATAGGTATTCATGGGAGGTTTCCTACTGCTACCGCTTCCTATGTGACCACTCAGCCAAATGATCTTCCCATCCTGAAAAGCCCCACCCTGCCCATTCACGCGGTGACCATCGTTTACGCTGATATTGTACCGATAAGCACAGTTGTAGGTATTGCCCAATATTTCGCAAAATCCGCCTGCATTATGCGCGCTGAAATTGTACTGCATAATGACGTTGTCGCAATTGAAATCGATATGTGCGCCGGCAGAATCTCCCGGGCCATTGGCATACAAAAAACGATTCTTCTCGATCAATATACGCGAGGCCGACCAGGTCCACAGTCCGCTACCACGTCCCCACTTCCGACCATCATCCGTACTGCCGGAATAGGAAACTTCGTTGGATACAATGTGTGCGTCCCGGGTATTTGACATCTGAATGCCCGGCCCTCCCGTACGCTGAACCTGATTTTCTGTCATCACTATATCACTGATGTTTTGGGCGGTTCCCGTTAATCTGATTCCCGTATGCTCTATATTTACGATATGACAATCTTCTATTCGGACACCTTTTATACCGGCTGTCGCCCGGTTGCTGATCATACGTATACCATAACCATAAGCCCCGGTACCGTTAGCGCTGTTCACATCATCAGGATCACGCACAAATCCGGGATTCTCAAAAAATATATCCCTTATCGTCATATCCGACAAAACGACATCCTCTATGTGCCCCTGTGCTGAGGTCGTAACCAACACTCCACATCGCATGTCAAGATCTTCATTTTCTGTATTATAACCATTTGCAGTGATGTACAGTTCACGCAGGTGTATATGCTGACAATCCCGGATCAGCACACCCTGGGCCTCTCCTTTTGCATCTATGTGAGCTTGCTCGCCTTTTTTGTCCGCTGTCGGTGCAAAGGCCGACACGGTAATCACGCTGTCCGGCTTGCCACGAATGCCGATAAGCTCCAACGTACCGATATGCCGCTCTCCTGCTGCCAACAACAACCTATCTCCCGGTTTTAAAGCTATCTGACTTGCTTTTTCAAGGGTGCGAATAGCCCGATCGGCAGAGGTGCCACTGTTTATATCATTTCCCATGGTAGGATGGACATAGTAATCTGTTCCCATAGTCTCGGGAAGCATTTCTTCGTCTATAGGGTCTGTTTCAGATTTTGTGCAACTGCTCAGTATATGTGCAACCGCTATCAGAACGAGTACCGGTCTTATGTATTTCATCATTTATTTTGTTTTTCATTCTTAGACGGATCCATGACAGCCTTATGGGCGATCTCCTGCGCAAGACGGCATTTTTCGGTATCTAATGTCGTTGGACAGAAAGAATTACCCGGAGAGAGCTTACCCAATATTTTCTCATACCAAGTGCAGGCAGCCACATACCGCCCTATAGGCGACAAATGAAAACCATCTCTGCAAAAATCAGTTTCCGGCGCTACATATCTGCCATTTTGTATCGCTACTCCGGCAGGAATAATCATGTTGACACCGATTTCTTTGGCCACTTTATCCACCGTACCGATGATAGCGTTGTACATTTCCATCTGGTCGTTATTATAATTAGCAAATCCGAAGTGTGTAGATTCTTTGTTGTATGCCCAGGTCTGATGTATCGCAAATTCTACCTTGGGATTCAAAGCCTCCTTCTTTGTAAACGCTATAAGATCAGTGATATAAGGAAAGTAACTTGCGTAAATCCCCGATTGATGACTGACTTGCTGAAAAGTAATGTAATCCCATTCTTCATCTTTTATACCGTCTGTCAGCCGGGTGTTTTTCCGAACCGTTCTGGAATTTTCCATCCAGTTTATCTTGGTGTACCTATACGAAGAATCTGCGTTTAACACATTTTTCCAATGCTGTTCCAAAGTGGAACCGCCCACAACCAAACTGCCGATAATCACCTCAAGGCTATCAGCTTTTGCCAGACGGCTCAGATGATATTCAACAGCATCCTCCGAAAAACTATTTCCTATTGCCAATATCTTAACCGGCTTCTTGCCTGCCGAACTTACAGACTGTGCGTTTGCCTCAAAAAAGAAAACAGCAAACACAATTATCAAAAGGTCAACGCCTCGCTTCAACATGGTCAAACACCTTATTTTTATATCATTTAGTCTCATTGCACCTTGGTTGCTTAGTTACTGATCAAATACCGATAAATCCCATTTACTTCACCTCTACAGCGCCGATATCCGGAAGCCCATCAATCGTATTGTCGGCCATATCTTTGTCAAGATTCAATCCCTGTACCAGACCGAATACATCCCCTGGAATAAAAGGTATCTCGATACCTTTATCTTTTACGAGTTCCTTATTGTGAGGTATGTAGTCAGCGATATTCAATCCACCCTTGCCTGCAAAATCAGGGTCTCCGATCAAGGGGCTTTCATCCTGAATCGGGATCACCTCCGGCCAATTTCCAGTCTTTAGATACAGGTTATTGCGAAAAACAAGGCGCTCCAACGGTTTGTCAAGTGGTTTTTCCCAACTGCTCTGATCATCGTTTACCCGCTTGGAATCTCCTTCTATACAGAAAATATTATTTGCGATCAACAATCCCTCTGTTCCTTTTTCGATAGCAAATTTTGATTCAATCCCTTTCCCTACATAAATAGTATTGTTATAGAAATATGTATTGACAGGCGGCTTTCTCGATGCTTTGCCTTGATACCCACTCAACCAGAATATCTTTCCTTCCTGAAAGGCCCCGTTTTCTCCTTTGACACGTGCCCCATCGTTCACACTGATATTGTAGCGATAGGTACAATTATTGGTATTACCCAGTACTTCAAAAAAACCTCCGGCATTGTGTGCACTGAAATTATATTGTACAACGATATTGTCACAATGAAAATCAATATGTATGCCTGCCGAATCGCCCGGTCCATTGGCGTACAAAAAACGGTTCTTTTCGATCAGTACATTGGAAGCACTCCATGTCCACAATCCGCTGCCGCGTCCCCATTTCCGGCCATCGTCCGTACTGCCCGAGTAAGATACCTCATTGGACGTCACATGTACATATTTTACGTTGGACATCTGCATGCCCGGACCGCCACTTTTGGTCACTTTGTTTCCACTCATCACCACATGGGTTATATTAGCCCTGGAATTTTCTCCGGTGAGCTTTATACCTGTATGTTCTACATTTTCGACGAGACAGTCCTCTATACGTACATTATTGATCTGAGTGGGATATGTACCGGCTATCAATCGGATGCCAAACCCATACGGCTCTGTTCCATTAGCTGAGCGGACTTCTTTGGGATCTCTTATATATCCGGGATTTTCGTAAAAAACATCACTGACTTTGACGTCTTTTACCAGGATATTCTCTGTGTGCATCTTGTCGGATGCCATGATCAGTATGCCACAGCGCATATCTTTCGCGCCCTTTTCACCGGTGTAGCCGTTGGCTGTGATATGCAACTTGCGAATCTGAAGATGTGTGCAATTGCGGATCAGTAGCGCGTTGGCTTGTCCTTTTCCGTCTATATGTGCCGGTTCTTGCGATTTTTGATCAGGCCAGGCATAGCTTTCTAAGACAATCGGTTGTTTTAACCATCCATTGCGGCCCACAAGCTCTAGCGTGCCTTTGTGGTTCTCACCAGCGGCCAGCAGAAGCCTGTCTCCTGGTTTTAACGCAATCTGACTAGCTTTTTTAAGGGTCTGTATAGCTGTTGTCATAGATTTTCCGTCGTTGCTGTCATTGCCTTTGACTGGATGCACATAATAATCGGCCGCAAAGCTATTCATTGCTATGAAACATCCTAGACTTATGCATACCTTCTTGATTGTCTTCTTCATGTATCAATTCATTTAATTGGTATTTTTGTATCCATTCTTCTTTCTTTCCTGAACATATTTTCGCGTTTCACGGAAAGTTGACATGTCTCCAGTAAATCTTGGATCCCCTGTTTTTAAAGCATAGTTGGTTAGCTTATTCTTCAATTCTTGTCTTGTTTTTTCATGTGCTGTATTGCCGATCAGATTTTTTTCCTGCCATCTGTCATTGCCCATGTCATACAGTTCCTCTGAGGCTATCTCTGCTGCCGGATCTGTATAAGGCTCTACAGGCCGATCGTTGGAATAGTTGACGATATATGCATAGGTATCCGTAGTGATTGCCCTAAACGATTTGCTGGCAGGATCGACGTCACCGTGCCATTCTAAACCCGTCACCGCAAAATCACGTTTTTTATCCACCCTGCCGGAAGCATCTGATTTTAAAACGTTCAAAAAACTATTCCCGCTCATGGACGGTGGTACAGGAACCTTACAGGCCTGAAGGACGGTAGGTGCAAAATCCGAAAAATTGACAAAGTCACTTACCGTACGTCCTCCCGGCATGCCTGCGGGCCACATGATAGCCAGAGGAACATGTGTCCCAGAATCGTAAGGGCTCGTTTTCCCTTTATTGCGTCCCACAGAGGTACCGTTATCGGCCGTTACGATCACGATCGTATTATTCAATTGTCCTTTTTTCTCCAGCAAGGCCAAAGCTTCTCCCAAACGTTGGTCGGCATAGCAGATCTCATAGCCCATATTTGCACGATTTTTCCGGGTTGCTTCTGTATCTTTCGTAATAGGAGGGATCAATATGTCGGCTAGGCCAATGCCGTGTTCGGATTCCAGTCTTTTCCAATTGTCGGGATCAAAGGGAGCATGAGGTTCAAATACACCATACCAGAAAAAGAAGGGCTGCTCTGATTCGACCGATTTTAGAAAGTTTCCAAAATTGGCACCATAATCAAGCACCGATATATGAGGAATCCTTTGGGTAGCATCGAGTTTGGCCTCATTATATACTTTAGCCCCCAAATCTGCCGGATGGGCACCTTTGGGGTGGACACCGGGGCCCCATGTTTTGCCTGTCGAACCGACCCGGTATCCCGCGTCTTTTAACAGCTCCGTGAGGATAGGAAACTCACGAGGAAACCACGCGTGTATAAACGCACCCTGTTTCAGTTCCCAAAAGTTTCTTCCCGACAGTAAAGCCGCCCGGGCCGGGGCACATGAAGGTGCAGACGAATAGGCATTCAAGAATAAAGCACCGTTTCTAGCCACTCTGTCGAAATTGGGTGTAGGCAGCTTAGACTCGCCGTAGATGCTCCGCTCAAACCAACTTTCGTCATCTGTAATGAATAAAAAGATATTGGGTCTGCTGGCTTGTGCCATGGCTATACCATTGTTGACGATAAACGAAACCAAGCAAGCAAAAAACAGAAATATTTTTCTACTAAATATATGGGATAACAAATTCATAATCATTGTTTTTTAATTTATTTATTTCTTACGTTCATTATAATTGCTTATAAGTACCTCTTTCCGCAGCTGATCCCAATCCAATTATTTTCATAAAATTCATTTCCTTCCGATCAGGGTCTGGTTGGTTAAAAAATGTTGTCTAAGCGTAAGCAAGGCAAATAGATTTCATTATTTCCTATATTTCGTATCAGCTAATATCGATCTATCCGACGCATTGTTCCAATTGAACTTCGATGCTCTATCCGTCTTCCATTGACGACTAATGAAAGGGTCATCGGTCTTATCCAAGTGTGCTTTCAATTTCGCAAACAGTTCATCCATCTCCCGGTCACGTCCCATTCCTCTAAAAATAGGTTTCATCTGATAAGGATCCTCTTGCAGATCATACAGTACCATACCGTCTTTTATATAGCGATAAAATTCCATCTTGGCCAGACAGAACAGATACCGATCTGTACGTATCGCCCGCCAGCTTCTATCATGCTCTGTCATCTCTCCCTGGTCAAAAGAGGTATAGGCCTCTTGCGGAATATCCTTCTGCTTTCCTCTCAACAGCAGTTCGGTAAAATTAAAACCGTCTACACTTTCGGGGATTTCCAGGCCGGCCAAGCCTAGCAGTGTGGGCATGATATCGATACTATTGACGATATTATCGTGGAGAGCAGGTTTCACTTTTGATGGATAAGCAATCAGAAAAGGAATACCTATAGCTTCTTCATACCATATCCCCTTTGTCATACGCCCTTGGGAGCCAAGCATCTCTCCATGGTCCGATGTGAAGACAATAATGGTATTGTCGTACTCGCCCATATCTTTAAGCTGCTGAAGCAAACGACCAAAATTCTCGTCGATAGAGGTGATGGCTCCAAAATAGCCCGGAAACGCCCGCCACGCATCGTCTTTAGGTCTCCCTACAGGTTTGATATTCGGTCGTCTGGGCATGCCTTCCGGATCGGGATAAAGAGCCTCAAATCTTTCGGGGGCAGCATACCCGCCACCTTTTCTGATTTCATTGTTTACTCTCCTACCAGGCATCCAGCGGTCTTCATAGCCTTTACCTGCTCCATTGTGTGGCGTGAGGTACGAAACAACCAGAAAGAACGGATCTTCTTTTTTGGATTGAAGAAACTCAACAGCCCTATCGGTTACCCAATCTGGTTCCCAGCTATTTCTGACAACAGTCCTCTCTTTTTGATCCTGGATAAAATAGGGCTGTTCAAACGGTCTGTCTCCTTTAGAAATAATCCAATAATCAAACCCATGCCGGCGGTCTTTGGGCACATACCCTTCGTTAGGCCCGTCAAGATGCCATTTACCAATATAACCTGTATTGTACCCAGCTTTTTTGGCCACATCTCCCATGGTAATTGTCTTGGTAGACATCCTCACACCGTTGCCATACACACCCGTATTTACCGGATACTGTCCCGAAAAGAAACTTGCCCTGCTTGGGGTACAGATTGGCCGGGTCGTAAACGTGTTTTTGAAAAACACGGCTTCTTTTGCAAAAGCATCCAGATTCGGAGTAATCACGGGATCTTCACCCACAAAACCCAGCGCCTGTCGACGCCACTGGTCACACATCACAAAGAGCACGTTGCGTTTTTTCGCTTTTCCTCTATCGCTATGGCTTTGTGCTATTCCCGTCAATATACTTACCACAAGGAAAAATAACGTACTGTTTATTCGTTTCCACATACCTAATTATTTATGTATTGAAAGATTGTTCCACTTTCGAGCAGGGCTCCATTTTCCCAGATATTGTGGTTATTGGTCGCATCAAACTCGTACAAGGCCGTCATATCCGTATTGCCGATAGTCTCTATTGCCTCAATAAAGCGGTGAAAGTATTCCAACCTGCGTGCTTCGCCTCCATTGTTCTGAAACTGCGGCCTTGCAAATCCCCATTCGGTCATCCAATACGGCAACGGTTGCTCCAATATCGCATTGATCGGGTTAAAGTAATAGGTACGAAGTTCATTTTCCATATCGTCGACGAGTGGCGGATAGGCATGTAGCCCTATTCCGTCAGCAAACTGAAGATAGTTCGTCTGATCGGTCTGATCAGGATGTTTACCTTGCAGCAGGGTCATGAACATATTAGTCGCTACGACCGAAATACCTCTATTGATCGACCAGCTGTAGTTGTTTCGTTCACCTCCGCTGACCATACCGGTGGTCACCAACTTGACATTCCTATTGGCAAAATGGGTATCCATCAGCTCCTTTGTGATGGCCAGACATTTGCCATACTTACCAATACCGGCATAGATAGGTTGAAAAGAAGGAAGGTCCAGCGGTGTATCCAATCTAAATACCTCCCCTTTTCCTGCCGCGTTTGGTTGCAGGTCACCGTTGAAATCCCCCCAATTGGCTTCGTTGAAGAGTTCCAACCCAATCAAGGCATCTTTAGATGTACGCAGTGCTATCTGTTTCAACAACTCGTTCATATAGCTACGGAACCGAACGAGATCAATATCTGCCATCCGGTAGAGCTTAAAATTGGGTCCCGGCACTTTTTGATACCCTAGTGGAAACATCTCCATCCACATAGGCTGTATCAACAGCACTTTGATACCTCTATCCGCAAAGATATTGATACTGTGGATGACCTGGTCTATACTGCCGTCTTCCTTCACCCCGTTTATCCGTACGACCGGAATATCACTCTTGACTATATTATTTGCGATCTCAACGGTTTTACTGTTGTTCACCCATTGCAGATTCTGCCGACATATACCGTGTATAGGAAAGATAGAAGTCAATTCTTCCTTGCGGTCGGGATCACCCGGGTCGGGAAGGGTGTCCGGTGTGTCCGAACACCCCTGCAATCCCCCTGCGCTGAACAGCAGCATAAGTATGCTGTATAAAAACACCTGTTTCATCACTGCAATTTAATGCTTTTCATCTATTGTTGTTTATCCCTTACGCAGCGTATGCTAAATCCCGATCTTAAACTAGGACTGTACCTGTTGATAGGTTTCGCCCGTATGACTCTTGCTGTCATATAAATAGATGTCGGGTTATTTTGGGTACTCGTCCACATATAATGCCCTTCCCAAGCTCCGAACTTATCGAACGCCCCAGTAATATGTCTTCTTCCAACCGGTGCGGCCCCAAATCCATAATCGTCGGTTCCGGCCGGCGCGGATGTCCAAACTGCGCTACGCAATTTAACCGCAACATCCTGGGTAGCACCTCTTGCCGTACTCTCTCCTGATATCTCAAGGTCTGCTTCCGGCATACCCAGGAAGCGTTCCAGTTCCTTAAAATCCTCGTCGGTAGGCACACGCCAACCTACAGGCGCTACACCCCTTGGATCCAATACCGTATAGCCATTGTACAAACGACCGAACCGGTCGATCATCTCCGCCTCTGTGGCTACAGTGACCGGAAATGCCGCAGAACCTGTCACCGGGGTAGAATACACCGCATATGCCCCGGACGTCAAACCTGCCCAATCCGAATCGGTAAATCCGGTCGGGATCGGTGCTCCTGTACGGTAATGAGTCACTTTGAGGTTTTCGGTCATCCACTCCTGGTTACCGATCGTGACAATAGCGTACTCGTTGCCGTCAATGTCTACAGGTGGACCGACCTCGTCGGCATGCCATACGGACAGGGCCATATCGACATTCGCAAGTGGTCCGATATTTTGGGGCAATGCTCTATTTTGCAGCACATCGTTGATGGATGCGCCTCCGTAGAACATCGCAATATCCCCATGGTTCAAGTCGCCACCGCCATCGATATCTACATAGGCTCTGGCAAAGAGATACGGTACATCCTCGAGGTTTTCAAAGACCAGCGTCAGCCCGCCGTCAATATCCGATTGAGTCAGCGTATGCTGGCGTATAATGTCGGGCGTACGGCCTGTCACCGGTTCATCCTCTGTTCCGGCATAGTATAGACCGACCTCCAGCTGTGCTCCGTCCAATGGTGGAGCCGGAAAGGTGATGAGCATCTCCAATGGCGGCCGCTGTGTGGAATACAGCCGATCCATGATCATGGTCAAAAACTTGCGATGGCTGACATTTTCAGCCGTTGCCACCTTTCTCATGACTTCCCGGACATTCAGTGACTCCCCTCCTCCGTAAGCCACGGCAATATCTCCTTCGCTCAGTTTACCATCGTCGTCCACATCTGCAAAAGCGATGGCATACGCAAAGGGGGATGTGATCTTACCTTCAAAAGTCAAGGTCAATCCCTCTGCGATTTCTTTTGCGGTAAGAGTATGCTTGAGCACTTTGTCCGGTTCTCTATCAAGAAACGGTTCATTTTCCTCCTCCGCGTAGTAGAGATGGGCAATCAATTGCGTGCCCGGAGCAGGCTTTTCTTCAAAACTAAAATTAAGATCCAGTCCATTGGAATTCTTTACTTCTAGTTTGATATCCCTGTTGTCTTTTCTACAGGCGGCTAGGATCAGTATCAAACATGATAAAAATCCTAAAAGTAAATGGTGTCTTTTCATGTTTTATATTTAAGTGTTCATTATGTTGATTCTTAGAAAAAATCATCTGACCTTACTATTTATTCCTTTGTTGTGCCTGAAATTCTTTTAATTTTTCACGCTGTACCGGAGTAAGAATAGCTGCTATTCCGTCTCTTTGTTCCTTGTCAATCCGCCACAGAGCTTTCTTCTGATCGTCTCCTTCTTGGGTTTCTTTAACCTCTTTCCTTTTTAGCGATAAGGTAGCGAGCAACGTATAGAGCTGCTGGGTCTGCCCCTCCGTGAGATCCAATGCTTTTTTCAGACGCTTTGAATACTCATCTGACCATTTATGATACGGCACGGATCCCGAAGAGGCCGCGGCCTGCTGTGCTTCCTGAGCCTTAACTTGACTTTTGTTGTTTGCCTGCTCTCGCAGTTGCTTTAATTTTTCATTCTGTTCGGCGGTTAGAATGGAAGCAATCTTATCGTTTTGTTCTTTGTCGACTTGCCAAACTGTCATCTTTGGTTTATCTCCGCCTGTATTTTCCCGGATCTCTTTCTTTTTTCGTTCTCCTGTAGCCAATGCTTCATAGATCTGATTGGCTTGTTCTTCTGTCAGCCCCAATTGATTTTTCAACTGTTGCGAACGTTGTTTTGCCCAATTAGATTCCTGCGCCTGCACCGCAAAGCCGAGGCTACACAAAAGGACAACTATCATCATACAGAAGCTGCTGTTTTTAATATTTACTGTTTTCATAATACATTGATGTTTTAGTTTTTTTTATTATTTACTCACTGATCATTTATAACGACAATATTCTCGGTGTGCTCATGGAGTTCTCTTATTCCGCTGTTTCCAATATTCATCCATCTGCTCCTTGACCAGTCCCAGGAATGCGGGTTCTTTCAGCTTCATTTTCCATTCTTCAAGCTCTTTTACTAGAAATTCGCGTACTGTCTTATGCTGGTTCTCTCCGAATAAATTCCGTGTTTCACTGATATCTTCATTTACATTATACAGTTCCTTTTTGTTGGTTTTTAGCAAAACCTTGAAAGGACCATTCCCTTGACGGGCAATATGTTCCTGTGTATCGTATCTGCGCCAAAACAATGTCCTCTTTGGCGTATTTTTTACAGTTCCGTTCACTATCGGCATAACATCTATACCATGAAGCTCATTCTTTACCGTAACCCGATCTCTTATATTTGCCACTATAGTCGCAGCAATATCTAGCGAGATAACAGGCGTTTCACAGACCTGACCTGCTTTGATTTTATCCGGCCAGCGCATGGCAAAAGGCACATGGATCCCTCCTTCATAAAAACTCGATTTCCCTGCTCGTAAGACACCGTTGTCCGATGCATTGTCCTGCTCCGGCCCACCATTATCTGATAAGAAAAATACAATTGTATTGTTACTGATGCCAGATTTCTCCAACTGTTGCAACAACAATCCTACGCCGTCATCCACGGCACTAACCATAGCTGCGTAAGTTCGTCTTTTTTTGTCTGCAATGTGATGAAAACGGCTAAGGTACTTTTCTGTCGCTTGCAAGGGAGTATGCGGAGCATTATAAGCGAGATACAAAAAAAATGGATGTCCTGCATTTTGCTTAACAAAAGAAACTGCTTCCCGTGAGAGCGCATCAGTTAAATATTCTCGTTCCTCTACAGGCTTCCCATTACGCTGTATTTTCGTTCTATAACTTCCTCCTTCCCCTTTAGCCTCACTTTCATGTTCAATCGTCCATTCTTCGGGAAAATAACGATGTCCACCACCCAAGAAGCCAAAAAACTCGTCAAAACCACGGACGTTCGGATGAAGACCAGCATGTGCTCCTAAATGCCACTTACCCACTCCCATCGTTTTATAACCGGCACTTTTCACAATATCTGCCAATGTCTGTTCACTTAAAGGCAAGCCCATTTCCGGGTCTTGAGGCGAAAATATAGGATTGCGGCTAAATCCAAACTGGTCTTGATAACGACCAGTCATTAAGCCTGCCCGACTTGGACCACACACGGCGTACGTAACATAACCATTGGTAAATTTTACACCTTCCTTGGCGATACGGTCAATATTGGGGGTAGGAATGTCTTCACAGCCATTGAAGCCCACATCATTATAGCCTTGATCATCTGTTAAAATGATAATGATATTTGGATTTTTAGACAAGGGTTCGGTTTGTGTAATGCCAAACTTGCTCGCCATAATCAGTATAACGCTGAAAAAATAATATTTTATTTTTATCATATCCCTATTCATTTTTTAGAAAATCAATATCCCGGATTCTGATTGTTTGCCAGATTGGGGTTAAGTCCTGTTTCCCGTAGCGGAATGGGGAACCATATCTTATAAGGCTTCCAATTGGTCTGCAAATCACGCACCCTGGTATTCGGTCCTGTATCCTTCTTTTCCAACGCTTGGATAGCATCGTTGAGCTTATTGAAACGAAAAAGATCTATCCTTCTCTTGCTTTCATAGCACAGCTCACGGCTACGCTCCTCGAGCAGTTCGACAATAAAATCCCCTCTGTTATACTCCGCCGTCAGATCGTCTACCGAATTGCTACCGGAGGTAACGCGTTCGCGCACCGGCTCAAAATATGACCTTGCCAAGGGCTCATCGCCTGTAAAATAGAGTGCCTCGGCATACTGTAAGAGTATATCCGCAAACCGAAGTAGCGGCACGGAAATCGCCGAACCATTGACACGGATAGTTTTTTCGTACGGTGCCATGTGCCGGTACTTGCCGGTCTGGTTGTTCCAAAACTCGGGACCACTGCTTGCCCCGGGCACAAAGTAATCCACATTATCTATTTTTTCGATATTGGTAGTGTACGGCGCAGTTATGTTGTGCGCATAGCGGATATCTATATTGCTATTGTACAGTCGGGCAAATTCGATGGTAGGTCGGTATCCTCCCCATGACCCCCCGACATTCTGCACATTGCCGGCCGGACAAAACAGATAATTGATATCGGGAAAGGCGTCTCCTCCATTGACCAACGCGTACTCTGCCGTAAACAGGCATTCTTCCTGCTGATAGGATTTGGTGGTCTCCCTAAACAGGTAATCGTAGCGATCTATCAGCCGATAAGGGCTGTTCTCTACCACATCCTGCAATATATCCTTTGCCTCCGTACTCATTTGCCCCGCATCTACCCACTGGAAACTGTTGAGCGGAAAATTCAGATTCTCCCCTGCTCCGTAACGTTTGCAGGCCGCCAGATAATTGTAGACGACCCCGAGATAACCCTTTGCTGTCCATGCGCTGGCTCTTCCAGCAAAAGGTGCAGTAGGCGAAAGGTTATTTTTGGCAAACAGCAGATCCGGAATAATCAACTCGGTATAGACGGCTTCCAGACTGGCACGTGGTGCAAGCGGATCGACCGAAGAAGAAGTATTGAGCGGTATCCCACCAAACAGGGAGGCCAGATGGTAATAGAAGAACGCTCGCAGAAACCGGGCTTCCGCGACAATCTGTGTCATCTGCGCTTGTGTCTGAGCGCCCGACACGTCAAATTCAACCGCTTTGTCCAACAGTACATTGCAGCGCATAATGCCCGCATAATAGGCCAGCCAAAGATCCGAAATCCCTTCACTGTTGATATTATAGTTGGCTATACCATACTGGTTACGCCCTTCGCCAGCGGGAGCAGAGGCACCTATGATCAACTCATCTGTACCGCCACTCAGCATATATTGCAGGCCGTACATGTAGGTACCCATGGACACGTTTCGGCCCGGAAGACTCGACATATTGATGGCATCATAGCACCCCATCAAGGCAGTTTCAAACTCTTTTACCGATTGGTAATAGTTGTCCGGTGAGCCGTTCGAAAGTGGCTCTTTATCCAAAAATCCAATATCTTCGCAGGAGCCGAATATCGTCATAAGCGGCAACAGGATGTATACATATTTTTTTATCGTTCTCATTATCTTCTGATTTGAATATTAGAAAGTCATATTGATACCAAACATATAGGTACGTGGTCTGGGATAGGCCAGACGGTCGTATCCCGGCAACAGCTTGTTCGAAGAACGCACATCGGGATCCAAACCACTGTAATTTGTCCATACATGCACATTGTCCACGGAAGCCTCGACACGGAGGCTAGAGGCTCCTATCGCTTTCAGCACCTTGGGCTGAAAACGGTACGCGAGCGAAAGGGTGCGCAGACGCAGGTACGAACCATCCTCCACGTAATACGTAGAAGCGTACTGATCTGTATTGCTCCTTGAAATAGACGCGTAGCGATTTGATGGGTTTTCCGGTGTCCAGCGGTTTTCCCAATACGCTCTTGTGAGGTTAGAGGCTTCCGAACCCTGTCCGGACTCTACGCGGGTCGGGAAGGCATTGAATATATCGTTGCCGTATACCCCTTCCATGAATACATGGAGGGAGAAATTGCGGTAGCTGAACTCGTTCGTAATCCCGCCTGCAAATTTAGGATTGCTGTTGCTGATGATCCGGCGATCTTCCGCATTGATTTCACCATTGCCATCCAGATCTTTGTACTTGAATACTCCCGGAATCGTAGCCGTACCGGACAGGAAAGGTCTGCCATCTTTCAGTACATAATTGCGATTATTGTGCGGAATATGGGGATCGCTATCGTTCTGCCAGGTAAAATCATCGATCTGGTAGATACCGTCCCAAACGTAACCGTATGCCGTACCCAGAGACTGTCCTGCACGCACGATACCGACATCGGTCAGATAACCATCCCCAAACGTGATGGGAATGTCTGCTGTACCGCCCAAGCTAGCTACCTTGTTCCTGTTGAAATAGATGTTGAAGGCCGTATTCCACTTGACCCCCCTTTTCTCTACGTTGATCGTATTCAGGGTAAATTCCAACCCTTTGTTTTCCATATCTCCGATATTACGCCACTGCCGTACATAACCAGTCTGCCCCTGAATTTCGGCATTCAACAACATGCCGTTTGTCATTTTGCTGTACGCTTCAGCGGTCAGGGAGATCCGCCCCTTTAGGATAGCCACATCCAATCCAAGGTTGTACTGTTCGGTTGCCTCCCATCTGAGGTTTTTATTTTCGTCACGGGTGGGTGCTGTGGCATAGACCAGATTTCCGTTGCTGGCATAGTAGAGCGGAGATAGTTCCGGCAGACTGGAATATGGTGTGATACGGTCATTACCTGTCATCCCGTAGCTCAGGCGCAAGCGAAGATCGGAAAATATATCCTGTTGTTTCATAAACCGTTCGTTGAGTACCCGCCAGGCAAATGCCGCCGAGGGGAAATATCCGAAACGGCTGCCCCGTCCGAAATTGGACGAACCATCGGCACGCAACGTGCTGGTAAATAAATACCGATCCTTGATATTATAGTTCAACCGCCCAAAAAAGGACATACGGTTGACTTCATTGACTCCGGTTGTCGTCGGCTGCGTGATGAGGGCCTTGGACATATCATAGGGGCCCGTCGATTGATCCTCAAAATTCTGTGCTCTCGTAAAAAAGGTTTCAAACCTATAGGTATTCAGCTCAAATCCCCCCATCGCCCGGAGCGTATGCCCTTTTTTAATTCTTGTATTGTAATTCAATGTGGTGGTCTGTGAAAAGGCATCTGTCTGTGTATGCCTTAATCCCGCTCTACCGTTGGGTATACGCCCCCAGGAGGTGTTGCTGCTGTAAAATTCTGTCAGCTTGGAATTGGTCATGGTACCGCCTCCCTGTACCCGAAGCATTAGGTTCTTCTTGATATTATACTCCATATAGACATTTCCGACCAGACGGTTGAATCCTGTCTCACGATGAGACTCGTTGATATCTGTCATCAGGTGTACCGGTTCATCCTCGTTGTTCGGATTGTGGATCAGTATCGGACGATAGGTATAGATATTCTGTATGATCCCTGACCACGATCCTCCACCGCCACCACTAGAGGCCATACCGCTGCTCATCGTCTTTCCCCAGATGACATTGGTACCGATCTTGATCTTGTCGGATGCCTGATGATCCATTCTGACGCGGCCCGAATAGGCCTTAAAATTGTTGTTTTTGACCAGAGCATTTTTGTCCTCGTATCCCAACGCAGCCGTATATGTCGTCTTGCCGCTTCCGCCCTGCATAGACAGGTTGAACCGGGAGATAGATCCCAGACGGAACAGCTCGTCCTGCCAATTGTAGCTCGGCAGGTCGGATACATCCCGGGGAGAATCCAGCACGCCGTCGTTATCGGTATCTATCGCCCAGGCTTGGCTGTTCGGTGTCTGTTCATAGCGATAGTTGGCATATTCCTGTCCACCTATCATATCGATACCTTTGGTAATCTCTTCGATACCGTGCGAAAGATTGGCCGTGATGCTGGTTTTACCGGCTTTGCCTGATTTGGTGGTGATGATGATAACGCCATTGGCTCCTCTGGCACCATAGATGGCCGCGGCCGACGCATCTTTGAGTACGTCGATAGTCTCTATGTCCTGCGGATTGATGGAAGCCAAGGGATTGCCTGCGGTATTGGTTCCAAGGTTGGAAGTCGCGACCTCACTTTCGTTGACATCCATCTGTATCCCGTCAATGACGTATAAGGGTTGACTGCCCGCATTGATGGAGCTGGCACCACGGATCTCGATATTGATCCCTGCTCCCGGTTCGCCCGATTGCATATTGACCCGTACACCGGCAATCTTGCCCTGTATGGCCTCGGCAAAGGTAGACGAGTTGGATTTGGCGATATCTTCGGCTTTGATACTGCTGATAGCACCCGTGAGATCCCCCCTTTTTTCTGTACCATAACCTATCACGACGACGTCTTCTAAGGTTTGTACATTTTGTGAAAGGACTATCCTCGAAAAGTCCGCACCATCCACGGACACCTCACGACCGGTATAGCCGACATAGGAAAACACCAATACAGCATTTTTGTCCTTTACTTTGATCGCGAAAGCGCCGTCTGCCTTGGTCACCGCAATGTTCTTCGTTCCTTTTTCCGTGACAACGACCCCGACCAAAGGCTGCCCTGCTTGATCCACGACTTTTCCCGATACTGGGACGTTGGTCTGTAATGCTTTGTTGACATCCGTTTCCTTTTTTACTCCTGTATAAGCCGTACCTGAAAACTGTACTGCACCAACAAGCAAGACCGTAAAAAGTAATTTTTGTATTTGCATAAGTTTATGAATTTGGTTCTTTTCATGTTATCACAGGTATATGAAATACCTGCTTAACAATACAAAGTTAGCCTTGCCATCAGATACATTTCTGCTCTAATCGTTCATTTTATGACACTAATTCGGCATGAGGAGGTGTTTTTATTATAAGTGAGGCTGTCTAAAAAGCCTTTTTAAAAAAAGGAATCCCCGATACATTAAAGTGTCGGGGATTTTTATTGTTTGTCCTAAAAAATGGTTATTTTTAGGTGCACCCAAACAATATGGCAAACAT
>Ga0180217_1001974_pt1 | contig 20195 bp, 20 predicted proteins | sample eDN3rd37CBELigOP_FD_128521 | JGI IMG/M metagenome (GOLD analysis project Ga0180217, IMG submission 128521) | Enriched Organic Plus compost microbial communities from Emeryville, California, USA - eDNA 3rd pass 37_C BE-Lig OP (version 2) (version 2) ... | reverse complement strand
TGAGGATCAAACCGATCGATGAGTAAAGAATCTCTGAAATGCTCCTGAAGTGTAACATCTGTTTGAGAAACTTTCTCCATTTCTTCCCTCCCTAACATTGCAACTTTAATAAACTTTTGATGAGTATCAGTTATATATACGAAATGAAAGCTCAAGGCATTCATGTTCTCTTCTCTCTTGAATTAACTTATAGTAAGACCTACTTAAAAAGAACATACTTTTATTGAAACATTTTTGACTTCTAAACGTAAACAGTATTATATAGATGCCTGGTTAAGGATTGGGGTAATGACATTGGAATCGAGAGAACAATTAGTCAGCTATTTAGAGGAAATTGAAAAATGGGAAAACGATCAAAAAGGGTTATTCTTTTGGGAGAAAATAGGTCGGCTTCCCTTTAAAGTCATTGATAAGCTAACTCCCAAATTCATACAAGCGAAAATTGGACTATTGGTAAATGAAGTTGGAAGCTATATACAAACAGGTGGAAAATATTTAATTAGTGAAAAACAGATGCTGAAAAAAATTCAAAAAGTCACTGACTATCCTATTGAAACTTTTGAAGATATTAGCTCAATGCCAATAGAGGATATGATGGTGTTAAGTCATACATTACAAAATGAACGAGGTAAAATCGCCACTGTGCAAGGGGCTACAACAGGGATTGGAGGAATTTTTACTCTTGTAATTGATATTCCTGTGATTTTAGGGATGGCTTTAAAATCCCTCCAAGAAATTGCCATCATTCATGGCTATAATCCAAATGAAAAAGAAGAGCGTATTTTCATTGTGAAATGCTTACAGTTTGCTTCAGCTGATATTGTTGGAAAAGAAGCAATCTTAAACGAATTGTCCAGCATGAACGACAAAAAAGATACATCCGAAAACATGATTAGTCAGTTAAAAGGCTGGCAGGAAGTATTTTTCACTTATCGGGATAATTTCGGTTGGAAAAAGTTATTTCAAATGGTGCCAATAGCAGGAATGCTATTTGGAGCAATCATCAATAATGGCATGATGCGAGACGTAACAGAAGCTGGCACAATGCTCTAACGCAAACGAAGAATCTATGAAAAGTTACATGAGATAGAAACTACGTAAAAACCATCGTTCGAATAAATTTAAGAAAAAAGAGTTGAAATCTATTTCAGATTTCAACTCTTTTTATTAATGAAACACGATTGTTTTATTTCCTTCTACAATAATGCGATTCTCTAAATGCCATTTAACAGCTTTTGATAATACACGGCGTTCAATTTTACGACCAATTTTCTTTAAAGTTGCAACATCATCACGATGATCAACTCTCTCCACATCTTGTTCAATAATCGGACCTTCATCTAGATCATTTGTTACATAATGCGAAGTTGCACCAATCAATTTAACTCCTCGTTTAAAGGCTCGATCATATGGATTTGCCCCAATAAATGCTGGTAAGAATGAGTGATGGATATTAATAATTCGATTTGTAAAATGATTTACAAAATTAGGTGTTAAGATTTGCATATACCGCGCTAAAATCAATACATCTACATGATAGTCTTCCATTAATTGAATTTGTTGTGCTTCCACTTCTTCGCGAATATCTTTATTCGCTGGTAAGTAGTGGAATGGAATTCCGTATGACTCAACGATTGCACGTGCTTCCTCATGATTACTAATGACCACCGCAATATCTGTTGGAAGATCCCCATTTTGCCATTCCCAAAGTAATTCCAGTAAGCAATGTAATTCTTTCGACACAAAAATAGCAGATCGTTGACGTTTATTTACATAATAGAATTGATACGTCATGTCATATGTATCCGCAATCTCTACAAAGTCTTGTTCCATTTCTTTCGCTTTTAATGGAAGTTGATCGCAATGGTATTCTAGTCGAATAAAAAACGTACCATTTTCTGGATCACTCGAATATTGACTTGATTCAATAATATTCGCATTATATTTTAATAGAAACGTAGATAATACAGAAACAATCCCCGGCTTATCGGGACATTTCACTAATAATCTCGCTCTATTTCCTACTTCATTAGTTTCTTGTAAATTCTCTCGCTTTACTTGCTCAGCTTGCATTTTATGTACACTCCAATCCTTCTTGCTTAATACTTCATTATCAATTAGTTTCAGAAAATTTGCAACCGTCCAAACATTTTTTTTACATAATGTACACAAAAGACTCGCATAATAAGAAAAAGGAGTTGAAATTATGAGTAACAAAGATTTTGACGAATACTCAAACTTTGATGATCGCGGTTTACAAAGTCAAAGCAGTGCAAATAAATCCAACAATTCTTATTCTAGACAAACTACTTCTAAAGAAGAATACGGGACCGAAAAAAACCCACTTATGGAGAAAATTAAGAATAGCTCTATTGTGAAAAAAGTTGAGAAGTTTATTAATCATACTAATAAATGATTTAGTTGCCCCTACTTTGACAAGGTGGGGCTACAGTTTCAAATCTTGTATAATCTTATACTTTAAAAATCATAAAAATTTCCACTATTAGCTGTTTGCAAGTAGATAATATGCTAACTCTAGCAATATTAATGATTTTATAATTATCGTTATCCTTCTCTTTATGTATAAAATTAATGTAATGCTAATGGGGAAGTCCAAGAAAAGTACTTCTCAGACTCCTTCTTTTTACTTCATTGGATACTTAAGTTTCAATCGTAATATTTGTATCTGGAGCGTAGTTAACGACTTCTACTATAATCGGTGTATTAGCAAAAATTGCTCCTCCGATTGCTTCTATTTCTACTGAGCCAACTCCAGTTTCACCTGAGGTATACGTTGAAATACCTTCCATCTGTAGTACCCCATTTACGAAAAGATTATACGAACTATTGTTACTTGTAAGTTCAGGTAAAGCAGTTACTGCATTACCAGTATCATCAAAGAAATCTGCAGCATCAATCGTTAACGTATTTCCAGCTGTTGTTGCTGTAGTTGTTACATAAAAAAATCGTTGTACATTTGGATTCACTTCAACTACTGCACTTGCTAAAACAGCAATTTTCATAAGTTGCAATGCCATACCAATACCTCCCTTCCACTATAAGCTACTAGTAGCTTATGGTGGAAGTTATAAAATGAAAGGGCACTATGGATAATTTCGTTTTACTAATTTAAATCCGATTACTTCAATGATAATTGGTGTCCCCTTTAAGATGGTTTCCCCCGTAGGATTCAATTGAAGTGAATTGGAGCTAATCTGATAAAAGCTGCTCCCCTGTATAACACCATTGATAAATAGATTTGTATAGCCTGATGAACCATAAGTACGAAAGATATTAATAACTTCCCCTTGGTCATCGACAAACTGATCAGCATTTACAGTATAAGTTGTTCCTGATAAAACAATATTATCCGGACAAATGAAAAAGTATCGATTAACCATAGGCTTCACGATGATATTTTGTTCGTAATTTTTGTTACAATTTTGACATGTACACTTATTATTAAAATTTTTTGTTGCTCTGTTTGTTCCTATTACTCCTGGTTTTTTTGGTGGCTTTTTGGGTGGTTTTTTGGGTGATTTCTTAGGTGGCTTTTTGTCTGATTTATCGTCTTTCAAACCTTTCACCCTCCTATTAGCATTAACTATAGGATATTCTTTTGTTTAGTAATTTGTACATCTTTATATAATAACCCAATTATTTTATGAAATTTCTTTTAAAAATATTATTGAATAAATATTATTTCAGAGTGTAGACAAAGTCGAAAGTCGACTTTGTCTACACGTATTTTTAGGTATTTCTTTAAGAATAAAGATTACCAAGGCTGTCTTGAAAACGCTTCTCAGCCAATTTTTTTCTGCATCGAAAGCGAAGCGGCAGATGCAAAGGCGCGAAGGCGAGCGAAGACGCGAATAGAAGTTACCTTCATGAGCGAATTATATTTGCGACGAAAGCGTTAGCGACAGGAGCACACGAGCGAGATGAGCAACGCAGGATGAAAGCGTTTGTCAACAGTCTGAAATAATATTTAATAAATATTATTTATATGGAATACACTTTAGTTTCCATTATAAAATATGAAAAAAATCTCAACTGCTTGTGTTTCAAGGGATTGGCAAACAGCTGTCTCATTTTAATGATTATATGTTTGAGCAATCATTTAACAATACTTCCATCCCCCTTACCTCTTTTTTATTTTGCTGTATTCATTTAACACGGGCATCGTTAACATCCCTTGATTAATTAACTCCATACCCCAACGGAATCGATTTTCTTTCTATTCTCCAAAAAATATCTGCTCTTAGCATTGTTAGAATCTGATAGTTTATTGGACAATTTCTTCATATACTCTACTTTCCTCTTCCCCTAACCCTCCTAATCTTTTTGCTTAACGAGAATCATACAGACATGGCATTCATAGAATATTAATGCTCAGTCATTAGACATTTCGTGTTATAACAGATAACTAAATTTCATAGGGGGAATTGCTGTGAGCCTTGATTTCATTATTCTTGAACCAACATTATTTTATGTGTTAAAAGCAGGTGAGGCAAATCCAATGCCATTCAAACGTATTGTTTATGGCCAAGCGACTTCAGATACAAATGGTGTAGCCACACTTTATTTCACAGACAACAGCTTAGCTTCTGGAAATCCATTATTAACAACGATTGATTACGCAGTGGCTAGCGTATATTCTACAAGTACTACAGTCATTTCAAGATCTAAAGTTCAAATGCGAGAGAAAAACATAGCTGAAAATATGTCTCTGCTAATGTTACAAATGTTAGCGGTGTGTCACTTCTAGGAATCACGGTTTTAGGTTCAGAAAACCCTATGAACGGTGTTGTTGTAGATTTTATGATTTTAGGCAGTTTTGAAAATTAGTGTTGCAATGTCACAACTTCCATTAAAATTTTCATCTTTATAGGTTTGTAGCTACATAAAATCTAAGGTGTAAAAGGAAAATTAATATTTGCGAGGTATGAGATAATGTGTGGTAAAAAAGATATTTCCGATTTTGCCGAGTTTACATAGATGTTCTAACATTTTGTAAATTATAAGGAATTTCGAATGTTCTAGGAACGTTGCATTTTTAAGATGTGAATACAGGATTTTATTGATTGTGGTCGTTCGATATAAATCACTAACTGTCCTTACTTAACTAGCTTATCAACCTCGATTTGACCAAATGCTTTCGACAAGTTGAGGGGCGTTTGGTTCGTGTTTGTTGAGAACATCATTTAATCGCCCCCTATTCATAAAAAACGCGACAAACCTTTTATAATTTGGAACTCTTTATCTTTTATATTTGTTCAACCTAACAAATCTGATCCCTTCAACGGCTTAGAAGTCTTTTGCGTATCCCCTAAACACAAGTGATATTGTGTTTGAGGGATATATGTATAATAGTGTCTACATAAAAAATCCTGAACTCGGAATTTTAAATCCTCTAAACTCCACTACATTGAACTTTCGATTATTTTTTTAAGCTTTGTTCTGGCCTTCATGTTATTCCTTTGGAATGTCAACACTAAACTGGACAATTTCTATAAGGTTTGTTGCTTGAATTCCACTGGTGTTAAATAGCCCAGTGTTCCGTGAATACGAATATTATTAAACCAATGAACATAATCATCAAGTTCAAGAGCGAGCTGTTCAAGAAAAGCGAAGTACGCTCCGTTTGCGAATTCTGTTTTAAATACTTTGTACATCGCTTCGGCTACGGCGTTATCGTAGGGACACCCCTTCATACTTAATGATCGTTGAATCCCAAACGTCTCTAAAGCCTCTGAAATTAGTTTATTATCAAACTCTTTTCCTCGGTCTGTATGAAACATCTTGATATTATGTAAATTCCCTTTAATGCTAGCTAATGCTTGATACACAAGGGCTGCTGTCTTATTCGGACCAGCACTGTGACCTATAATTTCTCGGTTGAAAAGGTCGACAAATAAGCATACATAGTGCCATTTTTTCTCAACACGGACGTATGTTAAATCACTGACTACTACAGCTAATTGCTCTTCTTGTTTAAACTGACGTTGTAACTCATTTTTGATTGGTGCTTCATTACAGGTTTGTTTATACGGCTTGTATTGTGCCACAGTATAATTTGATACGAGTCCTAAGTGTTTCATAATTCGACCGATTCGACGACGGGAAACAATCTTTTTCTGTTTCTCTAATTCTACTTTTAGTTTACGAGTACCATAGTTACTACGACTTTCCTTAAAGAGGCGTTGAATGTCGTTGGAGAGCTGATACTGAATATTTGTGAGCGTTATTTCGAATCACATCTATTTTCGTCCCATGATCAGCGCTGCTTGCTTTAAAATATCATTCTCCATCATTAAGCGTTGGTTTTCTTTGCGTAACTTGATTAGCTCATTTTCTTCATCTCTACGGTTTTCTTTTGCAGTAAATGTTCCAGTTTCTTAATGATTCTTAATCCAGCGATCTAACGCAGAAGGCGTTATTTCATATTCTCGACAGATATCTGCACGAGACTTTCCGTTTTCATAAAGCTTTACTAATTGAAGTTTAAATTCGGCTGTAAAAGTTCGACGTTGACGTGACATAGTAGCACGCTCCCTTAGGTTAGTATGTTAAGTCTACTAGCCCTTATAGTATCTGTCCAACTTAGTGTAGCCGATTCATTCTTTAACTAATACATTTTCGTTTGAGTTAACGTGCCTATTTTATAACTAAGGACCTTTAAGCATTCTGATTTTATTCTTCTCCTAAGCATAGATAAGTTAGTCCCAATGTCTTCTATAAAAGCTTCTTTAGGTCCTACAATCACAGTTTCAATTTCTGCAGCTGAAACACTTCTTGTTTTTGGAACATAAATATCAACTGCATAGGCTAGTGAATTTTTAAAAATGACTAATGCTTTTCCTTCCAGAATCCCATTAACCATTGAGTTAATATCTTCTTCTTGTTTATATTCTTTTCTTCTTAATATATTTTTCAATTCCTCCTCGCCTACTAAATGCCCGAAAAATAATACCTCAATTTCTAACTCTGGAAATGTCCTAGTTACCAAATCATCACAATCATATAATCTACCCTTAATATTTTCAGACAAATTTTTGTTTATGTACATAATTAATTCCTCTCAAAACGTTATCAACGTGAGTATTTCAAAATTTTGTTATTTTTATTCAGAATTTTGTTAAATGGCTTCTATCTTATATAGTCAGTATTACAAAATTATGTGAGGTAAAGACAGATGCCCCTTAAAGCGAATGGTACATGTGAAGGAAGCTCATTGTCATATCAATAATTTAGATGATGTAATTTAAAACAATTTAAGAGGCAAAAAACAGCTTCGGGGATATGTTCCCTGAAGCTGTTTTTAATTAGTATCTTAAAGGAATTACATATTTTTCAATAGATACATTATTTAAATCATATCCTTGTATTTTCAAAAATGTCTTTATTCCTGTAGCTAACGCAGTAGTTCAGGCCTTTCAAAACATGACATATACCTGGAATAGGCAGTAATTTACGAAACAGGAAAAGCAAGCTACTTACAAAATAGATAGCTTGCTTTTAAAATTTGCGAAATTAGGTAATCTGATTGGAGAAAACCCGGTATTACTGAGTAAATTCTGGATTCAATTCTCCTGTATAAGGAATATGTTCTACTGTAATTGGGATATCATTTCCATTTTTATCTTTACCAATTCGTTTATAGGTAAATTTATTTTTATTTAATTCAGTAACTTCTAGAACAGCTCCATAATTTTTATCTCCTAATGATACATGTGCTCTAAGTTTATTATTATTTAGCACATTATAATAGCCGTAATCACCACGGCTTTGGCCTGTTTGTTTGTCAAAAAATTCATAATGATTTGTTTCTGCATCATATTTGGCAAGAGCAAAGAAATTTTGGTTGTATTCAGATACATCATTACCATTTTCATCTAAAGCAACTGATCCAACCCATAAAGTATCCGCTAAAATTTGATCTCCATCAACATGCTCATCAATTTTTCCTGTTATGGTTTCAAAAGTTTTTTCTGGGGAAGTAAAAGTAAGTTCCGAACCTGTGTAGGGCTCATGTTCAACAAAAACCTCTACATCATTCCCATTGGCATCTTTTCCAATTCTTTTATAAATATATTTATCATCTGTAACTTCCGTTAACTCCACAACACCTTGTGTCCCTTTTGATTCGGAGATTAATACACGATATTTTCCATCGTTAGTCATGAAGAAAGTACCATAATCACCTCGACTATTTTTTGATTCTTTATCAAAGAATTCGTATCTTGACGTTTGGTCATCGTACTTTGCAATTGCGATAAAGTTTGAATTCTCTTTAGTTAAATCGTTATTATCTTTATCATAGACTTTTGTTCCTTGCCACAAGGTACTACCTAAAATTTTAGCAATTTCATCGCCATTTGATAATTTAGATTCCTCTGTTTGAGTTGGCTCATTTGCTGTACTATTTATTGATGATGAAGTCTCTTCGGATTTATTTACTGAAGAAGCATCATTCTCAGTATTATTAGAATTACAACCCGCAATTATAGCAGCCGTTATTGACAGGGATAGTAATAAAGTTGTTGTTTTGTTCATTCGATTTCTCTCCTTCTTTGTTAAATAGTAGATAAATAAATGAAAATTACCTTTTTGCCTCTGAATTCCTTATTCTATTTTGACTCATTAGAAACTCAGATTTCTTGGTATTCACTTCTGGATTATTTTTAGTAGACACTAAATTAGAGGATAATTCCATGAACCACTGCTCATCTTTAGTAAGTAACGCCAAATCTATTAATGTTAATAGATCTCTTTCATTACTAACTGTTGATTCTGGCATCTTTACAGTCCATTTTTTGGGAACCCAAATGTATGTGCCTATCGCTTTTTCATTGTCGCTTTCCACCACATATACTTTTACTGATTTTTGGTTAGTGTCTACAGTTTCAACATACCCGTGAATGAGTTTATTACGTAAAATTTTTTATTATGGTGAGTTTATATTTAAATAATTATTCAGTAGAACTAATTAATTCTTAATTTCTAACATCTTTCAACTTCTTCTCGAACACTGACGAAATTGTTAATTTTCTTCTCATCCTATAACCTAACGCAACGCCCATTTCGATTGTTTGATTATAAGGAATTTCTATATATTTACGAATTATTTACGAATATTTGACAGTCTCATAAGCGGGCATAGAGCCTAAACCTTTGCTGAAGGCACTAAGCATTAAGGTTTGTGAGAAGGCCCCCAATTCAAAAATGGACCAGTAAGAGGAGTATATAGGAATCGTTAAATAAATTAATGCTGGTGCATTAAATAATTGACTTTGAGACGTTGGAAATTCTGCAATATTACTAATTCCCAGAAATTGTTGAATTTCTTGACTCCAATGTGCCATATTTTGTCTTGTGATTCCATATCCCAACCCTCACGATGCATCGTATAAAAATCAGAATTCCCGTGAATTCTTTGCAGAGAATTTGCAAAATGAATAAACTCTATTGCCTGAATTCCCACAAGGATGTTAACAAGAATTTCACTCTTTTCATCCTACATATGTTAATTGTTCATTGCTGCAGTACACTTTGTCGATTGTGCCCCCACCAAGGCATTCTTCTCCATCATAGAAGACGGCTGCTTGTCCAGGTGCTATAGCGCGAATTGGTTCGTGGAAGATGACTTTCACTTTGGAGTCATCCAGCAGTTCAACCGTCACCTTATTATCTGGTTGGCGATAACGGAATTTGGCAGTACATTCAAATGTATTAGATGTTAAATCTTTTGAAATCCAATTGATATTATCAGCAATGATGCTATCTGAATAAAGCATTTCATGATGGAATCCTTGTCCAACATATAATACATTCCTATCTATATCCTTACCGATTACAAACCAAGGTTCACCATTTCCTCCAATACCCAATCCATGCCTTTGCCCGATGGTATAATACATTAACCCATCATGTTGTCCGACAATTTTGCCATCGAAGGTTACCATATTTCCCTTTTGACCAGGCAAATAGCCACTTAAAAACTCTTTAAAATTTCTTTCTCCAATAAAGCAAATGCCCGTGCTGTCCTTTTTGGATGCTGTTGCCAAATTAGCTTTGGCAGCCAATTCACGAACTTCTGATTTTTTCATACCACCTAAAGGGAACATCACTTTACTTAACTGCTCTTTATTTAATTGGTTCAGGAAGTAAGTCTGATCTTTATTTTCATCCTTCCCTCTTAATAAGTGCACTTCCCCATTTTCTTTTACTAACTGTGCATAATGTCCTGTAGCCACATAATCTGCTCCAAGACTCATTGCATGGTCTAAAAATGCTTTGAACTTGATTTCCTTATTACACATTACATCTGGATTCGGTGTTCTTCCTGCCTTATATTCATCCAGGAAGTAGGTGAATACCTTATCCCAATACTGTTTTTCAAAATTCACTGCATAGTAGGGTATGTCCAATTGATTACATACACGAATTACGTCATCGTAATCTTCTGTAGCTGTACAAACACCAAACTCGTCTGTATCGTCCCAGTTTTTCATGAATACTCCAATTACTTCATATCCTTGTTCTTTTAGTAGTAGTGCTGCAACAGAAGAATCGACTCCGCCTGACATTCCCACAACCACACGTGTATCTTTCGGCGCTTTTTCCATTTGATTTCCTCCCCATTATCTCCTTTTTTAGTTCATAGAATTACCAGTACATTTAACACACCCTAAACGAATCAATATATCACGAATTAACGATGTGTATTGATAAAAAAATACTATTATACACATTCACATATCTGAATATTTCGATGCATTGAGTGTAATTAAAGTGAATTGCGAAGAGCAATTCACTTGCTAAGCTTTAAAGTTCCTTTGTAATATAGTTGCCTAATTTCTTTATAACCTCTTCATTACGCTTATAATAAGTCCATTTCCCTATACGTGTTGCTTCGAGTAGCCCAGCCCTATGTAACATCGTAAGATATTGAGAAGCTGTTGATTGTGTTACATTTAACTTTTGATGCAGCTGCGATACACATACCCCCTCTTCCTCTAATGTAGCCCCTTCAGTCTCGGGGGCCGTAAAATACATTTCGGGCTCTTTTAACCACTTCAAAATTTGCAAACGTTTTTCATTAGACAATGCTTTTAAAATTTCTATGATATCCATGCGTTTATCATATCATTAATTTCCGATATGTCAATTCATTATCACACTATAATTTTTATCTAAATAGTACGCCTAACTTAACTGGAGAGAAAAACAACAAAAATCACAAACATTTGACCTAAAACAGATAAGAAGCTCCATATATGACAAAGCCTAGAACGCCGTATATTCACGCCTGAGTTTAATAGGCAAAGAATGCAGCTGTATCAGAATGGAATAACCGGTAGAGCCATTAATAAAAAGTATGATCTGACTCTATCATCTCTTGACGGGCAGATTAAAGTCGAATGTCCAGGCAAGAGGAAGTTTCTACTTTTCTTAAGTTTTATTAAAATTCTTTATTTCCTAACTAAATCATAAACAAATTTATAAAATATCTCTGTGGCAATAGCGATGTCTTCCCCCGAGCTGTATTCAAGCGGGTTATGGCTGATACCGTCTTTTGAGCGAACAAAAAGCATAATAAATGGACAGTGGTTGCCAAACTGCATCGCATCGTGACCCGCGCCGCTGATCAACTTAAGTGGATTTAATCCCGCCTCTTTGACTTTTTCCGAGAGCAGCTGTTGCAATGCTGGATCCGCTTTTACGGGTTTCACACGCTGCAGCTCGCGAATGGTCCACTCCAGTCCTCGTTTTTGAGATACCTGTTGAATGACGGATAAAATTTGTTTTTCAAGCCCGTTTCGATGTACTTCGTCAATGTCTCGAATATCGATGGTAAATACAACTTTTCCTGGAATCACATTTGTGCCATTTGGGTAAACATTGAGTTTACCAACAGTTGCCACCGCTGTTGATTCGCTTTGCATAAGAGCTTCAATTTCAATCATACATTCACTAGCACCCGCCAATGCATCTTTACGGATATCCATTGGTGTTGCGCCTGCATGTTCACTTACTCCTTCAAGCGTTACTTCCAGCCAAAGTGGACCGGCTATGCCGCTTACAATACCTATTGGCAGATTTGCCTTTTCAAGTACTTTTCCTTGTTCAATATGCATTTCTACATATACATCCATATCTTCCCGCTTTGCATCGGCAATCGTTTTTGGATTAAACCCTCTTTTCTGCATAGCCTGCGCAATACTAATCCCATTGCTATCAAGCACGTTCAAGTCACTTTCTTTTAATGTCCCAGCCATGGCCCGGCTCCCAATCATCCCAAATCCGAATCTTGAACCTTCCTCATCTTTAAAAGCGACTACTTTTAAAGGTTTGGTTTGTTCAACTTGCTGTTCATGTAGCGTCTGCGCGATTTCAATTGCCGCCAGTACACCTAGAGTACCATCAAACATTCCGCCTTCTGGCACAGTATCGATGTGAGAGCCCACAACAACAAAAGGACCTGTACCAGAAGTAGATCCTACAACATTTCCTACTTCGTCAATCTCGACTGTTAAACCCGCCTGCTTCATATACTCCGTCACTAAATCAACAGCTTCCTGCTCTTCATCAGTATAAGAAAAACGGGTTATCCCGCCTGTTTCAGTATTTTTCCCTATTGCGCTCAGTTCAGCTAGATGACTCAGTAATCTTTTGCTGTTAATCATTGCTAGAATTATCCTTTAACTGGAATAGAAAATGGCACTGACCTTCTTTTAGCACATATTTATCATGAACAACTTTCATGTTTGGGTTATAACCGCGGGCAATAGCTGGATCAATCTCCTGACAGTATAAAATACCGTATTGATGCATATTGTCATCTGCCCATTGCTGGCCAAGGGGGCAATGAGTAAATGTTTGTTCAATTTCTTGATCTTTGTACTTTGTATCAATCTCAAACAGATCACTACGACCCATATCATAATTTGTTAAATAGTTGTCAATTGAATTGTCGGTATTGTTTGTACGGGCCCGTTGAGCAATACCTTTTCCACGTTTTTCTCCGAAGCGTCTGACAGACAAGGAAATTGTTTCTTCTCCTTCTTTTCCATATTCATCCACAATTTGTTTTGCGAGTTGGGCAAACATCTTAGAAAAGCGGGCAAATGCTGTTAGAGCAGCGTATTGTTCTTCCCCCTCAACTTGTTTTGGAAGAAAATCATAAAATGTATGGTTTTCACCTTCAGCCGTTGCTTTTTTTGCTAGCGCTTCTGCATCTTTTAATCCAAAATGCTCTAGCCCCGCTTTGATTAGCTGCCGACCTTTTTCTCCAAATTTCTCTGTTACTGCTGTATCTATTTCAGTAAACATTTTTGCAGTAATAACATCCATAGATAAAGCTTTCATCGTTAATGATTCACTCATCCTTGTTCACTCCTTAAATTCTTATTGATTTACTTTGAGATGGCTATTATTTTATATATAGGCATGATATAAATCAAATGAATAGTTTAGTGATCAATTATGAATAATATTCATAACAAGGAGGTACCTATGCCTACACTTACACAGTACATTACATTTCAAAATTTAGTAGAGACGGGCAGTTTTACTGCAACTGGAATGAAAATGAATTTAACACAATCATCGATCAGCCATGCCATTTCAAATTTAGAAAATGAGTTAGGGCTCTCTTTATTTCACCGTACTCAAAAACAATTGAGCTTAACTGAAGAGGGGAAACTTATTTATGGCCACATCCTAAAGATTCTAGCCGCTCAAGAAGCTCTGGAAAATGAAGTAGCAGACTTAAAGGGTTTGATAATTGGAACTGTACGTATAGGAGTTCTGCCTAGTGTCTCGTTTACTTTTCTGCCAAGAATTTTGGCTTATTTTGAAAAGAATTACCCCGGTATTAAAATTGAACTTTTTGAGGGTAATTATGATCAACTTGAAGGGTGGCTGCTATCTCGCATGATTGACGTGGGTTTCTTGTCAGACCCTGTTCCAGCGAAAGTAGAATTTGAAGAACTGTTGAACGATCCGCTTGTTTGTATAGTCTCAGAAGACCATCGGCTGGCAGAGTTTTCAACTGTCGAGGTAAAGCAGTTAGCAGACGAGCGATGGATTATGCCAAAAAGCTCTATTGATCGTAACGTAACAAAGTTGTTGAGCAGGGAGAAAATCCCGATGAAGGTGGTTTATGAGATGGAAGTCGATCAAGCGATTATCTCTATGGTAGCGGAAAATTTAGGAATTTCTATTATGCCCGAAATGCTGCTATCTGTACTGCCTCCAAAAATAAAAAAACTATTTTTTGAGAAAAACTACTCCAGAACCATCGGAATTGCTTATTTAAAAGGAATAAAACTGTCTTCAGGAGCCGAAAAATTTATTGAAATTACAAAAGAAATCGTCAAAAAATAGTTTTTTGAGATTGACAAAATAAAACTCCTAAAATATTATCAGACCAAATCAATAAGAATTATTGGTTTTATAAAAATTTCTGAGGAGTGCATAAAAGTGCAGACAATTGTTTATGTAGAAATAGCCATTTATTTGCTCGCAATGTTGGCAATAGGTATATATTTCAGTAAAAAAGACCTAAGCCATAATGATTTCTTTCTGGGAGGAAACAAGCTTCCGGGCTGGGCCTTAGCGTTCTCGGAGCGTGCAACTGGCGAGTCAGCTTACATGTTCTTAGGCGCAATCGGATTTATTTATATTTCAGGCTTATCGGGGGTCTGGATTTTGTCTGGAATGTTTTTAGGTGTCGTGTTTTCCTGGTTTTTCTTATCCAAGCGGTTTATGGATGAACAAAAGCACTATCATGTTAATAGTTTAACAGACTATATCGCAGTAAAATTTCCAGAATATGCAGGAATCATTCGATGGTTGGCTTCCACAGTAATCGTTTTATTCTTCGTATGTTATCTGGCCGCGCAATTTTCCGGCATGGGAAAAACTATCTATTCTTTGTCAGGACTTAATATTACTTGGGGTACTATTATCATTGCTGCTATCATTATCGCTTATTCTTGCATGGGTGGCTTCATGTCTGTTGTTTGGACAGACACGATTCAAAGCTTTTTGATGCTTTTATCATTTATTATTGTTCCTATTGCTGCTTACATGGAAATACAAGATCAAGGACTTTCCGTTAGCAGTTCGCTGGCTGCGATGGGGCATGGGGCAGACAGCTGGATTGGCGGTTTAAATGGTTTTGCTCTTGGAGCTATGCTCTTTACAAACCTTTCATGGTTTTTTGGCTGGCTAGGTGGTCAGCCTCAGTTAAGTTCACGTTTTATGGCACTGTCAGATGAAAAAGAACGCATCAGTGGCCGTAATATGGCCCTCATTTGGACCCTAATTGTCTATGTAGGTGCATTTTTATCATCTATTTTTGCTTCGACGCTTTATAAACAAGGAACCATTGCTGATCCAGAACTGATACTGCCTCATATGGTATTTGACTTACTGCCTCCATGGGTTGCAGGTATTATCGTAGCAGGTATTTTAGCTGCTATCATGTCAACAGCATCTTCACAATTACTTGTGATCACAACATCTATTAGTGAGGATATAATTCACAAAACACTAAAAGTAAAAATTAGCAGTTCAGGACTTGTAACATTGTCACGTGTCGTTGCTGTTATAAGCGGGATTGTCGGCATTATCATATCTCTTAAGTCCGGATCTGTTATTTATAGCTTGGTAAGTTTTGCTTGGGCTGGTATTGGGAATACGTTTTCAGTAGTAATTTTGCTTATATTCTTTTGGAAACGCGTTTCTGGCATAGGGATTATAGCTACCATTATCGTTGGTTTCTTAAGCGCTATTATTTGGTCACTCTCTCCACTTGAAGCAATTGTATCAGCAAAAGCAGCTACATTTTTTATTTGCTTAATTGTTGGGGTTGTATTCTCCCTTCTTTTTCCGGCTAAAAACCTAGGCTAAGGCATTTTGGAAAAATGTACACATTATAAAGACCTTTGAAATTCTATTGTCTATTAAACAATCGTACATTATTGTCCAATGATTACTTTTCATGTTATAGGTTTACTAAGTACATTATTACCGTAAAAAAGACATAGATTAGATGAAAACTAATCTATGTCTTTAATTCTATTAACTAATTTCCAAAGAGAAAAGGGTCATTACGTAGCATGTATGTTCCTTCAAGCATTGTTGCTTTAAATCACACCGCAACAATACGCTTCTAAGTTTTCTCCTGCTTTCCTACACGATAAACGCAAAGTATAAAAGGAATAACAGACAAAGTGCATACATAATTGGATGAACTTCTTTATAACGCTTTTGTGCTACTAAACAAATTGGATAAAGAACAAAACCTAATCCAATCCCAATTGCTACACTTGAAGTAAGTGGCATCATAATAATTGTTAAAAATGATGGAATAACAATTTCTAACTTCGTCCAGTTGATTTTACGAATTTCCATTGCCATTAATGCACCGACAATTATTAATGCAGCTGATGTAACTTCCACTGAGATTACGTTCACAAGTGGTGAGAAGAATAAAGCAACTACAAAACAAGCTGCAATTACGACACCGGTAAAGCCCGTTCTTCCACCTACAGCAATACCAGCAGATGATTCAACACTTGTAGCAGGTGTTGATGTCCCTAATATTGCACCAATCGCACCAGCAGCAGAATCAGCAAGTAAACCTTTACCGATGTTTGGAATTTTATTATCTTTCATCATACCCGCTTGGCTAGTTAAACCAATTAATGCACCAGCTGTATCAAAGAAGGCAACGATTAAGAATGTGAAAATAACTGTTAATGTTTGTGGAGTGAAGATTTCATCTAAATGACCAAATACAATACCAAATGTTGGTTTAATACTTGGGATACTACCAACAACCGATGTCGGAACATCGATTAATCCAAAAATCATTCCAATTACAGTTGTAATGACCATTCCATAGAAAATGCCGCCATTGATGCCGCGTACTAACATAATGATTGTAAGAATAAGGCCAACAACCGCTAATAACGTCATTGGTGAAGTTAAATCACCGATAGAAACAAACGTATCAGGATTCCCAATAATAATTCCACCATTTTTCAACCCGATAAATGTAATGAAAAATCCAATTCCAGAAGCGATTGCATATTTTAAATCTAGTGGAATAATATTAATAATCTTCTCTCGGATTTTCATTAAACTTAATAGCATAAAAATGATGCCAGCAACAAAAACACCCGTTAAAGTAACTTGCCAATCAATTCCCATTCCAATACATACAGAAAATGTGAAAAATGAATTCAATCCCATACTCGGTGCTATCGCGATTGGGAAATTCGCAAGCAAGGCCATAAGCAGTGTTCCGATAATTGCAGTAAGAGCCGTTGCAGTGAATACAGCCCCTTGATCCATCCCAGATTGGCTTAGGATAATTGGATTAACGACTAAGATATAGGCAATCGATAAAAAGGTCGTAATCCCAGCCAACGTTTCCTGCTTATAGGAAGTTTTCCGTTCTGCAAATTTAAAAAAGTTTTTCATGTTGTAATCTCCTATTTGCTAGATTAAAGATTATAAGGGAATGATTCTAACGCACATTTTAGAATCAATTTTCTCCTGAATATAAAAAAAACTTTGACCATGATTTGGCCAAAGTTCTTCTACAAAACGGAATAAAAAATACATTCATTTCCCATTCCTTGTAGACAAGCTATTTATCGGTAGCTGGTAGAAACTTTCAAGCCATATTCTTGAAATTATACAAGGTAAATCTATTATATTAAAAAAACATTACGAGAATAATATCAAGTTTAATTTCAAACGTCAATAATATAAATTTTATTATTTTTTGTATTTTTAATTTAAAAATATTCTAAAGAGAGCAAAAATTTGAGAAAATAGTAAACTTACAGAAAATATATGATTTATCTAGGAACAAGTGCCAATAACCTTTTTATTATTGTTCTATAGTCTAATCTGGTTTATATCAAGACTTTTCGAACAATGGCTTCTTACTTTTTAAACTGGTCCTCATACACAACAGTTACCGGTATGAAATTTAGTATAAATAATAGTAAAAACATTCTAACATTAGTTGAAGTGAAGTAAAGCCGACCCGAATATCCTCACCAAATAGACTAATAAATGTATAGTGGTTGGATATTTCTTTTTGTTTAATTAGTAGTTTAGGCAAGATTAGGTCAAACGTATTTTCCCCATCACACTCTACCCACTTCTAATTTTAACCGCTTTCTTCTATAATAGGTTTGATATCACCTCTCTTAGGAAGGGAACATTATTCGTAAACTATATGCACATCCCACAGGATGGAAAACATTTCTTTACTTATATGACAAAGGATTAAAACATGAATATGAATATGAACACGAATCTACCAGTTTTATCATTCGAATTTGCTACTTCTACAGGAGTAGTACAACCGATTACCTTTAAGAACCCTAATAAAATTATTGTGGCAAACACATTAGAAGAAGTTCGACCAAGCTTTGAATTAATTCAAGAAGCACTCGATTTAGGGTTTTATGTTGCTGGATATATCTCCTATGAAAGTGCGCCTACATTTGATCCATCGTTTCAAGTTAACCCCAATCCAAATATGCCGTTACTTTGGTTCGGAGTTTTTTCAGAGCCCTTATATGAGAGTTTAGTTACTAATGGAAGTTATGACTATCCTAAATGGTCACCAGATGTTAGTAGAAAGCAATATGATTCGGCTATTGATTTCATAAAGTCCTCAATCGAAAAGGGAAATACTTATCAAACGAATTATACAATTCGACTAAATTCGAAGTTTCAAGGAGATGACATCGCCCTTTTTAATAAATTAAAACGGGCTCAGTCTTCTAATTATTGTGCTTACATTAATACTGGGGATTTTAGTATTTTATCGGCGTCACCAGAACTTTTCTTTCATTTAAAGGACCAACAAATTACAACTCGTCCGATGAAAGGCACCATTGCAAGAGGTAAAACTTTAGCTGAAGATGAAGAAAACGCAAAATGGCTCTATGAATCCGAAAAGAACCGCGCTGAAAATGTGATGATTGTAGACTTACTGCGCAATGATTTAAATATCATTGCAGAACAAGGATCCGTTCAAGTTCCAGAATTATTTAATATTGAACACTACCCAACTGTTCTGCAAATGACCTCGACAATCACTGCTAAAGTAAAGAAGAATACTTCTTATTTCGACATATTTAAAGCACTGTTTCCTTGTGGCTCTATTACTGGCGCACCTAAAATTAGTACAATGAAGATTATTTCATCTCTTGAATCAGCTCCACGAGATGTATATTGTGGAGCAATCGGATATTTCTCTCCAAATCAAGAAGCTATTTTTAATGTGCCAATTCGTACGGTCGTCATCAATCAAAAAACACGAAATGCGACCTATGGTGTAGGTGGTGGAATTACTTGGGATTCAACCGCAAACGGTGAGTATGAGGAAATTCTAACAAAAGCTAGCTTACTTGAGAGAGATAAACCGGAATTTAAATTACTTGAAAGCATTCTATTAACTGATGGAAAGCTTTATTTACTTGAAGAGCATTTAAATCGACTCCAAGATTCTTCGAAGTATTTTCAATTCCCATTCAATCGATCTGAAGTGGAGAATAGATTGGTCAAGTTCACAAAAAATTTCACAAAAGGAGATTACAAAATTCGATTACTCTTATCAACTACAGGGCAAGTCTCTCTTGAATCACAACAATTGTACGAATCCGTCACTCCTAAAATTGTGAAATTAGCAGAGAAACCAATTAGTAATTGTAATTTATTTTTGTATCATAAAACAACTTATCGTGATGTATATACTCAATTTCAGAATCCAGAAGTTTTCGATACTCTCTTATGGAACGAAAATGAAGAAATAACGGAATTTACAAACGGAAATATTGTTTTAGAGATCAATGGTAAACTATATACCCCTCCTATTCAAAGTGGACTTCTTGCGGGAACTTACCGTGAAATGCTTATTAAAAAAGGGAAGATAATAGAAAAAGTGCTAACTATATTGGACCTGCAAAATAGTACACAAATATGGTTCATCAATAGCGTTCGAAAATGGGTTAAAGTGGAATTACTTTAATATGTACATAAAAAGAGAATGTCTTCTTCTTTTATTACATTCTCTTTTTATTTTGTAGATATATATTATAGAGCCGAGTTATTAAACTAATGAACCGCCATTTTTTAAATATTTATCTATACCT
>Ga0180217_1001970_pt1 | contig 20210 bp, 19 predicted proteins | sample eDN3rd37CBELigOP_FD_128521 | JGI IMG/M metagenome (GOLD analysis project Ga0180217, IMG submission 128521) | Enriched Organic Plus compost microbial communities from Emeryville, California, USA - eDNA 3rd pass 37_C BE-Lig OP (version 2) (version 2) ... | reverse complement strand
CCGAGGCAACACCGAGATTCAAGACATGGTGGAAGCAGGCGTCCGACTTGGCATCAAGCAGTTCGCCGGCAGCCAGGAGTTTCAGGCGCGCACGGTGAAGGCGGTTCGTATGGCCAAGTCGGGGCTGCACCTATGAAGCCCTTCCAGCGCTTGGAAAATCAGCTTGTCGCCATCCTTCGAAATCACCTGGCGACCGGCCGGCCGGCGATCGTCCCGGATGCAGGCGCGATCCTTTGGGGTGCGTTCTGCGATTTGAGCGCGTCGCGCACGATGGGTTACAGCGCGCCCAATCCGATCAGCTACGCCGAAATCGAAGCATGGGCGCGTCTGCACCGCTGGCCCTTGCAGTCACATCACGTCGCCATCCTGCGAGCACTCGACAACGCATTCGTTTCGTGGGCGACGAGCGGCGGGCGACCGACAATTCCTAGATCGTCTGGTCAGGCAGTGAGCCCGACCGCATTCGACGCTGTGTTTGGTTAAAGGAGCGTCTTCTATGGAAAGTACAGCCTTAGGGCGTGACTCCTCAATCAGGGGGTGTGTATCTTCCCGGCCGAAGAAGAGGGGGAGGTCAAGCATGGAAGTGGGACGGAAGGCTGAAGTTATCCGGGCGCTCAAGTTTGGCAACCAGATTGCCGAAGAAGAGCGAGAGGCGCTCAAAGAATACTTTGTCAAAACTCAGGCTTGGGATCGTATTCTAAATGGTGAGGTTGATATCATCTATGGCCCAAAGGGTGCTGGCAAAAGTGCGCTTTACGTTCTCACTCAAGACCATATAGATGAACTATTCGATAGAAGCGCTATTCTCTTATCCGCGGAAAACCCACGAGGTACGCCGGTATTTAGGGATTTAGATGTTAACCCGCCAACTAATGAGCGCGAATTCGTTGCCATATGGAAATTATATTTCCTTACATTGATTGCGCGAGCATTCGACGACTTCGGAATTAACAATTCAGCTTCTAAGGAGGTGCTCGATCGGCTAGCCGAGCATGGCCTAATGCCTGCGAAAAAGACTACCTTGGGCGCTATTCTGCAAACCGTAAGGGCATATGCCTCAAAAATCATGCGGGGCCCGTCAGCAGTCGAAGGTGGAATTGTTTTTCAACCTGAGACGGGACTTCCTGTGGGCATTACGGGAAAAATCCTTTTCGAAGATCCTCAAATCGAACAGCAAAAGGTAGGCTACGTTTCGATCGATGAGCTTCTTGCTAAGGCGAACGAAGCTTTGGAGGGCGCAGGTTTCTACATTTGGCTTATGTTGGACCGTCTGGATGTTGCTTTCGATGAATCTTCTGATCTTGAACGGAACGCTCTTCGAGCATTATTTCGAGTTTATCGAGACAACCGAAATCAAGATCAGATTAAGATAAAGATCTTTTTGCGTACTGATATTTGGAAGCGCATTACCGAGGATGGGTTTCGTGAGGCAACCCACATGTCTCGCGATATTAGTCTTACATGGGATAAGGCATCACTAAAAAATCTTATTATCCGGCGGTTGCTTAGCAACCCCGGCGTGGTCGATATCTATAGTGTAAATCAGGATCTAATCTTGCAGTCGACGAGAAGGCAGGACGAGTTTTTCAATCGGGTTTTTCCAGATCAAGTAGAGATTGGGGAAAAGCAGTCTAACACCTTGGACTGGATGATCCGACGTACGGCAGATGGATCAAAGTTGACCCAACCTAGGGACATCATCCTTTTCTTAAACAACTTGGCGCAAATCCAGAATCGGCGTTTGGAGCGTGGCGAGCCAGAACCACAGGGGGAATGGCTCTTTGACAGGGTTTCCTTTAAGGAGGCATTGCCTCACCTGTCCGAATACAAGGTCAATCGACAATTGTTCGCAGAGTATCCGGTACTTCGGCCTTACATAGAAGCATTACGTGAGCAGAAAACGGAACATAATGTAGAGTCTCTTTCGCGCGTTTGGGGAATTGATCAGGAAAAAACTATTCAAGTAGCTAAGGCGCTGCGCGACGCAGGATTTTTCGAAGAGCGTACCTCCAAGGGTGAAACGACTTTCTGGATACCTTTCGTATATAGGTCCTACTTGTCGCTTTCGCAGGGTAAAATGCAGGAATTGCAATCCTCAGGAACAATCAGCGATTTAAGTTGGCTTGATAGCTTGCTAGCGGAGGAGCAGGCAGATGAGCAGGGGAGGAAATAAACCACTGCATGAAAAGTTGGCCGGTAACCTGGGCTGTCCCGGATCGGTGTCCTCGATCTCCGCTAGGGCGGAGGCACCCTGCAGGTAATTGCCGACCAAACAAAATATATATGGTCCTAGAGTATTAAGAAAATTCGTTGGTCCCGGTTGACAATCTACGCCACGGTAGATTGTCAACCGATAATTCAATAATATCAAATGCTTGCTGTTTATTCAATCGCATTGTGTGCTTGATTTTGGGTGTGATTGGGCGATCCTTTGACATCTCAAAAAAGGAGCGAGCACACATGACGTGTCACGATATTCCCGGAACGATCGCCACTCCAGACCTGCCCGGAGCGGTTTTCTTTTCCTACGAAGCGCTGCTTGAAACCGTGCACGATGCGCTGGCCTATGAAGCAGCCGTCGCTGAGTATGCAAGGGAAGGGGATGAATTTCTGCTTGCGGTCGACCTAAATGAACTGGGCTTCCGGACACAGGACATCGAGTGGCATGTGAAGAACCGCGGCAAGCGGATGCGGCAGGGGTACGCATAGGGGGATGAGGCATTATGCGCGTTCTAATCGCCCTCGCCGTCCTCCTAAACCTCCCCAGCGTCCCCGCCGGCGCCGCCTGGCAGGTCCACACGTCCACCGACCGCATGACCGATCGCCCGGTCACCGATGCGTCGCTACGGGTCCCTGGCGCTACGCTACACCTGCACTGCGAGATGGGTCCCACGATCCGCGTTGACGCGCCCCTGCCGCCGCGGAGCGACATCGGCGTCAACTATCGCTTCGACCAGCGCGCTTTGGTGCCGCGCATGGTTTTCGTCTCGACGGACGGCCGCAACCTGCGCCCCTGGATGGGCGCGCCACGTGCCGGCCTCCAGGCTGTCGCCCGCGCCAAGCGGCTGCGGCTGGAAATCTTCGGGCCGAGCGGCGTCCAATTCCTCGATTTCGATCTGACCGGCGCCCGCGAGGCGCTGGCTAAGGCGTGCCCCTAGCCGAAGCGATAAGGAAGCCGATGCGGTTGGTGCCGTAGTGCTCGTGGGGCAGGGCGTGGGGCGATAAGGCAAAAATTGAATTTCACCAACATAATCAACGAGCCTTGGAGGACACCCCTTCCGCCATGTCGAAGCGCCATACTCCACCCTCGCGGAAATCGGCTTTCATGGTTCTGGATGACGAGGCCGACGGGGCCGTACCATAGTGCCAGCGCTTCTGGATCCATCCAGGCGGCGAAGACCTTGCTCCGGGGGGTGCTTCAGCGCCTTGACCAGAACGATCTCGCGGTTGAGCGACGAGGTCTCGAACAGCTTTTCCATCGTCACTCTCTTCGCGGTTTGTCCAAGTATGTTTCCAGCCGGTCGAACCGCTCGGTCCAGCGTCGCCGCTCCGATTCCATCCAATTGGCCGCCTCGTCGAAACGTGCCCGCTCCAGCCGGCACCAGCGGCTTCGCCCGCGCTTTTCGCTGGCCAACCGGCGTCTCCTCTTCGGCAAGTCGCGACACCACGACACGGCCGGTCGGATCGCCGAGAGCATGAACGGCAAGGTCGAGCGGGGTCGAATGGTAGGCATGCGCCACGGATAAAAGCGGCGCTCAAGGGAGACCTTGCAGAGCTTCTGGGCAGATGTATAGCGGTGCCGTCGCCTCTGGAAGGAGCCCGCCGACGCGGCAATGATACTCTGCTCAATGGCAGGGTCGGCTTGTCCGGCCGTTGAGCGACCCAGGACGCTTGCCTTTGGCGAGAGGCTGGTCAAATCTTTCGTGACGCGAGCTTTGGGAGCGCTGACATGGCAGTTTCAAACGGTTTGCGGCGCGTTTCCTTTGCTTTCGCGACTCTCGCTCTTTGTCGGTTCGCGTTGGCCGCAGAGGCTGATGACACGACGTTCGTCATCAAGAACACGACAGGGACGGATATCGTCGAAGTCTACGCTACCCCGTCTCACCATTCAGACGGTCCGGGTCAGCCGCTCCCGAAAAGTGCCGTTCCTGCCGGCGCATCTGTCAAATTCACGATTGTCAATGGCAATTGCGCTTATGAACTATGGTTCGTTTTCGTGGACGGCCATAAGTTTCACACTACGATGGATTTCTGCGACTTCGATACCTATGTGGTCGGACCGTAGAGTTTCTCTGATCCGCTCATGCTGAGCCATGGTCTCTAAAATGAGGCTGTGCGCGACCATTTGCGCTTGGCGCATTCGGCATCGGCGAATGAGCCGCGTGTTCCGGCTCCATGGCCAAGAGACTTGTCCAGTTGCTCATCAGGCAATTATGAAGGATCTCCCCGAAAGCCTCCGTCCTGAGGTTACGCTTTGAACGACTGAACTTTCGGGCCATGTGGGGAGATCGGCCGCGTGTCCATGCACGAAATCGAGGATCTGGTCGAGGAAAGCGTTCGGATGGTGCTGGCCACCGACCGTTCGCAGGACCAGAAGGTTGCCACTATCGGCGAACTCTATCTTGTGCAGGAATGGTTCGATACGGGGGACACGACCGGCCGGCTGACAGACGAGCTTCGCGCGATCGGCTACGTGGATGCCGAGAAGCCGCGCCACACGGCGCTGTTGCGGCTCGCGGGCGATGTAATGCATGAGGCCGATGCGGCGGGCCGTGTCGATATTGTGCAAGGCTGGCTGGCGCTTGCGCTCCGAGCCATCACAGAGCTGGAGTTGACCGACCAAATTCCCAAGACCTTCGAGGGTATGCTGGCCGAGGGCGATGGCTCAAGGATACGCGCGATTGCATTGAAATCAGGACTGCACAGCCGCTGGCGCAAAGAGTTTTTCATGCGTGTGCCGTCCTGGAGCAGCACCAAGACCTTGTTCCCGCCGCTCGATCCCGAGCGGTTGGAGCGGCGCTTCATCCTGCGCTTCTTGTCTGATGCCAAGTCGGAAGAGGCGAAGATTGGCGCCGATTACCGCGCCGAAAAGGCCAGGATAGAGGGTCTTTCCGATCTTCCACTGTTCACGCTGCCGGAGCGCGTGATCAAACGTGCGCCGCTGGTCTATCTTGGTTTTGAAAGTCTCCAGCAGTGGCGACGATTCGTCTTCGCGGACAGCATGGAGGCGCCAGCCCGCGATGGAGCGCGCCTGTTCGTCGTGATCGAACATAGCAACGATCTCAATCTGCTGACCTTCGAGGTGAGGGTGCAATCGGGCCTGCTGCTGTCATGGCAAGGCAAGCAGGACGGAAGCCGTATAGCCGATACCCATTTCCGTCTGAACGCCGCCATGCTGGTTCCTGAGGAGGAACTCGATCAGGACGAGGGATATCACTCGTTTGGCGGCTGGCCATTCAAGCTCAACCAATCGGCAAAGATTCTCGATTCACGCCTTGCCGCCATTCTCAGCCATTGGAAGCATTTGGATCGCGTTCGGACATTCCACCACACTCCGCTTTCCGCTCTACTGGCTAAGGAATCCCCGGAATCGATGGAGCTGCGCCGTCGCGATCTGCGCGGGCAATACGGCTTCTTTCTCAACGATATCGAGTTGCTGTTCGCCTACGCCTGCCTTGAATGGGACACGGCCGGCCGTCCTGATACGCTGATCGCCAAGATCGAGGACGAATTGAGGTTTGTCGCCGATCTCTACCCGCTCAAGCCGGTCTGGGAGGAGGGGCTTGTCTTCCTGCGCGAAAAGCCTTGGTTCCCGCCGACGACCGAGAATTTTCCTTACAAGCGGTTGGAAATTCCCGGGCCATCACGCGTATGATGGCTGCGTTACTGGAGGATTGCGGTCAGAACAAACCGAAAGCGGGTGAACCGTGAGCGGCATCGATGAAGGACGCATTCGCGTTGGGATTGGTGGCTGGACTTATGAGCCCTGGCGCGGAAGCTTCTATCCGGCGAAGCTGCCGCAGAAGCGGGAGCTGGACTACGCCAGCCGTCAACTGAATTCCATCGAGGTGAACGGCACCTATTACGGCTCGCAGAAGCCCGAGAGCTTCGCGAGATGGCATGACGAGACGCCCGATGATTTCGTTTTCTCGCTCAAGGCGCCACGCTTTGCCACAAACCGAAGGGTTCTGGCGGAGGCGGGCGGAACGATCGAAAGATTTTTCAACAGCGGTGTGACGCTGTTGCAGGACAAGCTGGGTCCGATCAACTGGCAGTTCATGCCCACAAAGGCGTTCGATCCCGCCGATTTCGAAGCCTTTCTGAAGCTGTTGCCGCGATCTCACGAAGGCCGCGCGTTGCGGCATGTGGTGGAGGTGCGTCATGTAAGTTTCCGCACCCCGGAATTTGTCAACATGATCGGTGCCTATGGTGTTGCGGCGGTGGTCTCGGCGGATGGAAAATTTCCGCAGATTGCCGATCCGACGGCGCCGTTCGTCTATCTCCGGATCATGGGAACGGTTGAGGCGGAGCCGCTCGGCTATTCCGCCAAGGCGCTCGACCTTTGGGCCTCGCGCGCGCGAACATGGGCGGAGGGCGGCATCCCGTCGGGGCTGGATTATGTGACCAAGAACGCGCCCGCGATGCCGCGCGATGTCTATCTCTACGTCATCAACGGCCACAAGGTTCGCAATCCTCAAGCGGCGATGGCGATCCTCGAGCGGCTGGAGTGAGACTTCCGTGTTGCGGCCGCCAAGTCGGCTGCTCAACGAGAAAGACGGCCCTGGCGTTCCAGCCACGAAAGAGCGCCGCGACCGGCGAGCCGTCCCGTGGCAAAGGTGGCCTGAAGCAGGTAGCCGCCGGTCGGCGCCTCCCAATCAAGCATTTCGCCGGCGGCGAAAACGCCGGGTTGTCTGAGCAGCATCAGGTGTTCGTCCAATGCGTCCCATGCGATGCCGCCGGCGGTCGAAATCGCGTCGGCGAGCGGCGCGGTTCCGACGAGTCGCAGCGGAACGGCGCAAATCAGATCGGCAAGCGCGTCGGTCGAGAGGTCGGCCAGCCGCTGCCCGCGCGCCAGAGCGGCCTCGTGCAGCAGGCCGATGGCCACGGGCGGCAGGCGCAACGCCTTTCGCAGCCGGTTGGCGAGTGATTGCTTCGCCGGCACGGCCTCCAGGCGCTGCCGCAGTGCGTTCACCGAAAGATCGGGACGCAGGGACAGTGATATCGTCGCCGTGCCCCCGCGCGCGATGACCTCCCGCAGCGGCGCGGACAGCGCGTAGATCGCTCCGCCCTCGATTCCCTGCGCCGTGATGGTGGCCTCGCCCCGGACATGGTCGTCAGCGAGGGTCAACGCGATCCGCTTCAGCGGTTGACCGGAAAAGCGTTCGCGGAACAACTCCGACCACTCGACGCGGAAGCCGCAGTTCGACGGTTGAAGGGGTGTTAGAGCGACGCCCGCGCGCTGGAGAATGCTGGTCCATCTCCCGTCGGAGCCGAGCCGCGGCCAGCTTGCGCCGCCGAGCGCGAGCACAGTGACGTCTGGTCGAACGGCCAGGCCGCTGTCCGGCGTGTCGAACGTCAGCTCGGAAGCGTCGTTCCAACCCGTCCACGAATGGCGAAGCCGAATGGTCACGCCGGATTCCTGGAGCCTGTTCAGCCAGGCTCTCAAAAGAGGGGAGGCCTTCATGGCTTGCGGGAACACCCGGCCGCTGGTGCCGACAAACGTCGTTTGTCCCAGCGTTTGGCTCCAGGCGCGCAAGTCGTCTGGACCGAAGGCGTCGAGCGCTGTCGTCAGTTTCGGCGTGGCCATTCGGTAGCGCGCGCGGAACCGGTCAGAATCCTCACTGTGGGTGAGATTGAGGCCGCCGCGCCCGGCCATCAGAAGCTTGCGACCGGCCGATGGCATGTGGTCATAGACGGTCACGGCGACGCCGCCCGATGCGAGCACCTCCGCGGCCATCAGGCCGGCAGGCCCCGCGCCGATCACCGCCGCGACGGGAGGAGGGGCCCCTTCTATCGCCATGCGTCCGCCCCACGTTCAAGGGGCGGACCATTGCTCTCGATCGCATGACCGTCGTCAGGCGGCGCGCACTCAATCACGTCCCACGGCCGATCTCATGACACTGTCGGGATCCGGAGGCGGTTCGTTGCCTGCCCAGGCGACGAACTGATCGGGGCGGACGAGGATGATGGAGGCCTCACAGGCCGTCCGATCCTGCTGATAAGTGTCTCGGATCACCTTGAAGGGAACGCCCATCCGGTCCGCGCTGCGCTCGAATGCTTCGATGGCCGAAGAATCGGCATCGAATGCGAGAAGAGTAAAGCCCCTGCCGAGCTCTTCGAACACGTTTTTTCCAGACGAAAGGTGCTGGGGTCCGAGATGATGCCCGGCCCGGGCTTTGATCATGTGTTGCCCTTGCGCGCTGCAAACGCCACCGGCCGGTCCATCGACAATGGACGAGCCCTCATAGTTGGTCTCGTAGGCCTGGAAACGATCGCCGATATCCGATTCCCGAGCCGCCCATTGCTTCTCGAACTCCGCCTTGTCGCGTTCGGGGCTGTATTGCTCCAGGAAATCCGCGTCCGCCTTGATCCTGGCGGTTATGAACTTGTCGACGATGCTCTGGAACACCGGACGGCGTTCTTCGTCATACGAATTCAGCAGCGCTTCACTGCCCCATTCCTCAAGCCTCGCAGCCAGTTTCCATCCGAGATTGACGGCGTCTTCGAGGCCGTTGTTGAGGCCGAATCCGCCATAGGGCGGATGGCTGTGGGCTGCGTCGCCCGCGATGAAGGCCCGTCCGTTGCGGTATTGCTTGGCGACTGCCGTGCGCATGTCCCAGAAGCCGACATAGTCGAACTCACATTCGATCTTGAAGCCTGCCGCCTCCTCGACGAGACCTTGGAAATCGAAATTTTCCTGCTTGCTGTTTCCCGGGATCGGGGCGTGAAAGAACCAGCCCTCTTCGGTGTCGATCCGTCCGAAGAACTGCCAATAGCCCTTATAATGAGGATGCATCACGCGATAGACGGAGCGCTCCGGAAAGCGCTTGAGACCTTCACTGAGGCTTCGTGAGCGGAACACGACCAGCGCCATGAGCTGATCGTAGTCGGTGCCCCTCTGCTCGATACCAAGCTGGTTGCGCACCAGCGAGTGTCCGCCGTCGCAGCCGACGAGATAGTCGCCCTCGAGAGTCGTTTCCTGTGAATCCTGGACAATGGTCACCCGAACGCAGCGGTCGTCTTGCTGGATGGCCTTGGCCGTTGCGCCCAGTCGGAAATCGACGTTCGGCATCTTTGCCAATCGTGCGCGCAGGACCCCCTCCATCTGGTACTGCGGCATCCGGTCATTGTCTTGAAAGAAATAGTCTCGAACGAGCTCGCGGCCCGCGGGCGCGTGCCAATATTCGCTCATCAGATCGCCATAGGCGGTGATTTCCCCGATCGGATAGCCGGCTGGCATGATGCGGGCGGCGCGCAATTGGTCGACCAATCCCCATGAATAGAAATGCTCGAGCGTGCGGTGGGTCAGATTCTGGCCCCGCGGAATCCGAGCCATGCCGGTGCGGCTTTCGATGATGACGCAGGATATACCGCGCAGGCCGAGCGTCAGTCCGAGAGCCGCGCCGACCGGGCCGCCACCGACGATGATGACCTGATATTTCTGCTTCAATTCCGGTGCTCCGAGGTGATCTTCAATGACGTCTTGAGTTGTGCGCCGAGGTTTTGCAAGGGTGCGTTTGAACTTGCGAGCCTTAAAGCCCTCCCTGCCAAGCTCCGACGACATCCGGTGATGTGGCGACAAGCGCCGGCGAAAGATTCCCAAAGAATCCGGGCTTTACAATTGCGAAGGTGACGCCTCCTATACGAAAATGCATATCTGGGCCGGGCGCCCGAACAGCCTGGCCGATGGGGGTGGAATGGAGCCGCGCTACCTTCGCCAACTCGCGGAAATCGTCGATTTGGGTTCGCTGTCCTTGGCTGCAAAGTCGCTCAGCGTGACGCAGCCGACGCTCAGCCGGAATATCAAGAGCCTCGAAGCGATGGTCGGCGCGCCGGTCCTCCAGCGCGGACGATACGGCGTGACCCCGACGGCCATCGGCACGCTGCTGGCACGGGAGGGGCGGACCATTCGCAGTGCCGTTCGGGAGGCCAACCTGAGTCTGGGCCATTGGAAAGGAAGCCTGGATGGCCGGTTGAAGATCGGGGCGGGGACCATGGTCGCTCATTCTCTGATCCCGCAGTTTCTCGCTCGCATGAGTCATGGCACCTGGAAGGTGGCGCTTCGGATCGAGGTCGAGCGGCCAGCGCATCTCATCGATCGGGTTCGAGCCCACGAACTTGACGCCGCGATCGTTCAGATCGATCCCTATTTCTCCCAGGACGGGCTGACCCAAATTCCCTTGGTTGAAAGCAAATTGTCGTACTACGCGGGCGCCAAGCATCCGCTCGCGCGAAAGAAGCATGTCACGGAGCGCGATATCGGTCGTGCGATGCAGATCGCATTCGGTGCGTTCGGCGAAGCGCATGCGGCGTCGGTGGACGATTTCACGCAAGCCGGGCTGCCGGGGCCGACAATTGAATTGTCGGGCGATCTCTCAATCGCGCTTCATCTCCTGTCCACTGGGACATCCATCGCGATCTTGCCCGATTTCATCATGCGGCATCTCTGCGATGAGCGGCCGTTCGTGCGGCTTGCCTATCAAGGGGGGATGCCGAGCCGGACATTGTCCATTTGGCATCGCGAGGACATGGACGGCCATCCATTGATCAGGGATTTCTGCCGGCGCTTCGGAGCCTATGCGGCGTCGCTGCAAGAGGGCCGATGATCAGGCGGGCCTATGATCGGGGCGAGATTGCAATGGGCGGTTTGGTCTGCGGGACGGCCGGCTCCATGTCATCACAAGGCTGGTATGTCTTTTGCTTGAAAATTGAGGATGTCGCCGGCTAAGCAGTGACCGTGGCAGACATCTTTACCGGCTGTCGCCGAATTGTCCGCAAGGGCTGGTTGCAGATGCGGCTGGTCAGAATGAGGTTCCACCCGTGCCCGATTCCAACGCGCTTCAGCCTTTGACAACACCGGTGCCGGTGTCGGCTCCGATGGCCGACGTCGATCTCTATGCCGATGAGGTCCTGCTCGATCCCTATGCGGTCTATTCCGAACTGCGTGAGGCTGGCCCCATCGTCTATCTGCCGCGCCATCGGGCCTACGCCTTGCCGCGCTATGCCGAGGTGCGGCGCGCGCTTGAGGATCACGAGACGTTCATTTCCGGCAAGGGCGTCGGCCTCTATGAGCCGGGGAATGCCACGCGGCGCGGCACGCCGATCGCGAGCGATCCACCGCTTCACAGCCGGGTGCGCGGGATCGTGGGCGAGCGGCTTTCGTTGCGATCCGTGCGGCAGGTTCAGCCGGAGATCGAAGCCAAGGCCGCCGCTCTTGTCGACGCCGTCTTGCAGCGTGGTTCTTTCGACGCGGTGAGTGATTTCGCCCGCGTCTTTCCACTGATGGTGATGGCCGATCTCATCGGCTTGCCGGAGGATGGCCGCGACAAAATCCTGGGATGGGCGGACGCCGGCTTCAACATGTTCGGCCCTGGGAATGCGCGCACGCTGAGCGCGATGGAGCGGTTTCCAGAGGTAGCGGCCTATATCCGTTCGCTCGAAGCACCAGGGCGTTTGCGGCCGGGCAGCATGGGAGCCGCGATCTACGAGGCGGCGGAGCGCGGCGAACTCTCACCGTCGCAATGCGGGCCCTTGATGGTGTCGTATCTGATGGCGGGCCTGGATACGACGATCAACGCGATCAGCGCCGCGCTGTTGCTCTTCGGCCGCCATCCGGACCAATGGGCGCGTGTGTGCGCCAATCCAAAGTTGCTGCCCACGGCCTTCAACGAGGTGATCCGGCTCGAAAGCCCGATCCAGACGCTCCGCCGTGTCGCGGCGCGCGACGTTCAGATCGAGGGCGTGACGATCCCGGAAGGCGCGTCGGTTTTGATGATGTACGGCTCGGCCAACCGGGACGAGCGTCAATGGCGCGAGCCCACGACCTTCGATGTCGCGCGCAATCCGGTCGGACACATGGCCTTCGGTGTCGGCATCCACGGTTGTCCCGGGCAGATCCTGGCGCGCTTGGAGACCGTCAGCCTGCTGGCATGCCTGGCCCGCAAGGGCGCTGTGCTGGAGGTCGGCGAACCGGTCTGGCACATCAACAACGTCGTGCGTGGTCTGGAATCCTTGTCCGTGCGCATTCGCACCTGAATGCGTGGCGTCGTCACCCGCCCTTGCTGAACGGGTTCGAAGGCCGGCGCAATTCGTCCAACGCCCGCGCGGTGTTGCCGTCGAACAGCGATAGGAACGCGTCCAGACGGGCGAAAGCCGCGCGGTCCACATTCTCGAAAAGAATGTCGTTGGTGCGCCGCACCAGCGGCGCAACCTCGTTGAGGCGTTGCTCTCCTTTGCGGGTCAGGCAGACAAGGACGCTGCGCCCATCCTCGGCGTTCTCACGTTTGACGAGAAGCCCCTGATGGCACAGCCGCCCGACCTCCGTCGTCACATGGGTGGAGGCGAGTTGAACGTGCTCGGCTAGCTGGCGGATCGTGACGCCGCTCTCCCCTTGCGTATAGGCAACGCCGATCAGCACGGCGAATTGCGAGGAGGTGAGGCCGATGGCGCGTCCGAAGGATTCGCGCATGCTTTGCAGCCGGCTGAAGGTCGTCACCATCTTGTAGAGCGTCTGGCGAAAGGAGCGGTCCTGGCCGCCTTCGAGCAGGTCTTCATGCGAGACCGTCAGCGGCGGCACATAGCCGGCCGGCTTCAGCTTGGCTCTGGCCGTGGTCCGGCCTGTGGATTTTTTCGCGCGTGTCACCATGGGCCGCTCTGTAAACAATCCGGATTGGAATGAAAATATGCCTGTTTGCGGCGCAGCTTGACAGCGAAATGGATTGGGTACAGCATGTAGCTACATTATGTAGCTAATTCAACGAGGTGACGAATGTCGGCAATCGCCGATCTCCAAGGGGCCGCCCTGCCAGCCAAGGCATCCGTGGATGCGAGCGGTCTTCGGACCGGAGAATCCTATATCGCTTCGTTGAACGACGGCCGAGCCGTCTATGTCGATGGAGAACGCGTGTCGGATGTCACCACGCATCCGGCCTTCCGCGAGGCGGTGCGCTCCGCCGCCCGGCTTTACGACATCGCCGCCGATCCGGCGATGCGCGAGCGCATGACCTATAGCTCGCCGACCAGCGGCAAGCCGGTGCTTCGCGCCTATCAGATCCCGCGTTCCCATGCGGATTTCCGCGCCAAGCGCTTGGCGTCGGAGACGTGGTCCGAGGCGACCTATGGCCTTATCGGCCGGACGCCCGATCATGTGTCCGGCTTCTTTTGCGGTTATGCCGCCGCGCCCGAAGTCTTTGCCGCCGGCGGCGATCATTTCGCACGCAACGTCGTCAACTTCTATGAGCACCTGCGCGAGAACCATCTCTGGATCACCTATGCCATCGCGCCGCCCCAGATCGATCGCTCCAAGCCGGCCCATCAGCAAAGCGATCCAACCCTTCATGCGGGCGTCGTCAAGGAAACCAGCGCCGGCATCTATGTTTCAGGCGGTCAGCAGCTTGCCACCGCGGGCGTCCTCTCCGACTATCTCTATCTGAGCTGCATCCATCCGCTTCAGCCGGGTGACGAGAATTACGCGATCGGCGTCGCGATACCGATGAACGCCGAGGGCCTGCGCCTTTATCCGCGTCGGCCGTTCGCGCTACGGGCGGACAACACCTTCGACTATCCGCTCACCGCCCGGTTCGACGAATCCGATAGTTTCGTCGTGCTCGACAACGTGTTCATTCCTTGGGAGCGCGTCTTCATCTATCGCAATATCGAGGTGTGTCGCGATCAGTGGTGGCGGACGCCGGGCCACAGCTACGGCAATCTTCAGGCGCAGGCGCGTTACGCCGTGAAGCTTCGCTTCATGATGGGGCTGGCCAAGCGCATGAACGAGATGACGGGCAATGCGGTGGTCCCGGCCGTTCAGGTTCTCATGGGCGAGCTTGCGGCTCTCGCGCACACCGTCGCGGCGATGCTGGAGGCGCAGGAGACACGCGCGACCGTGGACGCCAACGGCGTCATGTGGCCGTGCAAGGCGACGCTCTACGCGGTGATGGCGCTTCAGTCCGAGACCAATGCACGAATGATCGACATGATCCGCGAACTGAGCGGCGCGGCAATGATCAGTTTACCTTCTTCGATAAGAGACTTCGAGAATCCGGAAACCGCGCGCGATATGGAGCGGTTCATGTGTTCCGGTGTTTCCGGGGCCCGGGAGCGGGTCGCGCTCATGCGGATGATCTGGGATTTCATCGGAACGGAGTTCGGCAATCGTCATCAGCAATACGAGAAATTCTATGGAGGGGCGTCCTTCCTGGTAAAACAGAACATGTTCCGCGCATATGACTTCACGCGGGCGTCTGCTATGGTCGATGAAGCCTTGAGCCTGCCCTGAGCAACCGGGCGCCGGCTGAGCTGGTACGAACCTTGCTTTGAATGGTGGGATTTTTGCTGGGGAGGATGTCTTCGCGCCGTTGGGGAGAACAGAGATGGGGATTTCCGACTGTCTTAAGAGCGCCACCTCGCGCCGGACGCTTCTACGGTCATTCGGCGCTGCCGCCGCGGTCGTGGCGGCCCCCTCGGTCCTGCGGGCGCAGGCGCCGATGGTGATGAAGATCGGGACGCCGACGATCAACGACAACCAGCATCAATGGATGAAGATCTTCGCGGAGGCGATCGAAAAGGGCAGCGATGGAAAGCTTAAGGCTGAGCTTTATCCCGCCAGCCAGCTCGGTTCGACGCCACGTATGATCGAAGGTGCGCAGTTCGGCGCCATTCAGGCGGTGGTGCTTCCGCCGGAGTTCTTGGCCGGTGTGGATTCGCGTTTTGAGGTGCTGGGCGCTCCGGGCTTGTTCAAGGATACGGCCCATGCGGAACGCACGCTGCATGACCCTGATTTCTACAAGACATTTCTCGCCATCGGAGAAGGGCGCGGTCTCAAGGGGATCGGCCTCTACACCAGCGCGCCGATGATGATTAACTCCCGCACGAAGTTGCAGGGTGTCGACGACATTGCCGGAAAGAAAATTCGCGTTCTGGCATCAGCTATGCAGACCGAGCAGCTCAAGCGGATGAGGGCGACCGGCATCCCCATGCCGCTGAGCGAGGTGATGCCTGCCTTGCAGCAGGGAACGATCGATGGCGTGATGAGCGTTCTGCCGGTTATCTCGGCCATGCGCTATTATGATGCCGCGAAATATGTGCTCGAGACGCATCATGCCATCGTCACGGTGACATCGGTTGTGAGCAAGCTGTGGTTCGACAAGCTGTCGAAAGACCTGCAAGCGGTTGTCGTCGCTGCCGGCGAAAAGGCCGACAAGGATGTCTACGAGTGGAACATCGCCTTTGGCGAGGCGCAGCAAAAGGCTTGGCTTGCCGCCGGCGGTGAGGTCACGCCGGTCAGCAAGGCCGAGCAAGACGAGCTGATGAAGCTTCTGTTGCCGATCGGAGCCGAGGTTGCGGGGCGCAGACCTCAGACGAAGCGGCTTTACGACCTTCTGGTCAAGACCGCGGCAAAGACCGCCTGATGATCTCCGAGGACCTTTCCGCAGCGCCGGCCCGCTTCCAGGGCTGGCGTTGTCGCCTTGCGCGAGCGGGCGATGCCCTGGCCGCCGGCTGCGCCGTGCTCGCGGCCGTGGCGCTTGGGATCATCGTCCTTATCAACGGCGCCAATGTGCTCGGACGCCACCTCTTCGACAGCCCGATCGCATGGGCGGAAGAGGGAATGATCTTTCTCATGGTGCTCACCGTTTTTGCCGGCACCTGCACCGTGACCTGGCGCCGGCAGCACATCCGCATCGAGGTGCTGGTGGAGTGGCTGAACCTCAGCGGTCGCAGGGCGGCACTCATCCTCTCCACTTGTGTCGCACTGGTGGTGCTCGGAGCCACCATCTGGGGGAGCTTTGCCGTCGTGTCCATGCTCCACATGTTCGACCAGCGCTCCGACGCGCTTGAAATTCCGATGTGGATTCCGCAGGCCACCGTGACGGTGGGGCTGGCGCTGAACGCGCTGCTGTTTTTGGTTCGTCTTATCCTGGACATCGAAGAGGCGCCCGCGGGCGAGCCGCCAGAGGCGGTGTCATGAACGCGTTGATTTTCGCAGGTCTGCCGATCGCGCTCCTGGCCCTCGGCACACCGATTTTCATCATTCTGCTGGTCGCCGCTCTGTCCGGCGTGATGGTCCTGGGCGGCGTGCCGTTGCAGACCATGCATACCACGCTGTTCGGGAGTCTGGACAGTTTCGCTCTGCTCGCCGTGCCGCTGTTCATTCTCGCGGGCAGCATCATGGCGCAGGGCGGTATCGCGCAGCGCCTGATCGAATTTGTGTTGACCCTGGTCGGGGGTGTCCGCGGATCGTTGGCCCTCGCGACGATCGGCGCCGCTTCCACGTTCGGCGCCATGTCGGGTTCGAGCGTGGCCTGCGTCGCCGCCATCGGCAAGCTCATGCTCCCGGCGCTCGAAAAGAACGGCTACAAGCGCACGTTCGGCGTCAGCCTCATTACAGCCACAGGGGTGATCGATGTCATCATTCCGCCGTCCATCCCGATGATCATTTACGCGATTGCCGCGCAGCAGTCGGTGACGGTGTTGTTTCTCGCCGGTATCGTGCCGGGGCTGATGGTCGCCACCGCGCTATCGGTCTATGTGGTGATCCGCGCGCATGTCGAAATGATCCCGCTGACCGATCCGGCTCGGTGGATCAACATTTGGGAGGCATTCAAGCGCGGCATCTGGGCGATGCTGGCGCCGATTGTCATCCTGGGAGGCATTTACGGCGGCTTCTTCACGCCGACGGAGGCCGCGGGCGTGGCCTGCGTCTATGCCGCGTTGGTTTCGATTTACGTTCATCGGGAGCTGTCCTGGGACGAACTGTGGCGCATCATGCTCGATTCCGCCGTCCTCGTCGGACAGATCATGATCATCGTATCCGCTGCCGGCGCCTATGCCTGGTTCATCACCACGAGCGGATTCGCCAATACGCTGATCGAGGCCATCACATCCTTGCAGCTCGAAACATGGCTGTTGCTGTTGGCGATCAACGTGCTGCTGCTCGTTGTCGGCAGCGTCGTCGAGCCGCCAGCCGCCATTCTCATCCTGACGCCGCTGCTGCTGCCCATCATCGCGCAAGCCGGCATCGACCCGATCCATTTCGGACTGGTGGTGACGGTCAACCTCGCGATCGGCATGTTCCTGCCTCCGTTCGGGCTGAACCTGTTTACCTCGCACGCGTTGTTCCGGACGCCGCTGCCGGTGCTTTACCGCGGCGTCATGCCGTTCCTGCTGATCTATCTCGCGGTTTTGATTCTGCTCACCTATGTGCCCGCGATCACGCTCGCGCCCCTCGCGTTGCTGAGATAGCGGAGGCCGCAAAAGCTTTGGGGGCTGAAGGGGCATTCGGCCGGAGGCGATCACGACACGAAAGGGCTTGTCCTTAATGGACACGGCCTCGTCCGATCGCGACATTGTTCGCGGTCGCGGGCGGGATCATGTTGAGGTCAGGAGCGGCCGGTCCACCCGTTCCCAAGGCGGCTCGCGCTTGCAACCCATCCCCCAACGGTCATGCAGGTGCGGACCGCCGATCGGTCTCGATGCCACGATGCTTGCCTAGGGGCCATGTTCGTCGGCTTAAAACCGCGTCTGCCCGACTCGTTAAACGAAAGTCCGGTCGCCGCGCGTGAATCGAGGGACCGGGCCGACCGATGTCTTTCTTGCCTCGATGGCACTTGCTTGACGCCGCTTAAGATGCATGCCGGCGCTAGAGCCGCTTTGGTTCTGATGGAATCAGAACCGCGGCTCTAGCTGTTTATTTGATCGCATTTTCTTTACCCGAACCGGCGTCCACTTCGCTCGAAAATGCTCTATTTGCTCATCTGCTGCTTGATGCGGTCGCGCACATTCGCGTCAGACTCGGCGAGCTTGGCCATCTGATTGTACTTCTCGACGGAGAGGCCCTCGGCCTGGACCGCTTCGGCCATCTTCTGTTGTGCCTCTCCGTGCAGCTTTTGCGCCTCGGATGGATCTTTGGCCTTTTCGATTTGCGGGCTGTAGGCCACCACGATCTTCTGCACTTGCTGCAAAGCGCTCGCGAAGACCTGGATCTCTTGATCGCTGACCTGTTGCTGGGCGGGAGCCTGTTGTTGCGGCATCGGCTGCTGTTGCGGCTGGGTTTGTGCCGCAGCAACGATGGGAGCCGTGCCGAGTGCCAATGTGGTGCCGAGCGCCAATGACGCGATGATCGTTCTGTTGATCCTGCTCATGGGTGGGTCTCTTGCGTTCGCATTGAAGGCCGCAGCGTCAACCACCACGGTCCGGATGGTCCGGACCGTTGGGGTTGGGCAAGGAACGTGGCTAATCGAGGGTATCCGGGTGGGCTTGGCAGACCCGCATGCGACGCAAAGCCGCATGGCGTGGGCTTTGCTTGCATGACGATCAGATGGAACCCGGGACGGGCCATCTTGAATTCGAACGCTCGAATTCGACTGCTAAATTCAATGCTCCCGCGCCCGCTCGCATGTGCCGATGAATGCACTGATGCGTGCGATCACATCGGCCTCGGCCAGCAGCGGTGCATGCCCTTGATCGGGCACCACCATGGTTTCCATCGCCGGCCGGCGGGCGGCCATGGCGGCGACCGTCTCTGCGGATAGCAAATCCGAATTGGCCCCGCGGATCACCATCATCGGCACATGGGCGAGTGCATCGAACTCCTGCCACAGGGCCGGCAGCGGCGTTTGCGGATCGAAACCCTTCAGCGTCCGGGACAGTTTGACATCATAGGTCGGAACCAGGCGGCGCCCCTGTTCCTGCCAGGCGCGATGGGCGGCCGCGAGCCAGTCATCCTTACCCAGGCGGGGGAATTGCAGTTCGAACAAACGGCGCAAAATCTCGGCGCCGTCCTCGAAGCTGCGCGGCTGCGGCATCTTTCCGACATAGCTTTTGATGCGGAGCAGACCCTGCGGTTCGATGACGGGGCCGATGTCATTGAGCACCACGCCCGCGATCGCACCAGGCCTTGCGACGGCCAGCAGCATGGCGAGAAGACCGCCGCGTGAGGTGCCGACAATCACCGCCGGTTCCACGCCGAGCGCGGTCATAACGGCCTGAACGTCGGCCAGTTCCACTGGCAGCGTGTAATTCGCGGCCCGATCATGATCCGAGCGGCCTCGGCCCCGAGAATCGAGCGCGAACGTGCGCCGCGGCGTTTCGGGATCGGCGGCGAGGCCCGTTGCGAGGGCGTCGAAATCGGCAGCGGTGCGCGCCAGACCCGGCAAAGCCAGAACAGGGAGGTGATCCGTGACGACGGGGCCGCATGTCTTCACGTGGAGCCGCAATCCGTCCGGTGCGGAAACGAACAGGCTTTCGAACGGCTCGGATTGTGGATCGCGGGAGAGGGGGCTGTGCATTCGACCCTTATAGCGGTCCTCGCCGCGCGCGTCAGTTGGGCGTGCCGCGCCGCAGATCGGCTTCGATCTGGAGCTTTTGCGCGCCGTTGAACAGCACGCGGTAAACCTGGAGGTTTTCCATCACCCGCTGCACGTAATTGCGGGTTTCCGGAAACGGGATGCGCTCGACCCAATCGATGGGATCGATCTTGCTGCTGCGCGGATCGCCGAACCGGCCGATCCATTCCCGGGCCCGGGCTGGACCGGCGTTATAGGCCACGAAAGCGAGGATGTACGAGCCGCCATTGGACTCGACGACACGCCCCAACTCGGCGGCGCCGATCTGGACGTTATAGGCTGGGTCGCTGAGCAGCCGCCGCTGGTCGTATGCGATCTTGTGACGCTTGGCGACTGCGCGCGCGGTGGTCGGGATCACTTGCATCAGGCCCATCGCATCGGCCGGAGAAACCGCCAGCGGATTGAATTGGCTCTCCTGGCGGGCGATGGCATAGACCAGCGCTCGCTCGACCCTGGGACCGATGGGAGAAAACGCCGGCAGGCCGATCGTCGGATAGGCGGCATGATCCAACGGCAGTCCGCGCGACAGCGCGAGCCGGCCGACCAGGAGCATGCCACGCGCATCGTCGTTCTTGGCGGCCAGGTCGGCCAGCGCCATCAGCGCCGGCACGTCGTCGAGCTTGTCGCCGAGATCGGCGAGAAACGGAT
>Ga0180217_1001969_pt1 | contig 20237 bp, 17 predicted proteins | sample eDN3rd37CBELigOP_FD_128521 | JGI IMG/M metagenome (GOLD analysis project Ga0180217, IMG submission 128521) | Enriched Organic Plus compost microbial communities from Emeryville, California, USA - eDNA 3rd pass 37_C BE-Lig OP (version 2) (version 2) ... | reverse complement strand
GGCGCTGCTCCTCATCCTGGTGTTCGCGCTCATCGGGACCCTGCAGTTCTTCAATGAGCCGAAGATCCTGCAGCAACTCGCCGCGGGCGCGATCCCCGACGACTTCACGCCGAACATGTACGCGTACCAGCAGGCCTTCTCCCTGGCGAACCAGAACTACGGCGCGGCGATCTCGTTCGCACTCGGTGCCGTCGTGTTCGTGTGCGTCTACATCTTCCTGTTCGCCACTCGCAAGCGAGGGAGCTTCCTGTCATGACCATCACTCCCACGGAGCTCACCGGCGCACCCGCCGCCCAGCCGGGCGCCGTCGAGCGGCGCAGGACCCCCGGAACCCGCGGACGCATCCCGCTCAGCATCGTGCTCGGGGTGCTGATGGTGTACTTCCTCGTGCCGTTCTGGTGGCTCGTCGTCAACAGCTCGAAGACCGCCGCGGGCCTCTTCGGCGGCGACAGCGCCCTCTGGTTCAGCGGTGACATCAACTACGTCGGCAACTTCATCGACCTGTTCACGTACGGCGGCGGCATCTACGCGCGCTGGCTGGGGAACTCCGCGCTGTACGCGATCGTCGGCGGCGTCGGCGCGACGGCCCTCGCGGTGCTCGCCGGGTACGGCTTCGCGAAGTACCGGTTCTTCGGACGGCGGGCGTCGTTCGCGATCCTGCTCGGCGCGGTCATGGTGCCCACGACGGCCCTCGTGATCCCGACGTTCGTGCTCTTCGCGCAGATGGGCTGGACGAACACGATCTGGGCGGTGATCTTCCCGACGCTGCTCAACCCGTTCGGCGTGTACCTCATGAACGTGTACGCGCGCGATGCGGTGCCGGACGAGCTGCTGGACGCGGCGCGCGTCGACGGCGCGGGGGAGTTCCGCACCTTCTTCCAGGTCGCGCTGCCGATGCTGCGTCCCGCGATCGTGACGGTGCTCCTGCTGTCGGTCGTCGCGTCGTGGAACAACTACTTCCTGCCGCTCGTGATGCTCTCCGACAACCGTCTCTTCCCGGTGACCGTCGGCATCGGCCTGTGGCAGTCGACCGCGTCGACCTACGGCGCCGCGGGCGGGCAGACGCTGTGGAGCATCATCATCCTCGGTTCGCTCGTCTCGGTGATCCCGCTGATCATCGCGTTCCTGACGCTTCAGAAGTACTGGCGCGGCGGCCTGTCGATCGGGAGCCTCAAGTGACCCGCCGCCAGGAACCTCGCAGCCACCGTTCCTGCCCCGGAAGAGAAGAATGATCCGCGCACACCTCACCATCGACCCGCATTTCACGGTCGGTCCCATCAATCGCAGACTCTTCGGATCCTTCGTCGAGCACCTGGGCCGGTGCGTGTACGACGGCATCTACGAGCCGGGGCATCCGTCGGCCGATGAGAACGGCTTCCGCCGTGACGTCATCGACCTCGTCAAGGAGCTGGGCGTCTCGACGATCCGCTACCCGGGTGGCAACTTCGTCTCGGGGTACCGCTGGGAGGACGGCATCGGGCCGCGCGACCAGCGCCCGCGCCGCCTCGACCTCGCCTGGCACTCCACCGAGACCAACCAGATCGGCCTCGACGAGTTCGCGACGTGGCTCGAGAGCGTGGGAAGCGAGCTCATGTACGCCGTGAACCTCGGCACGCGGGGCGTGCTCGAGGCGCTCGACGTGCTCGAGTACGCGAACCTCAAGCCGGGCACGTACTGGGCCGACCGGCGCGTCGCCAACGGGCGGCCCGAGCCGCACAACATCCGCATGTGGTGTCTGGGCAACGAGATGGACGGGCCCTGGCAGCTCGGCCACAGCACGCCGGAGGCGTACGCCCAGCTCGCGGCGACGACGGCCGCGGCGATGCGTCAGATCGATCCCGACCTCGAACTCGTCGTGTGCGGCAGCTCGAGCGCCCACATGGAGACCTTCGGCGAGTGGGAGCGCATCGTCCTGGAGAAGACGTACGACTGCGTCGACTACATCTCGTGCCACGCGTACTACGAGCCCGAGGGCGACGACTTCGGGAGCTTCCTCGCCTCCGGCGTGAACATGGACCGCTTCATCGAGGCCGTCATCGCGACGGCGGACTCGGTCAAGGCGGTCCTGCGCAGCGACAAGACGATGAACATCTCGTTCGACGAGTGGAACGTCTGGTACCAGTCGCGCTACCAGGAGGTCGAGCGGATCACCGACGTGCAGACGTGGCCGGTCGCGCCGCGGCTGCTCGAGGACTCGTACTCCGTCCTGGACGCGGTCGTCTTCGGGAGCCTGCTGATCTCGCTCATCCGCCATGCCGACCGCGTGACCGCTGCGAGCCTCGCGCAACTCGTCAACGTCATAGCGCCGATCATGACCGAGCCGGGCGGCCCGGCGTGGCGCCAGACCACGTTCTACCCGTTCTCGCTGACGTCGAAGCTCGCGCGCGCGACCGCGCTGGAGCTCAAGCTCGACAGCCCGACGTACGACACCGCGCGGTACGGCGAGGTGCCCCTGGTCGACGCGGTCGCGACGCACGATGACGACGGCACGACGATCTTCGCCGTGAACCGGAGCCTCACCGACGAGGTGACCCTCGAGATCGACACGCGCGCGCTCGGCGCGGTCGAGGGCGCCGAGGCGACGTCGCTGTTCGACGACGACATCCACGCCGCGAACACGCTCGACCACCAGGACCGCGTCGTGCCGAAGCCGAACGCGTCCGCACAGGTGGGAGACGGGTTCGTGACCGTCACGCTCCCTCCCGTGTCGTGGACGGTGCTGACCCTGGATTGAAGAGGCGAGAGGAGGAACGGGTGACGCAGCCGAGCGTGCTCCGCGTCGACGGAACCCGCATCGTGTCGGGCGACACACCGGTGATCCTCCGGGGCTTCGGCCTCGGCGGGTGGATGAACATGGAGAACTTCATCACCGGGTACGCGGGGTCGGAGTCCCAGCAGCGCCGCGCCCTGCGGCGCGTGCTGGGCGACGAGGGATACGAGCGCTTCTTCAACCGCTTCCTGCGCGAGTTCTTCACAGAGGCGGATGCCGCGTACCTCGCCTCCCTCGGGCTCAACTCGCTGCGCATCCCGTTCAATTACCGCCACTTCGAGTCCGACGCCGACCCGTTCGCGATCAGGGAGGAGGGCTTCGCGCTGCTGGACCGCGTCGTCGAGGCATGCGCGGGGCACGGGATCTACACGATCCTCGACCTGCACGCGGTGCCAGGTGCGCAGAACCAGCACTGGCACAGCGACAATCCGACGCAGTGGGCCCATTTCTGGACGCAGCGGCAGTTCCAGGATCGGGTCGTCAACCTCTGGGAGCGCATCGCCGAGCACTACCGCGGCAACCCCTGGGTGGCCGGCTACAACCCCGTGAACGAGCCCGCCGACGCGCACGGCGATGCGATCGGCCCGTTCTACCGGCGGCTCGAGGCGGCGATCCGGGCGGTCGACCCCGACCACATCCTCTTCCTCGACGGCAACCGGTACTCGACTCAGTTCGACCAACTCGGCGACCCGCTGCCCAACACGGTCTACACCGCGCATGACTACGCGCTCCCGGGATTCGTGGACGGCGGCCCGTACCCCGGCGTCTCGCGCGGCGAGTACGTGGACCGCGACCGTGTCGAGGAGACCTTCCTCCAGCGCACCGCGTACATGCGCGAGACCGGCACGCCCATCTGGGTGGGCGAGTTCGGGCCCGTCTACACCGGTGACCCGGCCCGCGACGAGCAGCGGTATCAGCTCCTGCAGGACCAGCTCGAGATCTACGACCGGTACGACGCGAGCTGGGCCCTGTGGACGTACAAAGACATCGGCCTCCAGGGTGTCGTGACGGTCGACCCCGAGTCGGACTACCTGCGCCGCATCGCGCCGGTGCTCGAGAAGAAGGCGCGGCTGGGCGTGGATTCCTGGGGGTCGACGGATTCCGGCATCCGCGACATCCTCGAGCCGATCGAGCGTCTCTTCGAGGCCGAGTTCCCCGACTTCCAGCCGTACCCGTGGGGCGCACGGCGGTGGATCCACGGGCACGTCCGTCACGTCATGCTCGCCGAGGCGATGGTCGACGAGTTCGCGCGCGCTTTCGAGGGAGTCGGGCCCGACGAAGCGGAGCGGCTCGCCGACGCCTTCGCCTTCCGCAACTGCCGCATCCGCGAGGGACTGGCCGTCATCCTCGAACGCGCCGCCCGCTGAACCCGGTCGAGCGATGCCGCGAACTCAGCGAGTGACCCTCAAGGAGATCGCCGCTCGGACGGGGGTCTCGATGACGACCATCTCCAAGGTGCTCAACGGCGCCGGGGACGTGTCGTCGGCGACGCGTGCACTCGTCGAGGAGCAGCTGCGCGAGAGCGGGTATCGCAGGCGCAAGAGCAAGCAGCGCCGCGAGTACATCGAGGTCGTGCTCGATGAGCTCGACGGCGAGTGGGCCCTCGCGATCATCGAGGGCGTGCGTGAGGCCGCGGCCGAGGTGGGTCTGGCCATCTCGCTCTCGGTCAGCGGCGACCGGCACGGCCCGGGTCAGGACTGGTTCGACTCGGTCGTGCGCCGAGCGCCCACCGGCGTCATCCTCCTCTTCGCCGGACTGCCCCCGGACGGCCAGCACAAGCTGAGCGCGCGGGGCATCCCGTTCGTCGTGATCGACCCTGCGGGCGACCCCGATCCGGGCATTCCGGCGATCGGGTCGGCGAACTGGTCGGGCGGGCTCGCGGCCACGCGCTACCTCATCGATCTCGGTCACCGGCGCATCGCCGCGATCGCGGGTCCGCGCGACGTCATGTCGGCTGTCGCCCGGATCGACGGATTCCGCGCCGCGATGACATCGGCGCACCTGCCCGTCCGCCCGGAGTGGGTGCGATTCGGGGAGTTCCGCCTCGAGAGCGGCGAGCTGCACGCGACGCGACTGCTGAGCGGTCGCGAGACGCCGACGGCGATCTTCGCCGGCAGCGACATCCAGGCGCTCGGCGTGCTGCACGCGGCGAACGCGCTCGGCATCGCGGTGCCGGGCGACCTGTCGGTCGTGGGCTTCGACGACCTCGCGATCGCGGAGCTCGCGAGTCCACGACTCACGACGATCCACCAGCCCGTGCGCGAGATGGCGGAGCAGGCAACGAGGCTCCTGCTCGAACTGGCCGATGCTCCGACGGCGGAGGTCACGCGCGTGGAGCTGGCCACTTCGCTCGTCGTCCGCGACTCGACCGCACCTCCGCCCACCGCCGGCGATTAGGCGCAGACGCAGACGACGGATGCCTCGACCCGATTGGTGCGCCGGGTCGAGGCATCCGTCGATTCGGATCGTGAGAAGGGACGATCACTCCAGCCAGTGGCTCAGGTTGGCCGTGATCTGGTCGGCGAGCGTTGTAAGCGAGGCCCCCTCGTCGGCGGTCAGCTTTCCGTTCTTCACGAAATTGCCGACCTGCGTGGTGTACCCGTCGAGCACCTCGAGCGCCTCGGCGCTCTTGCCCTTGCCGATGAGCTTCAGCGCCTGGTCGAGCTTGACCGTGAGGGCGTTCTTGTTGCCCTTGTTCAGGCTCGTCGCCGCGACGTTGTCCTTCAGCTGCCCGATCTCGTCCTGGATGAACGCCTCGGGGTGCCAGAGGTAGTCACGTGCCCAGATCGAGAAGAGCTGGTTCCAGGCGTTGAAGTCGTGCGCGCCGGCGACAACCGTGTTCTCGACGAACCCGAAGTTGTCGAGGTTCGCCACCGTGTTCGCGTTCGGCAGACCGAAGTCCCACGCACCGCCGCCGTAGTGGATGTACGGGTAGAGCAGGTCCGGCGTGTTGGTGGGAACGCTCGCGCCACCACTCCACGGGCCGTAATACCCGAACAGGTCGGCGTCGTCGCGGATCAGGTTCTGCGTGACGGCGGAACCGGCCGACAGGCCTGCGAACGCGCGGTCGATCGCCTTCGTCGAGACGTTGTAGTTCTCCTCCACGAACGGGATGACGACGTTGCGCAGGTTGGGGTACGCGTCGCCCTGGACGGCCGCGTTTCCGACGGGTCCGAGGTAGTTCGTGTTCGTCGTGATGACGACCGCGGGCTCGGTGGTGCCGTCGTCGAGCAGGTTGTCCATGATGACCGGGACGTTGCCCATGTTCATCCAGTCGGACTGGTCCTGACCGCCGCCGTGCTGCATGTAGATCGTCTTGTACGGCTCTGCACGGTTCGGGTCGTAGTCCGGCGGGAGGTACACGCCGATCGTGCGCGTGATGCCGTTCAGCGGAGGCAGGCTCGGGATCTCGACGTAGCTCCACGTGCCCTTCGCCGAGTCCTCACGTGGCAGCTCGATCTGGCGAGCGGCCAGCGGTTCGAAGTTCTGCTTCTCGGCGTCGTACGGCACGAACACCTTGTTGAAGGCCCGGCGAGCGGTTCCGGTGAGGCCATCCGGTGCGTAGATCGGCGAGTTCGCCGGGTCGGTGACCCACAGGTTCGTGTTGTTGTTCACGTAGAACCAGTACTGGTTCGCTCCGGCGGCGAGTGGAACATCGATCACCCAGTAGCCGTCGCCCGCGTTGGTCATCTCGACGTCCAGCGCACCGCCGCCTCGCATGAGGCCGGGGAAGTACTCGGACGGATGATATACCGTGGGGTCGCTCAGGTCCGCCCAGTTGCGCAGCAGGATGTCGGCGACGAAGCGCACGCTCGTGGCGTCGGGGTTGTAGTACACGAAATGACCCGTGTAGCCGGTCGGCGAGGTCGGGTCCGCGTACACGGTCGGTCCGGGCGTCAGGTCGTCATCGGCCTGTGCCGCCAGCGGCACGGCACCGAGCACCATGACGCACGCGAGCCCGAGAGCAGCGAGCGGCCGCGCACGGCGGATGCGCCGAGCCGGTGCGGTGCCCGCATCCGCCTCTTCGCGGGGGAGTGTCCGCCGTTGGATAACTCTCATCACTGTTCCTCCTTGAATAGCTAGAGCGCTGGGGGCGCCCCATGGCGGTCAGGCTAGCGGCGATTTACGACGTTGTAAAGAGGCTGGTACGACGTTGTAAATTAGGTCTGATCAGGCGTTCCTGTATGAAGCAAAACGGGGGCCGTCAACGGGTGCATCCACCCGCCGACAGCCCCCGCGAGGCGTTTCGGAACCCGTTATGAGGTGATGTTGAGCACCGCCTCCTGAGCTGCTGCGGTGAGCGCTTCGGCCTCCACGGCCGTGAGCTTGCCCGCGGCGAGGAAGTTGGCGACCTGCGGGATGAAGTCCTCCGTGAGGATCCTCACCGCGTCATCCGCCTTGCCCTTCGCGAGCTGCTTCGCGACCTGGTCGAGCTTGACCGTCAGCGCGTTCTTGTTGCCCCCGTTGAGGCTCGTCGCGGCCACCGCCGACTTGAGGTCGGAGATCTGCTCCGCGACCGCCACGTCGCGGACCGTGATCGTGACATCCTTCGTCGACGACAGGCTGTACGATTTGTCGCCGTCGCTCGCCGTGAAGGTCACCGTGTACTCGCCCGCCTGCGTGTAGTCGGGCGTCCACGAGAACTCCCGCGTCGCGGGGTCGAACGTCGCGCCGGCGGGCAGGCCCGAGGCGCTGTACGTGATCGCGTCGCCGTCGGGATCCGTCGCCTCGACCTGGAAGGCGAGGTTCCGGTTCTCGTCGACCGCCTGCGTCTCGCCGCCTGCGGCGAATTCGGGTGCGCCGTTGACGAACGCGCCGCGCTGCCACAGGTAGTCACGCGCGAAGATCGCGAACAGCTGCGGCCACGTGTTGAAGTCGTGACCACCCGCGATGAGGTCGTACTTGTAGTTCACGAACCCGTTCAGGTTGTTGAGCGTCGCCTGCGACGGGCAGAGGTTGAGGTTGTCCCACACGCCGCACCCGATGTGGATGTACGCCTTGTCGAGGTTGGGCGTGTTCCGGTTGACGCCGGCGAGGAAGCTCCACACGCCGTAGTAGCCGAACCGCAGCGGGTTGTTGTTGATGATCGCGGTCGTGATGGATGCGCCCATGGAGAGTCCCGCGAAGGCGCGGTCCATTCGGTCCGTCGAGACGTTGTAGTTGTTCTGGACGAACGGGATGATGATGCTCTCGAGGTTGCTGGAGGCATTGCCGCCGAGGTACTGCGAGTTCGTCGTGACGACCACGGCCGGTTCGGTCAGGCCGTCGTGGAGCAGGTTGTCCATGATGATCGGGACGCTGCCGATGTTGAGCCAGTCGGACTGATCCTGACCGCTGCCGTGCTGCAGGTAGATCGTCTTGTACGGCTCCTCACGGTTCGGGTCGTATCCCGGCGGCAGGTAGACGCCGAGCGTACGGGTCGTGGCGCCGATCTGGATCGGGACGTAGCTCCACGTGCCCTTCGCCGTGTCGGGCCGCGGGTTCGCGATGACCTTCTCGGCCATCGGCCCGTAGTTCTGCTTCTCGGCGTCGTATGGCACGTAGACCGCGTTGAAGGCGCGCCGGGCGTTGCCCGTCAGGCCGTCCGGCGGGTAGATCGGCGGGTTGGCCGGGTCGGCGACCCAGAGGTTCGTGTTGTTGTTGACGTAGAACCAGTATTGGTTGACGCCGGCCGCGAGGGGTACGTCGTGCACCCAGTAGCCGTCGCCGACGTTCGTCATCTGCACGTCGTAGGCGCCGGCGCCGCGCATGAGGCCCGGCCGGTACTCCTGCGGCTGGTAGATCCTCGTCGCGGACGGGTTCTCCCAGTCCCGCAGCAGGATGTCGGCGACGAACCGCACGCTCGTGGCGGTGGGGTTGTAGTACACGAAGTGTCCCGTGTAGCCCGTCGGCGAGTTCGGGTCCTCGATGATGGTGGGTCCGGGCGTCAGGTCGATCTCGTCGTCGGCCTGGGCGACCGTCGGAGCCATGCTGAGCACCATCGCCAGCGTGACCCCCAAGGCCGCGAAGGGCTTGAAGAGGCGCCCGCGACGGCCGTCGTCGCGTACGGACTCCCCACCCTTCCGGATAGATCGCAAAGCGTGCATGTCCATTCCTCCTTGAATGATGCGCGGCCCCCAGTGGTCGCCCGCGACGCCAGGCTAGCGACGGTTTACTACGTTGTAAAGAGGATCTTTACTACGTAGTAAATCGGCCGGTCGACAAAGCGCGCCGGGTGGCGGGTCGATCCGTCCCGCAGCTCAGCCGAGCGGGTCGGCCTCGAGGTCGCGCACGTGGTAGAACTCCTGGTCCCACAGGAGATACACGAGCCACGCCGGGAGGTAGTACGCCTCCTGCAGGAAGTTCGCCTGCGACGCGTGGATCGCCCATCCCTCGTGCTTCTTGCCGACCTCGGCCGACATCGCGTACTCGGGGTCCGGCTGGTTCTCGACGACGAACGCGCCCACCTCGCCGCCGAAGATCGAAAGGGCGCTCGTCGGGCTGATCGTGTACACGATGTGGTCGGGACCGCGGTAGGCGCCGCCCTGCTCGGCCAGCTGGGCGATCGCGAGCTCGGCGATGCGGCCCATCTGCATGTGGTCGGGGTGGCCGGTGGCCCCTGATTCGGGCCAGAACGCGACGACGACGTCGGGCCGCACCCGCTTCATGACGGATGCCACGCGGTCGACGAGCTCCTTTTCGTCGACACGGGGCACGCCGCCGTCGGGGTAGTCCCACACCTCGTGCTCGTCGACGCCGAGATTGAAGCTGTTCTTGAGCGCCTCGGCCCTGCGGATGTCGCCGAGGTCGTGCTGCCGCCCGACGACCGGCGTCTGGTGGCCGGCTTCGCCCTGCGTCGCGGTGATCATCGCGGTGTACGCGCCGTCGTGCAGCTTCGCACGCCAGAAGAGTCCGTTGACCGTCTGCTCATCGTCGGGGTGGGCGAACACTCCGAGCACGCGGGTTCCGCCGAGCTCGCCGACGACCGAGTCGACCCCCTTCGCGGTCGGCATGTGGAAGAGGTGGCGTCCGGCCCAGTACGCGCCCGCGAAGAGGGCGACGAGGACGGATGCGACGACGATGAGCGCGATCCAGCGCTTGCGCATGAGGGACTCCGGGTGGTGCGGCGTGTGACCCGTCGGCCGTGACGGGTCGAGGAATCCTAAACCGAACGTCGCGCGTCGCCGCGCCGGGTGTGGATGGACAGCGGCATCCGTGTAAAAGATTCTTGACAGGCCGACGCAACGACCTTACCGTCGATGTAAAGAAAACCTGACATCGAAGGAGTGGGCGGTGGTCTACGAAGAGCGCAACACGTGGGCAGGCCTCGTGGTGACGGTCATCGCGATGACCGTGTACGTCGTCGTGGTGCTGCAGGCGGCCGGCGGCGGGCCGCTGACCGACGTCGACTGGTGGCCGATCATGCTGTGGACGATCGTCGGCGGCATCGTCGTGACGATCGTCGTGAGCATCCTGTGGGGGATCCTCGCCGGCATGCGCGACCCAGACGGAGTCGGGAAGTCCGACCAGCGTGACCGCGACATCGCCCACATGGGCGAGCGCGTCGGGACGGCGTTCCTCGCGCTGGGCGGCATCGCCGTCATCGTGCTGTGCGCGTTCGAGGCGGACTGGTTCTGGATCGCGAACACGATGTTCTTCGGCTTCGCGATCTCGAACATCGTCGGGTCGATCGCCCGCGTGATCGCCTACCGCCGAGGACTCGTGTGATGGTCAAGCCCACCCGCGTCACGAACTCCATCCGTCCGCTGCGCGAACAGGCGGGCCTCACGCAGGCCGAGCTCGCGAAGCGCATCGGCGTCACGCGCCAGACCCTCATCGCGATCGAGCAGGGCAAGTACTCGCCCACGCTCGAGCTCGCGTTCCAGATCTCCCGCGTCTTCGGGGTGGGGCTGGACGACGTCTTCCAATACCCCCAGGAGTGACGATGAACACGGATGCCGCAACCACCCGCGCCTGGATCCAGCCCGCCTACGGCGGCCCCGAGGTCCTCGAGCAGCGCACGATCGAACGTCCCGCGCCCGGAAAAGGGGAGGTGCTGGTGCGTGTGAGCGCGACAGCGCTCAACTCGGCCGATGCGAAGCTCCTGCGCGGCAAGCCCGGACTGCTCCGCCTCGGCTTCGGGTTGCGGCGCCCCCGCAATCCGGTGCGCGGAATGGACGTCGCGGGCACGATCGTGGCGATCGGCGAGGGCATCGACGAGTCGCACGTCGGCGACGAGGTGGTCGGAGAGATCTCCGGCGGCGGAGGAGGCCTCGCGACGCTCACCGTGACGCGGTTCGATCGCGTCGTGCATCGGCCCGCAGAGGTCGACGCGGTGACCGCCGCGGCGGTGCCCCTCGCGGGCGGAACCGCATGGCAGGCGCTGCACCTCGCCGCGGTGTCCGCCGGCAGCCGCGTGCTCGTGATCGGGGCATCCGGCGGTGTCGGCACCTACACCGTGCAGCTCGCCGCCCGGTCCGGCGCCGAGGTGTGGGCGCTGTGCGGTGAGCGCAACCGCGCGCTCGTCGAGAGGCTCGGCGCCGCGCGCACGTTCGACTACCGCACGAATGGGCCCGAGTCGCTCCCGGAGGGGACCTTCGACGCGGTGATCGACATCGCGGGCACGTCGGCACTGCGCGTGGTGCAGAGTCTTGTGCGTGAGGGCGGGTGCGTCGTGATGGTCGGCGGCGAGGGCGACGGACCGTTCGGCCCGATCGGGCGGATGCTGCATGCCCTGGTCCGGTCGGTCGGCTCGAAGCGCCGGTTCCGTCCGTTCGCGGCGCGGGCCACGGCATCCGTCACGTCGACGCTGCTCGAGATGGTCGCGTGCGGCGAACTCGAGCCAGTGATCGAGCGCACCTTCACGTTCGACGAGGCGCGCGACGCGCTCGCGCACGTCGACGCGGGCCACACCGTGGGGAAGGTCGTGGTGCGCGTCGAGGACTGACCCCCCGCGGCGGTCGTGCCCTGGCCGAGAGGAGGAGATCTCGCGAAAGGAGGACCTTTCCACAGAATCCGTCCTCGTTTCGCGACATCTCCTCTGCTCACGTTGCCCGAACGGACTCCGCGGCGGATGCTCGGGAACTCGTGCGACAATATTCCCCGGCGTGCCCGGATCGCCCCCTTCGTCGTGCGGATGCACCATGGAACGAAGGGCCGCCGGGCCTCTGGACAGCGTCCGCCATCCCCATTCCGATGAGGAGCGAAATGTCCACCACCCTTCGACAGGCTCAGGGAACGGCCAAGTCCGATACCGTGACCACCGTGACAGCCGATCAGCCGCGCATCCAGCAGCACCGCCGCTATCTGATGTGCCGCCCCGAGCACTTCACGGTGAGCTACCGGATCAACCCGTGGATGGAGCCGGCGAACCCCACCGACACCGCGGTCGCCCTGCAGCAGTGGCAGACGCTGTACGACACCTACATCGCCCTCGGTCACGAGGTTCAGCTCATCGACCCGATCCCGGGTCTGCCCGACATGGTCTACACGGCCAACGGCGGCTTCGTGATCGACGGCGTCGCCTACGGCGCCAAGTTCCGCTTCCAGGAGCGCGTGCCCGAGGCGCCCGCGTTCATGGAGTGGTTCCGCGACAACGGATTCGAGGTCGTCGAGCCGCGCGAGGTCAACGAGGGTGAGGGTGACTTCCTGCTCGTCGGCGACACGATCCTCGCCGGCACCGGCTTCCGCTCGACCGGCGACAGCCACCGCGAGGTGGGCGAGGTCTTCGACAAGGAGGTCGTGTCGCTCAACCTGGTCGACCCGCGCTTCTACCACCTCGACACCGCAATCTCCGTGCTCGACCCGGTCGAAGGACCGGGCGGCGTCGAGCGCGCGAACATCGCATACCTGCCGAGCGCGTTCGACGAGCGCAGTCAGGCCATCCTCGCCGAGCGCTACCCCGAGGCGATCCTCGTCGACGACGCCGACGGCGCCGTGTTCGGGCTCAACTCGGCGAGCGACGGCCTGAACGTGTTCATCTCGCCGCGCGCCAAGGGCTTCGAGGCGCAGCTGCGCGAGCGCGGCTACAACCCGGTGCTCGTCGACCTGTCCGAACTGCTCCTGGGCGGTGGCGGCATCAAGTGCTGCACGCTCGAGCTGCGACGATGACGGGAGCGGTCATGTCCGCACACTTCGACAAGCTCAGTGACCGGGCGGTGACGCTCGACACCGGCACGATGCGCATCATCGGCGCCGAAGAGCAGCACGTCGCGCACAACTACCACCCCCTGCCCGTGGTCATCTCGCGGGGCGAGGGTGCCTGGGTGACCGACGTCGAGGGCAAGCGCTACCTCGACCTGCTGTCGGCGTACTCCGCCCTGAACTTCGGGCACCGGCATCCGGCCATCCTCGCCGCCGCGCGCGAGCAGCTCGACCGGCTCACGCTCACGAGCCGGGCGTACCACAACGACCGGCTCGGAACGTTCGCCGCCTCGCTCGCGAAGCTGTGCGGCAAGGACCTCGTGCTCCCGATGAACACGGGCGCCGAGGCGGTCGAGACCGGCATCAAGGTGGCGCGCGCGTGGGGCTACCGCGTGAAGGGCATCGCACCGGATGCCGCGACGATCGTCGTCGCGAACGGCAACTTCCACGGCCGCACCACGACGATCGTCGGGTTCAGCGACGATCCCCAGGCGCACGACGACTTCGGTCCGTACGCGCCGGGATTCGTGTCGGTCGCGTTCGGCGACGCCGCCGCGATCGAGGCCGCGATCACGACGGAGACGGCGGCGGTGCTCATCGAGCCGATCCAGGGCGAGGCGGGGGTCGTCGTTCCGCCCGAGGGCTATCTGCGCGAGGTGCGCGAGATCTGCACGCGGCACAACGTCCTGTTCATCGCGGACGAGATCCAGTCGGGCCTCGGTCGCGTGGGCGAGACGTTCGCGTGCGACCGCGAGGACGTCGTGCCCGACGTCTACCTGCTCGGCAAGGCTCTCGGAGGCGGGATCCTGCCGCTGTCGGCGGTCGTCGCGGACGCGGATGTGCTCGGTGTGATCCGTCCGGGTGAGCACGGATCGACCTTCGGCGGAAACCCGCTCGCGGCCGCCGTCGGCGAGCGCGTCGTCGAGATGCTGTCGACGGGCGAGTTCCAGCGCCGCGCCGCAGCACTCGGCGAGCATCTGGAGGCGCGCCTCGAAGAGCTCGTCGGGCACGGCGTCACAGGGTTCCGCATCGCGGGGCTGTGGGCCGGCATCGACATCGACCCGTCAGTCGGCACCGGCCGCGAGGTGGCGGAGCGGATGCTTTCACGCGGCGTGCTCGTGAAGGACACGCACGGCCAGACGATCCGCATCGCGCCGCCGCTCGTCGTGCGCGCGACGGAACTCGACTGGGCGATCGAGCAGCTGAAAGTGGTCCTCGAAGGCTGACCCCGGCGGATGCCCGGTCACTCGTGCTCGGGCAGCACCGGCGTCGACCAGCCCGAGTCGCGGCCGAGTTGCGCCGCACGGGCGACGGAGGTCGCCCCGAACCTGTCGCGCACGGCGTCGAGCACGGTGTCGAGGCCGAACCCGTCGTCCCAGTCGATCGGGAGTTCTGGCTGGGTGCTGTCGAGGTGGCCGAGCTGCGTCAGCGAGACGCCGATGAGGGTGATCCCTCGCTTTGCGATCACCGGCAGCGCCGCATCGAGCAGTCCTCGCGCGACCATGAGCAGCACCGCGGTCCGGTCGGTCGGAGAGCGCAGCGTGCGTGACCGCGTCGCCTTCGCGAAGTCGCCGTAGCGCAGCCGCAGCACCACGGTGCGACACACCCTGTCGCGGTCGCGCAGCCGTCGCGCGAGCCGGTCGACGATCTGTGTGAGAAAGAGGTCCAGCTCTTCCGGTGTGCGCGGACGGGTGCCGAGCGCGCGCTGCGAGCCGATCGATCCACGGCGCCGCGTCGTGTCGACGGGACGCGGATCGCGCAGGCGCGCGAGCGCGTGGAGGTGCGCTCCGGCCGCCTTCCCCAAGAGCCGCTCCGCGGTCGCGGCCTCCAGCTCGGCGAGCTGCCCGATGGTGCGGATGCCGAGCCGGTGCAGCCTCTCGGCGGTGACCGCCCCGACTCCCCACAGCCGCTCCACCGGAAGCGGAAGGAGAAACGCCTCCTCCTCGCCCGGCTCGACCACGAGGAGGCCGTCCGGCTTGCTCACTGCGCTCGCGACCTTCGCGAGGAACTTCGTTCGTGCGATCCCGACGGAGATCGGCAGTCCCACCTCCGCGCGCACGCGCTGACGCAGTCGCACCGCGATCTGCTCGGGTGTTCCGGCGATCCGCCGCAGACCGCCGACCTCGAGGAATGCCTCGTCGATCGAGAGTCCCTCCACGTAGGGCGTCGTGTCGCGGAAGATCTCGTACACGGCTCTGCTGGCGGCGGAGTACGCCTCCATGCGGGGCGGAACGACAACGGCATCCGGACACAGTTCGCGTGCCTGCCGGCCGCCCATCGCGGTGCGCACCCCGCGTGCCTTCGCCTCATAGCTCGCGGCCAGCACCACGCCGCCGCCGACGATGACGGGCCGCCCGCGCAGCTCGGGTGCATCGCGCTGCTCGACCGAGGCGTAGAACGCGTCGAGGTCGGCATGCAGCACGGTCGCCTCGCTCCGCATCCGCCGCCTCCTGCCGATCCATCTGTGCGGATCGTCGCACCTACCGGGGACACGGCGGCGCTGTCGGCGGACTCACGCCGATGCCGTCGCGAACGGTTCGTAGCAGTCGAACGTCTCGTGGCGCACGATCGCGCCGTCGCGCACGGTGAGCACGGCAGCGACGTGGGCGACGAGCTCCTGACCTTCCTGGAACGGACCCACGGATGCCCCGATCACCCCCCGCCATGTCGCCCGAGCCGCTGCGCGCTCGCCGTCGACGATGACGTCGTGCACCGTGAACTCCTGCTCGCGCAGCAGCGCTTTGCCGCGACTGAATCCCTCGATCGTCTGCACGAGGTCGCGTGACGCGCCCGCGGGGACGAGGGCATTCGGGTGCTCGACGATCACGACGTCGGGCGCGAGCACGCCGCGCAGGTCCTCCTCCGTCGACGAGAGGTCCGACACGATCCGGTAGTAGTGGCGCACGACCTCTTCGACGTCGGTGCGCTCATGCAGCATCCGCTCATTCGCCATGCCCCCAGTATTACACAACCATAGTTGTGTAAGCTGGATCCATGACGACGGATGCGCCCGCCTCGGCACGAGACCTCGACACCGCCACCCTCCTGTCGCTCGCCGGATCGCTCGCGGAGCGGTCGGTGATCGAGGCGGTGTGTGCTCGCGGTCACGGGGTGACGCGCGCGCACGGATACGTCTTCCAGCGGCTGCTCGCGGGGGACCAGACGATCACGGCGCTCGCCGCCGACCTGCGCATCACCCAACAGGGCGCGTCGAAGCACGTCGCCGAGCTCGAGCGGCTCGGCCTCGTGTCGCGCCGCGTATCGCCCGATGATCGACGAGCGAAGGTCGTGGGCCTGACGGATGCCGGCCGAGACGTCATCGACGCCGCGAGACGCGCGCGGGCTCAGTTCGAGGAGCGCGTGCGCACGATCGTCGGCGACGAGCTGCTCGAGGCGACGCGTCGCGCGCTCGCCCTGGTTCTGGACGACGCCGGCATGTCGGCGCACATCCCCGACCGGAGCATCCCGCTCGAGGAATGACCGCCGGGGCGCCTGCGGGTCACGTCGGGTCGTAGTTCATCTCCCACTGCTTCGGCGAGCGCCACAGCGCACTCGTCGTGAGCGAGCGGATCATCTCCATCTCCTTGGGCAGGCGCGTGTAGAGCTTCATGAAGAGCTCTTCGACGTCGAGCAGCTCGGCAGTCCAGTCGCGGCGGTTGATGGCCATGCACGCGAAGAAGTCCTCCTCCGAGAAGTCGAGGCCGTCCCAGTCGATGTCCTCGTAGCGGGGCATCCATCCGAGCGGGCTCTCGATCGCCATCGCCTTGCCGCGGGACCGCGCGACGATCCACTGCAGGATGCGCATGTTCTCGCCGAACCCCGGCCAGAGGAAGTTGCCGTCGGCGTCGCGGCGGAACCAGTTGACCTCGAAGATGCGCGGGGCGTTGCGGACCTTCCGCCCGAGCGCGAGCCAATGGTTGATGTAGTCGCCCATGTGGTACCCGGCGAACGGCAGCATCGCGAACGGGTCGCGGCGCACCACGCCCTGCTTCCCGAACGCGGCCGCGGTCGTCTCGGAGCCCATCGTCGCGGCCATGTACACGCCGAACGCCCAGTTGAAGCTCTGCACCACGAGCGGGATCGTGCCGGCGCGTCGGCCGCCGAAGATGAATGCGCGCAGCGGCACACCCTGCGGGTCGTCCCACGCTTCGTCGAGCGCCGGGTTCAGCGTCGCGGGCGAGGTGAAACGGGAGTTCGGATGCGCCGCCTTCGTGCCTGAGTCGGGCGTCCAGTCGTTCCCCTGCCAGTCGATCGCGTGCGCGGGCGGCGGACCGTCCATGCCCTCCCACCAGACATCGCCGTCATCGGTGAGGGCGACGTTGGTGAAGATCGTGTCGGAGCGCATCGAGTCCATCGCGTTCGGGTTCGTCGAGTACGACGTCCCGGGCGCAACGCCGAAGTACCCCGCCTCGGGGTTGATCGCCACGAGTGTGCCGTCCTCGCGGGGCTTGATCCACGCGATGTCGTCGCCGACCGTCGTGACCTTCCACCCCTTCTCGGCGATCGCCTTCGGAGGGACGAGCATCGCGAAGTTGGTCTTGCCGCACGCGCTCGGGAACGCGGCCGCGACATACGTCTTCTCGCCCTCGGGATCGGTCACGCCCAGGATGAGCATGTGCTCGGCGAGCCAGCCGTCGTCGCGGGCCATCGTCGACGCGATGCGGAGAGCGAGACACTTCTTGCCGAGCAGGGCGTTGCCGCCGTACCCGGATCCGTAGGACCAGATCTCCCGGGTCTCGGGGAAGTGCGCGATGTACTTCTCGTCGGGGTTGCACGGCCACGGGACATCCGCTTCGCCTTCCTTCAGCGGAGCGCCGACGGTGTGCATGCACGGCACGAACTCGCCGTCCGTTCCCAGCGCTTCGGCGGCGGCACGGCCCATGCGGGTCATGATCTTCATGCTCACGACCACGTACGGCGAGTCCGTGATCTGCACGCCCAGCTGCGCGATGGGCGAGCCGATCGGACCCATGCTGAACGGGACCACGTACATCGTGCGGCCGGCCATCGACCCGGTGAAGAGGTCGCGGAGGATCCCCTTCATCTTCTTCGGCTCCATCCAGTTGTTGGTCGGTCCGGCGTCGTCTTCGCTGCGTGCGCAGATGAACGTACGCTCCTCCACGCGTGCCACATCGCTCTCGTCGCTGCGGGCGAGGAAGCTGCGCGGGCGCTTCTCGGGATTGAGCCGGATGAACGTCCCCGCCTCGACGAGCTCTTCGCAGAGGCGGTCATACTCCTCGTCCGACCCGTCGCACCAGTGGATGTCGGCGGGCGTGCAGAGTTCGGCCATCTTCTGCACCCATTCGACGAGCTCGGGATGCGTGACCCAGTCCGGTGTGCTCATGGTTCGAGCATGCCCCGCGACCGGGGCCCGCACCAGGCGCTTGACTGGACAGTGGGACACGTGAGGCGATCGTGGTCGGAGCGCGCCGCCCGCCCTTTCCGCTGGGCGATAATCGACGGGTGGCCGAGCGAATCGACGAAGATGCTCCCGAGGTCGAGGAGACCGCGGATGCGGCATCCGAGCTGCCCAAGTCGGTCATCGACCGTGCGTTCCTGATCCTCGGCACGTTCCAGGGCGGCCGGGTTCGGCAGTCGCTCTCCGACATCAGCCGCCGCACGGGCCTCCCCATCGCGACGTGCTACCGCATCGTGCAGCGCCTCGCGGAGTGGGGTGCGCTCGAGCGCGACGGCGAGAGCCGTTACCGCATCGGCCTGCGGCTGTGGGAGGTCGCGTCGCTCGCGCCGCGGTCGGTCGGGCTGCAGCGCCTCGCGCGGCCGTTCATGCAGGACCTCTACGAGACCACGGGATACGCGTCGCACCTCGCGATCCGCGAGGGCACCGAGCTCGTGTCGATCGACCGCTTCCAGAGCCCGCGGCGGCGCGTGCGGCGGCCGCTCGTCGGTGGGCGGTACCCGCTGCACGCGACGGCGATCGGGCAGGTGCTGCTCGCGCACGCCCCCGACGACATCCGCGAAGAGGTGCTGAGCGGCCCGCTCGAGGCCTTCACGACGAACACGTACACCCGGCGCGAAGACCTCGAGAAGGCGCTCGACGACATCCGCCGCCAGGGCTTCGCGGTGAGCGATCGGCAGGTCGACCTCATCCACATCGGCGTCGCCGCACCGGTGTGGGGCACCGAGGGGCACGTCGTCGCCGCCGTGTCGCTCGCCCTCACCGAGGCCGACGTCGACGGCAAGAACATGGTGCACCTCGTGCGCATCACCGCGAACGGCATCTCGCGCGCGCTGCGAGAAGCGGGCTACGTCGACGCCGCGGGCTGACACGGATGCCGCATCCGCCGCTCGCGGATGAGAGCGCCCGCGCGGCTCGATAGCGTGGCGTCGTGACCGCCCTCGACGAACCGCGATCCATGGCGCGGCCGCGCCTCGCCACAGCCCCCGTCGTCGCGGCGATGGTGGCGCTCGCCGTCGTGCTCGCGCTCACGTCGTCGCAATACGGCTACCACCGCGACGAGCTGTACTTCCGCATGCTCGAACCGGCGTGGGGCTACACCGACCAGCCGCCGCTGACGCCGCTCATCGCGCGCGTGTCGATCGCGCTGTTCGGCGACTCGGTGACCGCGCTGCGCGTGTTCCCGCTGCTGTTCGCCGTCGCATCCGTCTTTCTTCTCGCGCTCGTCGCGCGTGAAGTCGGCGGCGGGCGCCTCGCGCAGGCGCTGACGGCGTGGGGCATGGCGGGCGCGACGCTCACGCTCATGTTCGGCCACCTGCTGCTGACCGCGAGTCTCGACCTCGTGGTGTGGCCTGCGGCCCTGCTGTTCGCGATCCGCGCGGTGCTGCGCGACGACGGACGGTGGTGGCTCGCGGCCGGCGCGGTCGTCGGCGCGAGCACGTTCAACAAGCTGCTCATCGTGATCCTCATGGTGGGGATCGCCGCGGGCCTCGCGATCTTCGGCCCGCGGCGCTGGTTCGCGTCGGCCTGGCTGTGGGGTGGCGTCGCCCTTGCGGGGCTGCTCGCCGTGCCCAACGCCGTCTACCAGATCACGCACGGGTGGCCGCAGCTCGCGATGGGCGCGGCCCTGAGCGAGAACAACGCCGACGAGGTGCGCATCCTCATGTGGCCGATGCTCATCCTGCTCGTCGGCCCCGTGCTGGCGGTCTTCTGGGTGACGGCCCTCATCGGCGTCTTCCGCCGGCCGGCGTGGCGACGCCTGCGGTTCCTCGTCGTGACCTTCGTCGTCGTGGTCGTGTTCGTCTTCGTCGCCGGAGCGCAGTTCTACTACACCGCCGGAGTGCTCGCGGTGCTGACCGCGATCGGGTCGGTGCTCGTCGCGGAGGGGTGTCGCACCCGCGCGCGGCGCATTCTCGTCTTCGCGCTGCT
>Ga0180217_1001967_pt1:5000-20254 | contig 20254 bp, 20 predicted proteins | sample eDN3rd37CBELigOP_FD_128521 | JGI IMG/M metagenome (GOLD analysis project Ga0180217, IMG submission 128521) | Enriched Organic Plus compost microbial communities from Emeryville, California, USA - eDNA 3rd pass 37_C BE-Lig OP (version 2) (version 2) ... | reverse complement strand
TTCCTGGAGAACGAGCGAGATCGCTGAGCGGCGCCTGGAAGAGCGCCTGGAGCAAGAGCAGCGGCCCGCCTGGAGGCGGGCCGCGTCGTCTTCTCGGTCTGTCTAGCTCAGTGGGCCGCTACCTGGCCCTGAGCCAGCTCCTTGAGCCGGCGGTAGGCGGACTCGGCGCGGGCCCTCAGCTGGCTGTTGTCGGCCTTGCCGGCCATCATCAGGTGCATGTTGATGTGCTGGTCGACGTCGCCGAAGATCGAGTTGAGCGCCTCCACCTCGTCCTTGGGGCGCAGGGAGGCGTCGGCCCTGAACATGTGGGTGTAGGTGTACTCGAAGTCGGCCTCGTCCATCTCGCCGCCCAGGTACTGCTCCAGCACCCTCAGGTAGGGCGTGAGGTCGGAGCGCGAACCGCCCGACGAGGTGGCGACGGGCTGCCCTTCCGGGACGAGCGCGAAGCCCTGCCCTAGAGCGTCCGGCGTGATGTCCCAGTTGTCCCTGTCGAAGACGGGCTGGCCGTCCTTGAACAGGATCACCTGGGGCGACTCGTGCTTGATGCCCGTGATCTCGGCGACCCGGTTGCTCGCGGGCCTGGCCTCGACGACCCGGATGACGCCGCACATCAGGTCCTCGCGCGGCTCCAACCGCTCCTGCACGAAGCCGAAGCCCTGCATCGTCTTGTGGCAGGTGCCGGCCTTGAAGATCACGCTCGTCGGGTAGCGGCCGAGGAAGTAGTCGACGTCCTCGGGGGTGGTCAGCAGAACTACGCGGTCCTTGAGCATCCTGTCCGGTGTCCCCTCCGTATCTTCCGCCGATGGTAAACCGCCGCACGGCGATGCGCTTGTGGCCCAGTTAGCCGAGGCCGCCTACGCCGGACGGCGCCCGAGGGCCGGGACGGCTGGTATCGTTGCCTCGTGCACAAGACCTCGCAACGCAGGGCCATCCTGCGCGCGCTGGAAGAGGCACCGGGGCCGCTCACCCCGCATGAGGTGTTCGAGAGCGCCTCGCGGCACCACCCCGGCCTCGGGCTGGCGACCGTCTACCGCAACCTCGGCTACCTCACCGAGAACGGCGCCGTGACGGCCGTGCACCTCCCCAACGAGAGCACCACCCGCTACGAGCCCAAGCGCGCCTCGCACCACCACCACTTCAGCTGCGAGGAGTGCGGGCGGGTGTACGAGCTTGACGCCACCTGCCCGGTGGCCGTCCTCGAGGGCGCCGTCCTGCCGGGCGGCTTCAAGGTCCGCGACCACTCGCTGACGCTCTACGGCTCCTGCCCCGACTGCTCGTCCGCCTGACGCCTCCCGGCTAGCCCGCCTCGGTCTGGTAGAATCGCTTCCGGCCGTTCGTCGGCCCATGCTCCGCGGAGAGGTGTCCGAGTGGTTTAAGGAGCATGCCTGGAAAGCATGTGTACGGGTCTTGCCTGTACCGCGGGTTCGAATCCCGCCCTCTCCGCCATCAGAGACGAGGAGACCCCGGCCGGGCGGCCGGGGTCTTCGCTGACAGCGCCGGTGCGCCCCGCTGCTCAGTTCGCGCCGGGCAGCGCCTGCTCCACCGCCTCCTTGATCGCGCCCACGAACGCGTGCTCGGGCTGCGCGCCCAGCACCCGCGTGGGCCTCACGCCATCGCCCTCGACGAAGGTGTCCGGCACCCCGGAGACGCGGTAGCCGGACGACAGCGTGGGGAACTCGTTGGCCTCGATGGCCTCGGCAGTGAAGCTGGGGTTGGCCAGCGCCAGGCGGAAGGCCGTCACGACGGCCCGCGGGCAGTGCGGGCAGGTGGGCGTGACGAAGGTGCGCAGGCGCAGGGGCACGTCGATGCCGGCGACCTCGTCCAGGCCCGCCACCTCCTTCGCGCCGCCGACCATGAGGATCGCCTCCAGCATGGTGCTGAACTCGTAGCCGCTCATCAGGCCGACGAAGCGCACGTTGAGGCTGTCGGACCCCTTGCGGCGGAACACCGTGGTGGGCGTGAGGGTGATGCCGGCCGCGGCCGCCGCCTCGTCGCCGGCCAGGACCTTCTCGACGACGCTCACCTTGTCGCTCGTCTCGGCCACCTCGCGCGCCAGCTCGAGCATGGCGCGCTCCTCGCCCGGCTCGTCGCGCCCCGGGACGATGAGGCCGCTGCTGCGGTAGACGACGAGCTCGACCTCGTTCTCCAAGGGGACGAGCACGTCAGCGACCTGCTGCTTCAGTTCCGCGTCTAGGAACGCCATGGTCTCCCCCGCTCTCCCCCAGTGAGCAGGGTAGCGAACGGCGGCCACGGCGCGTGTCCCTGGCCCGACCTTGGTAAGCTCGCCGCGTGTCTGCGCGCGCCTTGAGGGGGGTCCCAGCCGGTGAAGACGGCACCCACGCGGGAAGGTAGGCTCCCGGCGCAGCTGCGCCCCATCGAGGTCACCACCGGCTACCTGCCCCACGCCGAGGGCTCGGCGCTGGTGAGCTGGGGCCGCACGCGCGTGGTAGCCAGCGTCACCATCGAGAGCAAGCTGCCCCCGCACCTGCGCGGCGCGGCGGCGAAGGGCGGCTGGCTCACGGCCGAGTACTCGCTCCTCCCCCGCAGCACGACCGAGCGCACCCCGCGCGAGCGGCTCTACGCCAGCGGCCGCACGCAGGAGATACAGAGGCTCATCGGGCGCGCCATGCGCACGACGGTGGACCTGGCGATGTTCCGCGGCAAGACGATAACCGTGGACGTGGACGTGATCAGCGCCGACGGCGGCACGCGCTGCGCCGGGGTGGTGGCGGCCTACGCCGCCATGCACGAGGCCGCGGACAAGCTCGTGTTCGCCGGGGCCCTCGACGAGTGGCCGCTGCGGCACGAGGTCGGGGCCGTCAGCGTCGGTATCGTGGGAGGGGCCCAGCGCCTCGACCTCGACTACGCCGAGGACGCCGTGGCGGCGGTCGACCTCAACGTCGTGGCGACGTACGAGGGCGCCGTCGTCGAGGTACAGGGCGCCGGCGAGGGCGAGCCGGTGCCTTCGGAGGTCTACGTGGCCCTGCTGGCCAGCGGCCTGGAGGGCGTGAAGCGAGTGATCGACGTGGTGAGGCCGCAGCTCCGGAGGCGGGTGGCGTGACGACGAAGCGCTTGAAGGTAGTCGTGGCCACCTCGAACGAGGGCAAGCTGCGCGAGTTCCGCGACGCCCTGTCGCACCTCGAGCTCGACCTCCTGGGCCTGGCCGACGTCGGCATAGACAGGCTTCCCGAGGAGACCGGCGCCAACTACGTGGAGAACGCCTTGCTCAAGGCGGGCTTCGTGGCGTTGCGCACCGGCCTGCCCACGCTGGCCGATGACTCCGGCATCGAGGTCGACGCGCTCGACGGCCGGCCCGGCGTGCACAGCGCCAGGTACGGCGGCGACGGGCTCACCGACGGCGAGCGCATGGCGCACCTGCTCGACGAGCTCAAGCACGTGCCGGCCAAGGCCCGCGGAGCGACGTTCAGGTGCGTGGTGGTGCTCGCCACCCCAGGCGGCGAGGTGGCCACCTTCGAGGGCGAGACGCGCGGCGAGGTGACGTTCGGCCCCCGCGGCGACAACGGCTTCGGCTACGACCCGATATTCAAGAGCAGGGAGCTGGGCAAGACCTTCGCCGAGGCCACGATGGCCGAGAAGCGGTCCGTGAGCCACCGCGGGCGGGCCCTGCAGGCGTTCGTCGACTGGGCGCGCACGCCCGTTGGCAAGTCCACGATCGCCGTCCTGGAGCCGCGGCGCGAGGACATCTGACCGCGGCGGAGCGGCCGGGGCCCGGCGCCCCGACCGCCCGCGCGGCGTACCTCAGACCTGGATCGTGACCCTGGCGCCGTCGCCGAGCAGGTGCACCGAGTCGGTGAACCTGATGACCCGCGACTGGTAGCCCATGGTTATCGAGTGCGTACGGGCGCCGTTCTTGAAGAACTTGACGCCCCTCAGCAGGTCGCCGTCGGTGATGCCGGTGGCGCTGAAGACGATCATCTTGCCCGGCGCCAGGTCCTCGGTGCGGTAGACGCGGTCGACCGACCCGCCCTTCTCCTCCAGGCGGCGGCGCTCCTCGTCGTTGCGCGGCCGGAAGCGGCCGTGGATCTCGCCGCCCAGGCACTTGAGGGCGGCCGCGGCCAGAACGCCCTCAGGCGCGCCGCCGATGCCCATGACGGCGTGCACGTTGGTGCCGCGCACGGCCGCCGACAGCGCCGCGATGACGTCGCCGTCGCCGATGAGCTTCACGCGGGCGCCCGCCTCGCGCACCTCACGGATGAGGTCGGCGTGGCGCGGCCTGTCGAGGATCACGACGGTCAGGTCATCGACGTCGCGGTCGAGCGCCAGGGCTATGCCGCGCAGGTTGGCCGCCACCGGCCAGGTGAGGTCCACCTTGCCCTTGGCCGGCGGGCCGACGATGAGCTTCTCCATGTAGGTGTCGGGCGCCTGGAACAGGCCGCCGCGCTCGCTCAGCGCGATCACCGCCACGGCGTTGTTGATCATGCGGGCCGTGATGCTAGTGCCCTCGACGGGGTCCACGGCGATGTCGACAGGCCAGGCGTCGTCGCCGCCGCGGCCCACCTTCTCGCCGATGTAGAGCATGGGCGCCTCGTCGCGCTCGCCCTCGCCGATGACGATCTCGCCCTCGATCTCGAGCTCGTTGAGGACCGCGCGCATGGCGTCGGTACCCGCCTGGTCGACGAGGTCCGAGTCCCCCTTGCCTGCTACGCGGCTGGCGGCGATGGCGGCCTGCTCCGTTACGCGCACCGTGTCGAGCACCAACGCGCGCTCCAGCGCGAGGCTGCGGGCGTCGAAGTGTTCCATCTTGGCAGCGGAGGGGGTCTCGGTCAGAGCCATGGGCCCATGATGCCGCGCCGGCTACTCCGCCGAGGGCCCATCTGTACCAGGCTGGTAGTCGAACTCCTCAGGCGCGGGCGGCAGCACGAACGACTCCATCGGGTAGTCGGCGTGGTCGGGCAGCCCCAGCGCGGTGATCATCGCCGTGATCCAGGCGACCGACTGGTTGTAGTACCGGCCCAGGTCCGAGTGGGTCTCCTTGGCGCTGATCCCCCAGATGTTCGTCGTGGTGCCGTTGATGCGCACGTTCGGGTCGTCGTCGGCGAGGACGTTGGGGTCGAACGACAGCAGCCTCATGTGCGTGCGCGCCTCCAGGCCGAAGATCACGTTCGCGCTCACCACGTCGTTGACGTCCACCTTGCCGACCCCCGGCACCTCGAAGGTCCCGCAGGGGTCGCCGGCGTCGAGGGGGAAGGGCAGCGGCCAGGGGCTGTCGACGAACGCCTCGGCGATGAACCCCTTGTGCCGGCCCCACCACTGCCAGCAGATGGCGTCAAGGGAGATGAAGGCGTCGAACTTGACGTCGAGGTTGTTCAGGGCCAGGAGGGACGCCCAGACGGTGCCGTGGGAGTGGCCCACCAGCACCACGCGCGTGGGGTTAGCGACGCCTTGTATCAGCTCGCGCTTGACCTCGTCGAGGTACGCCTGCGCCTGCAGGTAGCCGTGCTCCATCTCCTCGCTGACCCCGCTGTAGTGCGCGGTGACGAAGGACGAGGCGCTGAACACGTCGACGCTGAGGCCCATGGCCTCGTACGCGCCCCTGATGGCGTCGAGGACGGCCACCCCGCCCGTGCGCTCGCTGGCCGTGTCGAGGTACGACCAGGTGTTGCGGGTGTGGCACACCAGGCCGCAGTGCCCCGAGAAGGCGATGATCACCAGGTCAGGCGTGCCCTCCTCGCGCTGGCGCAAGGCCCCGTGGTTGGCCGGCGTGGGCACGAAGCCCGCTGTCTGGGGCGTGACGGTGGAGCGCCGGGAGGCGGCCTGCGCCAGCTCCTCCGGCGAGGCGGCGCGCGGCGCGCACGCGGCGAGGGCGAGGGAGAGCAGCAGGAGGACGGCGCGGCGCGACGACGCTGGCATCGTCGTCGAGCTTACGCGGGCGAGGGGCCTCCGCTGGTCGGCCGGTGTCGTGCCAGCAGCGTCTCCCCCACCTCGTCCCAGCTCACGCCGGCCTCGGCGAGGAGGACGCCCAGGTGGAAGACGAGGTCGGCGGCCTCGCCCTTCAGCTCCTGGTGGCGCGACTGCAGCGCGGCGACCACGGTCTCGCCCGCCTCCTCGACGACCTTCTGGGCCACGTAGCCGATGCCGCGCTCGTGGAGCCTCGCCACGTAGGAGCCTTCCGGAAGCGTGCGCAGGCGCTCGGCGACGACGGCTTCGAGGGTCCGCATGGCCGCCTCCATGGCGCCGGTCGCGGCGGCAGCGGCCGGTGCCTTCGCGCCGGCCTGTGCTGCGGCGGGCAGCGGGGCGTGGAAGCAGGTCCTCTCGCCCGTGTGGCAGGCCGGGCCCGTCTGCTCGACGCGGTAGAGGACCGCGTCGCCGTCGCAGTCGGCCGTGACCGACACGACGCGCTGCACGTTGCCGCTGGTGGCGCCCTTGCGCCACAGCTCGCCCCGCGAGCGGCTGCGGTAGTGCGCCCAGCCGGTGGCCAGCGTGGCCTCCAGCGCCTCCCTGTCGGCCCAGGCGAGCATCAGCACCTCGCCCGTGCCCACGTCCTGGGCCACGACAGGCACCAGCCCGCGCTCGTCGAAGCGCAGGCCCTCGAGAGCTTCAGCGGTCATGAACGTCCTCCGCGGGCGGCCGCACGACCAGCCCGGCTTCCAGGCACACGCGCTTCACCTCGGCCACCGTGGTCTCGCCCCTGTGGAAGATGCCGGCGGCCAGCGCGGCGTCGGCGCCGGCCAGCAGCAGCACGTCCCTGAGGTCCGCGGGACCGCCGGCCCCGCCGGAGGCCACCACGGGGACGTCCACCTCGGCAGCCACCGCACGCACGGCCTCCAGGTCGTAACCGGTGCCCATGCCGTCGGCGTCGATGCTGTTCAGGACGACCTCGCCCGCGCCGGCCTGCTGGCCGCGCACCACCCAGTCGAGGAGGTCGAGGCCCGTGCCGCGCCGGCCGCCCGCGGCGAAGACCTCCCAGCCGCTCTCCTTGCGCCTGAAGTCGACGCTCAGCACCACCGCCTGCGAGCCGTACCTGTCGGCGGCGGCGCGGATGAGGCCTGGGTCGGCCAGGGCCCCTGAGTTGATGGACACCTTGTCGGCGCCGGCGAGCGTGAGGGCCCTGACGTCGTCGAGTGTGCGCACCCCGCCGCCGGCGGTGATGGGCATGAAGCAGCGCTCGGCCACGCGGGTGAGCACCTCGAGCATGGCGCCCCTCCCCTCGGCAGTGGCCGTGATGTCGTAGAAGACGAGCTCGTCTGCGCCCTGCCTGTCGTACTCCTCGGCCAGGGCCACGGGGTCGCCCACGTCGCGCAGCTCGCCGTGCTCGGCCCTGCCGAACTGCTGACCGCGCGTGACGCGGCCGGCGTGCACGTCGAGGCAGGGGATGATCCTCTTCGCCAGCATCAGCAGAGCTTAGCCCCTGGCTAGGCCGCGCGTTCGAGCAGGGACAGCAGCTCCACGTGGTGGGTGTGGGGTTGGAGGTCGTAGGCCCTGACCTGCTTCAGCCTCAGGCCGCGCGCGTGCAAATGCGAGACGTCGCGCGCCCAGGTGGCCGCGTCGCAGGACACGTAGAGGAGCCGCGGGAAGTCGCCTTCCAGCAGCGCGTCGCGCAGCTCCGTCGCCAGCCCTGCGCGCGGCGGGTCGACGACCACCAGGTCGACGCCGGCGGGCGGCGCCAGTCGCCTGGCGTCCCCCTTCACGAAGCGGACGTTCGCGAGCCCCAACCTGTCGGCGTCGGTCCGGCCGCGGGCCACCGCGCTCGAGTCCACCTCGAGGGCCGTGACGGTCTGGAAGCGGGAGGCCAGGTGGAACGAGATCGCGCCGCCGCCGGCGTAGAGCTCGAGAGCCTCTCCCCCGCCCCCCGCCCACTCCGCGAGCTCGGCGTAGAGGCGCGCGGCGCCCGCGGGGTTGGGCTGGGCGAAGGACGTGGCCGAGACGCTCAGCGTCAGGTCGCCGAAGCGCTGCAGGACGGTGCGCTTGCCGGCCAGGCGCTCCGAGCCGCGCCTGAACCTGCCGCGGGGGTCCGCTTCGGCCCACGCGGCGCCGGCGAGCCCCGCCTCCACGAGCCTGTGGCCCAGGTCGAGGGCGGCCTTGGCCTCGCCGCTGCCCACCAGCGCCACGAGCGCCTCGCCCTCGTCGTTGGCCCTGATCACCACCTCTTGCACGCGCGGGCGCCGGCCGTCGGCGGCGGCCCTGGACAACACCTCCCGCACCGTGGCGTAGGCCGTGTCGACCCCAGGGGAGGCCACGGGGTCGGAGTCCAGGACGACCACCTCCGACGAGCCGGGTCGCCTGTAGCCGAGGTGGGCCCGCGCGCCGCTCCAGGCGACCGCCGGCTGCACCACGCCGCGGTAGCGCCAGGTAGCCGGGGCTGGAACTACCGCGGGCACCTCGAGCGGCTCACCGGCCCCGGCGGCGGCGAACGCCCTCCTGAGGGCGTCGGACACGACTTCGCGCTTGAGCTCCAGCTGGTGGTCGTAGGCGGCGAAGGCGTAGTCGAGGCCCGGGTGAGCCGGGGCCTCGACGCGGCGCGGGCTTGGCTCCAGGACCTCCGCGACCTGGCCGCGCAGCACGCCCTTGCGCCGCTCCACGGCGGCCCTCACGAGCTCTCCGGGCAGGGCTCCCTCCACGAGGACCACCTCGCCGGAGCCGAGGCGGGCCACGGCGACCCCGCCGTGGACCATCCTCTCCACCCTCACCGTCTCCAAGGCGTGCATCCGAGCAGTCTAGCCGGCGCTCCGGCGCTCAGCCGAGCCTGTTCTATACTGCCGGCATGAAGCGCTCCCTACAGGAGTACGTGGAGCTCGTCGTGTTCGGCCTCGTGGCCCTGCTCGTCGGCACGGGGCTGCTGTGGCTCGTGGGGTGGGCGCTCTCCCTGGGCGGCGTGGCCCTCAGGTGGGTGGCCGGCCTGCTCTGGACCCTGCTGAGGTTCATCGTCCCCGTCGCCATCGCCGGCGGCCTCGTCTACTTCCTCGTGAAGGCTGCCCAGGACAGGAAGCCGGCCACGGCCCCCGCGCCCGCTCCGGCCGCCGGTCCGACGCCTCCTCCCCCTCCGCCCAGCACGCCCGTGGTCGACGACGCCCCCGCGACCAGCTCCTCCACGCCCAGCACCGCCTCTACCGCGCCCCCCAGCGCCGCCGCGCCCGAGGGCGCGAGCCCTGCGCATGAGCTGGAGGCCGAGGCCGCCGAGGCCCAGGCGGTCGACACCGAGGGCGAGGACCGCAGCGAGGACGAAGAGGCCTGACGCGACTTTGAGCCCGATAGCTGGACGTCTCGCCGCCGCCGGTCTGGCGGCGGCGCTGCTTCTGCCCGTCGTCCTGGTCGCTGCCGGCCAGGGCCAGACGGCTGAAGTCCCCGCGCTCGCTGCTTTGCTGGCCGCCGGCGAGGAGGCCTACGCCTGGAACTGCGCCGTTTGCCACGGCGCCACGGGTGGCGGGCTCGTCGAGGCCCGCTTGGCCTTCCCCGCGGACGAGCAGCGCTGCACGCGCTGCCACAGGCCGTCCAACCCGGCCGTGCACCCGCTCGACCAGCCGTTCAAGGACAACGACATGTTCTCGATAGGCGAGCCGCCGGCCCTGCACCCCACGCCGGAGCGGCCCGCGCCGTTGGCCGCCGTGGTCGCGCCGGAGGCGCTGATCGAGTACCTCGTCCTGACGATGCCGCGCTACGACCCGGGGCGGCTGTCGGCCGACGAGTACCGCGCCGTGGCCGCCTTCCTGCTGGCGATGAACGGGCGCCAACAAGAGGCGGCGGCCCTCGCCGCCGCCTACCAGGACTGAGAGCGGGAGCCGCTGCCTAGGTGCTGCGCGGGTCGAGGACGTCGCGGAACGCGTCGCCCAGCAGGTTCCAGCCGAGCACGAACAGCACGATGATGAGGCCCGGCCAGAACGACACGTACCAGTAGGCCAGCGGGTTGCCAGGCGTGCCGAGGATCCAGTCGCGAGCGAACGAGATCATCTGGCCCCAGTCGGCGTAGCCGACCTCGGCGCCCAGGCCCAGGAACGACAGGGCGGCGGCGGTGAGCACCACGGAGCCGATGTCGAGGCTGGCCACGATGATCAGCGGCCCGATGGCGTTGGGCAGGACGTGCCTGAATATCACTCCGAGCGGACGGCGCCCTAGCGCGATGGCGCTGTTGACGTAGTCCTGCTCCTTCACGCGCAGCACCTCGCCGCGCATGAGCCTGGCGTAGCTCGGCCAAGCCACCATCGCTATGGCCAGCATCAGGTTCTCGATCGACTTGCCCAGGACCATGACGATCACCAGGGCCACGACGAGGTTGGGGAGCGAGATGATCACGTCCGTGAAGCGCATGGCGATGTTGTCGAAGACGCCGCCTATGTAGCCGGACAGGCTCCCCAGGACGATCCCCACGGCGAGGCTTATGCCCACCACGATGAGGCCGATGCGGAAGGCCGTGCGCGTGCCCCACACGAGCCCGTAGAAGATGTCGTAGCCGCCGCTGGTGGTGCCCAGGAGCGTGCCGCTGGCCTCGGCCGTGCGCGGCTGCGCGGCGAAGCCCTCGCGCGGGATCTGGTAGCAGGTGGCCGGGGGCGAGAACACCGCGCGCCAGAAGACCGGCTTGGCGGGGTTCTTGTAGTCGTACTGCGTGTTGGCCGAGAGGCCCAGGTCGCGGAGGCAGCTGCGGCCCAGGTTGGTGAAGGCGGGCGCGAAGACGGCCAGGACGACGAACGCGAAGACGACGAGCAGCCCGACCACCGCGAGCGGGTTGCGACGGAAGCGCTGGGCCGCCTTGGAGCGCCAGAAGCCGTTGCGGCTCTCCGCCTTGGCGGCGGCGGCGACGGGACGGGGGGAGGTGAGCTCGGCGTCCGCCATCACGCGTACCTGATCCGCGGGTCGACCACGCCGTAGAGCAGGTCGACGAGGAGGTTGGCTACCACCACCATCATGGCCGTGAACACGGCGAACCCGAGCACGGCCGCGTAGTCGAGGTTGGTGGCGGCCTGCGCCGCCCACTGACCAAGGCCCGGGTAGTTGAAGATCGTCTCGGTGATGACGACGCCGTTGATGAGCCCGATGAGCACGAAGCCGGAGAGCGTGATCACGGGGATGAGCGCGTTGCGGCGGGCGTGCTTGCGCGTGACCACGCGCCCGGGCAGGCCCTTGGCCTTGGCCGTCCGCACGTAGTCCTGGCTCAGGGCGTCGAGCAGGGAGGAGCGCATGACGCGCATGATCTGCGCGCTTTGCACCACCGACAGGGTGATCACGGGCAGGATCAGGTGCTTGACGGCGTCCACGAACACGTCGAAGCGGCCGTTCAAGAGCGCGTCGACGGTGAGCATCTTGGTGTAGTAACGGAAGTTCGGGTTGCCCGCCAGCTCGGTGACGTACCTGATGGAGACGCGACCCGGCTGCAGCCAGCCGAGCCAGCCGTAGAAGATGACCAGCAGCCAGATACCGAGCACGAACGTGGGCAGGGACCAGCCCACGATGGACATGACCCTCGTGACCTGGTCGATGAACTTATCGCGGTTCAGTGCGGCGGCCGTGCCCATCCAGATGCCGACGCCTATGACGGGGATGATGGCGAACAGCGCCAGCTCCAGTGTGGCGGGGAAGCGATCGATGATGGTCTGGACGACCGGCTGGCGGCTGACGCGCGAGTAACCGAGGTTGCCCTGCACGACTTGGCCGATCCAGCGGCCGTACTGCAAGTACCACGGGTCGTCGAGCCTGTAGAGCGTGATGATCTCGTCGAGCCGGTTCATCTGCTGCTCCGACTGGACGTACGCGCCCGCCCGCTGATAGGGGGTGAGCAGCTGCATGAGCAGCTGGAGAGCCAGCGTGACGCCGATGAACACTACCGGCAGGAGCAGGAGCCGCCTGGCGATGAATACGAGCAAGATAGGCCTCTTCAGTCAACTACTGCCGCGCCGAGGCACGGCGCGCATGGAGGCCGGCCGGGGATGACCCCGGCCGGCCTGGACCACGGAACTCAGTTCTTGGAGATGTCCTTCCAGAGGAACTGGCCCGAGTACATCGGGTTGTAGTACGTGCCCTGGACGTTGTCGCGCACCACCATGAAGGGCGACTGCGTGGGCACGGCGATCAGCGGCACCTGGTCGTAGTGCAGCGTGCCGATCTCGCGGTAGAGGAAGGCGCGCTCGGCCGGGTCGAAGATCTGGTCGGCCTCGTCGATGATGGCCTGGATCTCCGACAGGTTGATGGCCGTACGCGGGCTGTAGTAGCCGTCGTTGTCGAGGAACGTGTTGATGAAGTTGCTCGGGTCGGCGTAGTCAGCGGCCCAACCCAGGGCGAACATCGGAGCCTTGCGCTCGGCCGTGCGGGACAGGTAGTCAGCCCACGGCAGGCCGCGCACGCTCATGCGGAACTTCGGGTTGATGAACTCGAGGTTCTCGGCGATGATCTCGAGCGCCGTCTGACGGATCGTGTTGCCGCTGTTGTAGAGGGCCGTGAACTGGAAGCCCTTCTCCCACACCTCGCCACCGAAGGCGGCGCGGAAGTACTGCTCGGCCGCTTCGAGGTCGATCGTGCGCACGGCCACGTCGTCGTTGTAGCCGAGGAAGGACGGCGGCATGGGCATGGTGAGCACCACGCCGGCGCCGTCGTACACGCTGTCGACGAAGCCCTGCTGGTCGAACAGGTGTGCGAAGGCGCGGCGGATGTTCAGGTCGGAGAAGAAGTTCGCCGGGATGCCGTTGCCGTCGAGCTGGCCGGAGCCGACGTCCTCGTTGTTCGAGGTGTCGATGTCGAAGTTGAAGAAGACCGAGGTCACCGAGGTGGTGGTCCAGCCCGGTTCTTCGAGGACGGCGACGCCCGGGGCACCGCGGAGCTGCACCAGGGCGGCGCGCTCGTTCAGCGTGATGCGGTCGGCGTCACCCTGCTGGACGGCGAGGATGCGGGTCGACTGCTCGTCCACGTACTGGAGGACGATGTTCTGGACGGCGGGAGCGCCGCCCCAGTAGTCCGGGAAGGCGCGCGCGACCACGGCGTCGTCGGTCCACTCGACGAGCTGGTAGGCGCCGGTGCCGCTCGGGTTGCGGTGCAGGAACTCCTGGGTCAGGTCACGGCCGATCCACTCGGTCCACGTGGCCGGCGTGCCGTCCCACGAGCCGCCCGCGATCGCCCACTGGCTGTCGATGATGCTGAAGCCGGGGTACGTGAGGATGGCGATGAGGGCCGGGGAGGGGTTCACGAGGTTCAGCTGGGCGACGAGACCGTCAGGGCCCTCGGGGCAGGTGACGATGTTGTCGATCATCTCCCAGGTGACTTCGGCCTGGAACGCAGCGGGGTCGGAGCCGTCGATCTGCGTGCCGAGCCAGTAGTGACCCATGAGGTAGGCGATGGCGCCTTCCGGGTGGGCGACGAGAGCGCCGTACTGGAAGGAGTACTCCACGTCCTTGCACGTCATCGTGTTGCCGCTGTGGAACTTGACGCCGTCGCGAAGGGTGAAGGTGTAGGTGAGGCCGTCCTCGGAGACCGTGTAGTCGGTGGCCAGGGAGGGGACGAACTCGTCGATAGCTTCGCCGTTGTACGAGTAGAGGGTCTCGTAGATGTTCTCGATGACGCTGCCGGAGCCCGTGTCGTAGGCACGCGCCGGGTCCATCGTGACCGGCTCACCGAACAGCATATGGACATACGTGTCCGCCGGCACCTGAGCCGCCGCCACGGCCAGCAGGGCGCCAGCGAGTACTGCCAAGCTTCGTCTCTTCATCCACGTCTCCCTTGGAGTCGATTGGGGTGCCGTCCTGGTTGGCGAGATGGTGAGCTGTCGCTCATAGCTACTCCCTCCACCCAAGGGACGACGCCCCTAAGCTCTACGCCTGCGCCCGGCGGTTCCCTTCGGGCTTACGGCTGTAGGCAGGCGTGAGAGAGATTACACCATCGTCAAGGGCCGATGTGAACCGCTCGGCCCGAGCGTTAACCGACCGTTGGCTTCCGGCCGCGCATCCCGGGCGGCGAGGGGCGTGCCGGGGCGCGGTGTAGCATGGCGACATGCCGTCCAGGCCGGCTTCCTCTAGTCTACCAGCTCGCGCCGCGGCCGCCTTGGCCGCGTCCCTCCTGCTCACCTCTTGCCTGGGCCGCTCCGACTCCTTGGCCCCGATGATCGCCATCACCGACCCGCGCTCGGGCGCCACGCGGAGCACCGAGGACCTGCGGATCAGCGGCTACGCCATGGACGACAAGGGCGTGGCCAGCATCCGGGTCGACGGCGTAGACCTGCTGCAGAACGAGCTCTACGCCAGCGAGCGCGGCAAGGCGCTCGTCAACTTCGCCTTCACCAAGCCGAACGTCGCCGACGGCGAGCTGACGATGGTCCTCGAGGTCACCGACGTCTCGGGCCGCACGACCACCGAGACCTACAGGCTCATCCTCGACGCCACCCCGCCGACGGTCGAGCTCACCAACGTCGAGCCGGTGTCAGGCAACCGCTTGCGGGTGGAGGGCGTGGCGCGCGACAACATCGGCGTGTCCTCCGTACGCATAGGGGGCGTGCCGCTGGCGTTCACGCCGGGACCGGAGTTCTCCTTCTCGGTCCTGGTTGACAACGTCGAGGGCGCCCAGGTGGTGGCGGAGGACGGCGCCGGCAACAGCACGGCGGTCCCGCTCAGATGAGCGCCCGGGCTCCTGGGCGGGCACAGGCCGGTCCGGCGCTGCCCGTGCGCACGACCGACCTGCTCGCCCAAGGCGCGAGCGCGATAGATACCCTGGGCCTCGAGACCCGCTACGGCAACTCCGACCTGTTCGCGATCCTCGACGCGCTCGAGGTGGCCGGCCCCTTCACCGTGGAGTCCCCGTGGGAGCTCCGCGACCCCAAGGGGCGCCACCTGATCCACGCCGGCGGCTACGCCGCCCTGCCCTTCGGCGAGCGGTTCCCTCCTCTGGTGGCCTTCATCGACGAGTTCCTCGCCAGGAGCCGGCAGATGGGCCTGCCGCAGCAGAGCACAAGTGAGTGGCGGGCGGCGCTCAGCGCCAACCTCGTCGCGCTGCTGGCGTCCGAGGCCCCGAGCCACGCCGACAGCCGCGTCTTCCTCTCGAACTCCGGCGCCGAGGCGGTCGAGGCCGCCATGAAGATGGCGCTGGCGCACCGCCCCAAGGCCAAGCGCTTCGTCAACTTCCAGCGCGCCTACCACGGCAAGACCTTGGGCGCGCTGTCCCTCACGCCCAACGAGGAGTACCAGGGCCCGTTCCGGCCGCTGCGCGACGCGATCACCCTGCCCTACGGCGACGAGGAGGCCCTGGAGCGCACGCTGCGCGACCACGCCGGCGACATCGCGGCGGTCGTGGTGGAGCCGGTCCTCGGCGAAGGCGGGGTCGTAAGC
>Ga0180217_1001966_pt1 | contig 20263 bp, 17 predicted proteins | sample eDN3rd37CBELigOP_FD_128521 | JGI IMG/M metagenome (GOLD analysis project Ga0180217, IMG submission 128521) | Enriched Organic Plus compost microbial communities from Emeryville, California, USA - eDNA 3rd pass 37_C BE-Lig OP (version 2) (version 2) ... | reverse complement strand
CTTACAGTTGGAGAACAAAGCAACGACGAAGAATTGCTTCGTGAACGAAAAATGGAGAAGCTATTGAAACGAGCAAGACCGATTTTTGTGAAAGAAAATGGGACCGTAACCGCTGCTAATAGCTGTGCGATTCATGACGGAGCTTGTGCGACATTAGTGATGGAAGAAACGCTGGCGAAACAGCTGGGTTACCAACCTGTATTGCGCTTTGTTGATAGTCAGGTGTCCGGCGTGCATCCATTTTATCCAGGGATTGCTCCCGTATCAGCCATTCAAGAGTTGTTGAACAGAAACAGTTTAACGATAGAAGATATTGATTTTGTGGAAATCAATGAAGCATTTGCTTCCAAAATTGTTGCTTGTGCACAAGAACTTTCGATTCCTTATGATAAATTGAATGTATGCGGTGGAGCGATTACGATTGGACATCCGTATGGAGCGTCAGGCGCAATGCTGGTCACTCGCTTGTTTTATGAAGTTCAAAGGAGAAAGAATGTGAAATATGTAATAGCCGCAATTGGAAGCGCTGGAGGAGTTGGAGTGGCGGTGTTGTTTGAGGTAGTATGAGAAGACTTTTATCTTTTTAGCCAAGAAGACTCCCATCTTCAAGTCATAGTGAGCGAAGGGGAAGTGGGAGATAAATTGGCTTCTTTTTCGTTTCACAGAAGTATTCAATCAAGCTAAGTGATTCGCCTTTCAAACATTAGTTCACGAAAACGGATAATAGGCGAGACGTTCGACTTTGGACCTGCGCTTTTTAAAGGTTCAACATTAATGAAAAAATAATAAAGATGCCTTTAGAAACCCTCAAGCCAGATTCTGAGGTTATACAGGTAATATTAATTTGTTATAAGGGAGCACTTTGAACAGTGTACTAGCTTTCATCTAATTTTTCAGGTGTTGAATTTTTAGCAGTGATACTACTATTTGGCACATATTTAACTTAAGAAATATTCAATTTTTAAAAGCTGTTTTTATTTAACAAAAGTGGCAGAAGCGTTAAACAAGAAAGGTTGTTAAAAATACTATATATTGTTACCTATTTTTAGGAAAAGGTGGTTTATTTGGAACCTATGTAATTTCAGAGGGTTTGATTCCAATTGTTAATGAAGCCAAACCTATTAATTTAACTTTAGATTCATAAAATGATTTTTTATTCATCTTTTCTTCCCTTCAAATGATTTTTGTACCAGAACCCTATGAAAATAATCAATTTATGAGTATCTAGTTTATTTAAATTATTTTGGATAGTCGCTATAAAACCAAATAACCCTATATTTTTGGGAATTGACCTAATATAAATTGTCTTTCCCACCTTCATCCAAATCAGATAGGAAAAAATTTCTGAAGGGGGAAATAATATATATTTTGGCAGTTCTCCCTCCTTTAAGCAGGGAAAAAAATCTTTTGCTTGCTGATAAGCCTTTTCTAAGCCCTTCTCCTTAGATTTAGGTTCAACAAGCAAAATACCTTTCCAAAATAAGTTTTATCCGTTTGGTAGATTAATAGTTAATCTTTTGTTAATTTAATATTTAATTTTTCCACTTTACGTAAAAGTGTAGTTCTATGGAGACCGAGTTTCTTGGCTACGACATATATATTTTTATATTTATTCCACAATTCTAATATATAATTGCTTTCGAATTCTTTAATCACTTCTTTTAAGGGACGAGTTTCATTTTCCGGATTCATTATGACGGGATGAGGGAGTTGTTGAAATGAATCAGATAAATCAGATTCACTTACTACTGGCCCGTCGTTTAGTACAACCAACTGTTCCACTACATGTTCTAGTTCTCTAATATTTCCCGGCCATGGATAAAATTCGAAAGCAAAGTATACTCCTTTAGAAAACTTTAAATCCCTTTGGTGTCTTTTATTAAACTTATCAAGAAAGTATTTGGTTAACAAATAAATATCCTCTTTTCGGTCTCGAAGAGGGGGAAGATGTAAAGTGATGACAGATAAACGATAATAGAGATCTTCTCTAAGTTTTTGTTCCTGAATGAGTTTTTCTGGGGGGTTATTGGTTGCAGCAATGATACGAATATCCACACTTCTATCAGTAACCTCTCCAACTCTGCGAACACGTTTATTTTGTAAAACGGTTAATAATTTCACTTGAAGATTAAGAGGTAATTCTCCAATTTCATCTAAAAACAGTGTACCGCCATCTGCTACCTCTATTAAACCTTTTTTTCCTTCTCCTAGGGCTCCTGTAAAGGCTCCCTTTTTATATCCGAATAATTCAGATTCAAATAATTGTTCCGGAATTGCTCCGCAGTTTACTTCGATAAAAGGTTTGTTTTTCCTTTCACTGAGAGAATGGATTTTCTCAGCAATCACATTCTTTCCCGTTCCTGTTTCTCCGAGAATCAATGCGGATGTATCAACTTTAGATAACCGATTTATACGATCTACTGCAATATCCATAGCTGGACTTTGAGCGATGAAGCCTGGAATTTCATTAATTTTCGATCTCAGTTTTTGTATTTCCTGTTCTTGTTGTTTAATTGATATAGCCTGTTTTTTTAGGCTCTGCTGTAATTTGTTCAATCGGGTCATGTCATAGACTGTATTGATAATTAAAATAAGATTTTGATATTTATCAAATACCGGAATACCAGTGACCAACCAAATATTTCTTTCGTTATTAATCTTTTGCATTATAGATACTTTTTCGCGATATTTCATTACTCTCGCTGTGACAGAATTATCAAAATAGCGACGCACAACCAACTCTGATACATGCTTGCCTTCCACCTCTTGTTTTGAAATCCCTGTTAATAATGAATAAGTATCATTAATTTTTAATGTGTAACCATCTCCATCGGTAATATAAATTCCTTCTTGAGCAGAATCCATTACGTAACCTACTACATCATTTAAAATGGGAACTTCCCTGTTTGCATTTTTGGGCTCTATAATTACGTGGTAAAATTTAAACATTTCTAAAACAATCTGCTTTATAGTACAGGAATAACAATCACCATTGAGGAAGATTTCTCTTTGAAATTTATCATTCTTATTTACCCAATTATTAATATCAACACATCTTATCATATCCGATGTAATTAACCCATCAGCCAACTTATTTGATTTAATGATATTTCCTTCAAAATCAACTAATGCACAGGCCCTATCTGTCCACTCGATAAAATCTAATAATTGAGAATCCTGAAGAATTCGACGATATGTATTCTTGGTTAAAGTCATTTCGGTACCTCCCCAATTTTTTTGCCTACTAGTTTGGTTAAAGAACAATGTTGGTTCTCACCATTTTTGACACATTCTTATTTCCAAACATTGTTGTACGCGCATAAAGTTGTGCATTTTTGCGCAAGTTGTGCGTTTTTTCTCACTTATTGTGCAAAAATGCACTATATTTAAATCGGATATTATGTAAAATTATATATTTTATTACGATTTATGGAAATTAAAATTTTTTCGACTACTCTTATATATGATTTGTTCTTTTTGTAAAGAAAGGAAAATATAGGTACTTTCACATTCGTTAGAGACATTGCTCTTTATAGCTATGAAATTATTAAGGAATTAAATTAATATTGGCACGGCACTTGCAAAGTATGAGAGTGAGGACAGAAAGGAGGAATTTATATGTATACGAAAAAAATAAACCAATTTAATTTAGGGCCTGACCTATTATTTGGAGTAGGCGCTATATCGCATGTTCCTGAAATTATTAATCGAGAAGGTTTTAAAAGAGTAATGATTGTTTGCGATGAAGGTATTGAAAAAGCTCAAATTTTGGATCAAGTACTAGAGGTCATTCGAGAGTCAAATGTCCAATGTACTTGTAATGTGTTTTCCAATGTAGAAGCCAACCCGACCACCGACACGATTGAAGCTGGTATGCATGTACTGAGAAGCTTTCAACCTGATCTCTTAATTGGACTCGGAGGTGGAAGTCCTATTGATGTAGCAAAAGCATTGGGGATGCTGGCTACTAATGGGGGGCTCATTACGGATTACGAAGGAATTGATCGATTCTCAAATGAACCAATCCCTCTTTTAGCTATCCCTACAACAGCTGGAACCGGAAGTGAAGTGACGGTTTTTACCGTGATAACTGATCCTGTTACAGAGTATAAGCTGACAGTGGGAGGCAGCAAACTTGCTCCTAAATGGGCAATCATAGATCCTTCATTAACCATAACACTGCCTTCGAAGCTTACAGCTGCTACTGGACTAGATGCACTCGTTCATGCTATTGAGTCTTATACATCTACTATGTCTCATGCTTTAACCGAAACGCTGGCATTAGACGCGATTCGTATTATTTCGTCCAATTTAAGACAAGCCGTCTTTAACGGGGAAAATATTTCTGCCAGAAGCAAGATGCTATATGGAAGCCTTATAGCAGGTATCGCCTTTAACAATACACGCCTTGGAAATGTTCACGCGATGAGTCATCCTTTAAGCGCTATGTATAATGTGCCGCATGGGGTGGCGAATTCAGTATTACTCCCTCACATAATGGAATTTAACTTACCGGCTGCTCCGGAAAAATTCCTGGATATCGCAAAAGCGATGGGAGAGCATATAGAGCCAAATCAATCGATTATGGCAAATGCCTATAAAGCGATTGAAGCCGTCAAACAATTATCAAATGACATTCATATTCCAAAGGATTTTTCTGAATACAAGATTCGTGAATCTGATATTGTACCAATGGCAGAAGATGCAATGAAAAGCGGGAACATTGCAGTGAATCCAAGAAAGACGACTATAGGGGATATTATCTCTCTATATAAAAAATCGATTGGAAGTACTTCTTTCGAAACGGTATCTATAGAGGACTAAGTCACTCCAAACAATTTTGTAAATGCTTAATTAATTGGTGAAACTACAAGTATGTTCGTTACTTTTGTATATGAAACATCACTTTTAGCTTTTTCTTCTAATCTTGTCCTTCATCAGAGGAAGAATGCAGTAGCGTTACAAGATTGGTAAGTACGTTATTTCTTTGGAGGTGTAAATAAAGTTGAATTATCAAGAGAAAGAGAATCATATTAGTGAATCTAATCGTAAAAAACAAGTTAAAAAAGCAGCAATTGCAAGTGTTGTAGGAACGTCTATTGAATGGTATGACTTTTTTCTTTACGGAACGATGGCAGCGTTAGTTTTTCCACAGCTATTTTTCCCAGAGTCTAGCTCTTATATTGGTACATTGCAAGCATTTACAACTCTTTTTGTCGGGTTTCTTGCCCGACCTATTGGGGCTATGATCTTTGGTAATTATGGAGACAAGATTGGACGAAAAGCAACTCTCGTCATTACTCTGTTACTGATGGGCGTTAGTACTACGATTATAGGACTGTTGCCTACATACGAAAGTATGGGAGTTTTTGCATCTGTCTTATTGGTCTTATTGAGATTTATTCAAGGAATCGGTGTTGGGGGCGAATGGGGCGGATCCGTTGTCCTTGCCATAGAATGGAGCTCTAAGAAGCGTCGTGGATTAATGGGAAGTATGACTCAAATAGGTGTTCCAATTGGTCTTTTAGTGTCCTCTGCAGTTGTTTCTCTTTGCATCTTTCTTACAGGGGATAACTTTGTAACATGGGGATGGAGAATTCCTTTTCTAATAAGCATTTTACTTGTAATTGTTGCTCTCTACATTCGTCTTGGTATTGAAGAATCACCACAATTTACTAAGATGAAGAAAGAAAATCGCGTTGCTAAACAGCCTGTTTTAGAAGTAATTAAGCGACACCCAAAAGAGATTATTTTGGCAGCGCTTTCTCGTTTGTCTGACCAAGTACCTTTTTATATTTTTACAACTTTTATTATTTCCTATGGAGTAGATCATGTGAATCTGGACAAACAGTTTCTCACAAATGCCGTCATGCTTGTTTCAATTGCTTATCTTGTTTTTGTTCCGCTTTCTGCCCATTTATCAGATAAGGTAGGCCGGAAGAAAATGTACCTAATCGGATGCATGATGTCTATTCTGTTTGCCATTCCTTATTTTTATCTTTTCAATACAGGTTTAACGGCTTTAGTTATCTTGGCTATTGCCATTTCAGGTATTGGACCGGGGATAGTATATGGTCCGCAAGCTGCCTTGATTGCGGAAAATTTCCCTATTCATCTTCGATATAGCGGGGCATCAATCGCTTACCAATTAGCTTCCATTATTGGAGGGGGCGTTGCGCCTATTATTTCGCTTTATCTATTACATCAATATGGCAGTGCCATACCAATTGGTATCTATATTATGGCTTGCTGCGCTATCTCTCTTCTTGCTGTTGCAAAATTGAAGGATGGTTCGGGACAAAATCTTCAAGAGGGAGTCGATAACAGTACGGAAAATGTTACCGCTTAATCCAAAAGGAGTATATTTTATTGCGTGAGAGCACTATATGCATGGTAATTACGTTGTGTAATTAGGATGTTATTACGGTTGGCAGATGTCGAAGCATCTAATTGGTTTCATATAACATTTTGAGAATGGATTTCTAGTTGTCAAAAAAGATTAGTAGAAAACTAGAAAGGTAATGAAATGGAGAGGGTAAAACATGCGTTACTTAAACTATATCGATGGCCAATGGCAGGAGCCAAGTTCAGATTCGTATAATAAAAACCTCAGTTCCCACAATGGAGAAGTAATAGATGAGTTTCCAGCAAGTACAGTAGAAGACGTACAAAAAGCCATTGCCGCTGCAAAGGAAGCTTTCCCTGCTTGGAAAAAGTTATCTTATCAGAAGCGGGCATTCTATTTACAAAAAGCAGCAGAAGTTTTAAAAGAGAAGGCTGAGGAAGTAGGCCGGGATTTGACATTAGAAGAAGGAAAAACATTAGCGGAAGGGATCGGAGAAACACGGCGTGCCATTAGTATTCTAGAATATTTCGCAGGGGAAGCGATGCAGCCAGTCGGCAGTGTAATTCCTTCTGTCAATGAGGAGACCATGGTATATACTAAACGAATTCCGTTAGGCCCAGTCGGCTTAATTACCTCTTGGAATTTTCCTATTGCTATTCCGGTATGGAAGATGGCACCTGCCTTAATTTATGGGAATACCGTTGTTATCAAGCCCGCGGATTTAACACCTAAGTCGGTTTATCATATAATGAATGCCTTTCATGAGGCTGGGATTCCGCCCGGAGTCGTCAATTGTGTATTTGGCCCTGGTTCTGTCATCGGGGCCGAGCTTGTAGAAAACTCTGATATTAAAGCCATCTCGTTTACCGGCTCCAATCAAGTAGGCAGAATGATTCAAGAACAAGCAATCTCCAGAGGCAAAAAAGTACAGTTGGAGATGGGTGGAAAAAACCCTTTAGTGGTATTGGCAGATGCAGATATTAACAGGGCGGTAGAACTTGCTGTAAAAGGTGCATTTATGTCAACTGGGCAAAAATGCACAGCTACCAGTCGTGTAATAGTGGAAGAAGGGATCTATGAGGAGTTTCTTACTCGATTGGTCGAGCGGACTCAATCACTCAAGATAGGAAACCCCTTAGAGGAAGATACTTTTATGGGGCCATGTGTCTCCGAATCACAGCGTGAAAAGGTGTTGGCTATGATAGAGGAAGGAAAAAAGGAAGCGACGCTTATTTACGGAGGAGGAATACCGGCAGATCCAGGGCTTCAGGAAGGGTTTTATGTTCAACCGACCATATTTGAGCTTTCGTCTCAGGAAGCGCGGATCGCCCGAGAAGAAATTTTCGGTCCTGTAATTGCTCTGCTAAAAGCGAAGAATTATCAAGAAGCTCTTCAGCTGGCGAATGATACGGAATTTGGGCTAAGTGCATCGATTTGTACAAATAATCTTAGCCTCGCCCAGCAATTTATCGATCAGATAGAGGCGGGCATGGTACATGTAAATTCAGAAACATCGGGGGCCGAGCCACAAGTGTCGTTTGGCGGTGTGAAGAATTCCAGTGATGGACCGCGTGAGCAAGGAAAAACGGCCATTGAGTTTTACACACAGGTGAAGGTGATTTACCTAGATCAGCATTAATCGGTTAGGTTTCTATACTAAGAACTATGAAACTAGGATATTTTCAAAAAAGGTAAATCAATAAGTACCAATCATATTGGTGTCTGGCTGATATTACATTGATTTTGGGCACTCAAAATGCTAATTGAACAGACTTAAAGATTATATAAAATACTTACTTAAAAAATAGGAGGAAACAAAATGTTAAAATTAGACTTAAATCAATTTACTGAGAAATTTACACTGCCGGATCAAGCAGTAGATGTGAATGAAATTCCGTGGGTACCAACCTTTGAGGGGTCTGATGCAGTATTTTTTAAACCGGTTCGGTTTGACTTAAACACTGGGAACTGGGTCCATATCTCCAAATTCAAGGCAAACAAAGGAAATACACGTCATCGTCATACAGGTGGTCCAGTTTTTGCATACACCCTTCAAGGCAGATGGAGATACCTGGAGAGAGATTGGGTTGCTAAAGCGGGAACAGTTGTATTCGAGCCGCCGGGGGATATTCATACACTTGTTGTTGATGGTGAAGAGGATATGATTACAATGTTTAGTCTGAGTGGAGTGCTTCAATATTTTGATGAGCATGGCAATGTGACCTTAAATGATGATATGTTCTATCGATTGAAGAGATATCATGATTATTGCGAACAAAACAATATACCTATTAAAAATTTAATGTACTAATAAGGAGCATTTTGAATGTTTAACTTATCTGGTAAAACAGCTTTGATTATTGGAGGTACAGGTGCTTTAGGAAAAAGTATAGCGCAGGTTCTTGGCCGTAGGGGAGCGAAAGTGATTATTACCGGTATGGAAGACGAGCAAAAAGCGGCCTCTATCATTGAAGAATTCTCAGAAGAGAAGTTGGATGCAATGTATGAATACCTTGATATCTCAGTGATCGAAAATATAGAAGAAGTAGTCAATAAATATTCTGCTATCGATATATTAGTCAATTCTGCCGGAATCAATGCCCGTCACCCAATTATCGATATAAGTGAACAAGAGTGGGATAATGTAATAGATGTTAACTTAAAGGGCGTATTCTTCACTTCGAAAATAGTAGCAAAACAAATGTTAGAAAGAAAAAGTGGAAAGATTATTAACTTGGCTTCATTAAGCAGTCATATAGGATTGCCAAACATGGGACCGTATTGTGCATCTAAGGGTGGTATTAATCAATTAACTAAAGCGATGGCTATAGAATGGGCTCCATATATTCAAGTGAATGCCATCGCTCCGGGGTATTTCCATACAGAGTTGACAGCTCCTTTATTCCAAAATAAAGAATGGACTGACAGGATTCTTTCAAGAATACCAACGGGAAGAACAGGAAAACCTGAAGATTTAAATGGAGTGGCTGTTTTGCTTGCTTCTTCTGCTTCTGACTACATTACAGGACAGACTATATATGTGGATGGCGGTTGGACTGCATCATAAACCAAAGCTCTATTAAAGAACTAGATTGATTGTTATCATTTTTGACTAAAGCGTGCGAAATGGCCATTTCGCACGCTTTAACATAGTCTAAATCAAAAAAGGAAGTGATATCATGAAAGCTGTCGTGAAATCAAGTTTACCGCAAAAAATAAAGTTGCAAGAAAGAGGCAGGCCTGTTTTACATGCCGGTGAAATACTTGTTGAGGTTGCTTATTGCGGAGTTTGTGGAAGTGATCTTCATGCTTTTAGTCATTCTAGGGGGTACAAGTTTGTAAAAGTAAATACTACTCTCGGTCATGAAATTTCCGGTAAAGTTATAGAAGTGTTTGATGAAGAGAACAGACACTTGATTAATAAAAATGTGATAATTGAGTCTATGCACTATTGCAATGAATGTGAAAACTGTGAACGGGGAAAATATTCTATATGCTTTAACAATCAAGTCATTGGTCTTCATTTTGACGGTGGTATGACTCAGTTTGTGAAAACGAATGTCAATTTTATTAAAGAAATCGATCGTGAGTTACCGATAGATATCGCAGCACTTATAGAGCCTATGTCAATCGCGGTTCATGCTGTTAAAAAAGTTACAAATATAGATGCTGAAGATAATATTCTAGTACAAGGTCCTGGTATTATAGGATTCTTTGTTGGTTTAATATGTGCTCATAAAAAAGCAAATGTCGTTCTTTCAGGATTAGAAAAGGATTATGAATATAGGCTATCAAAAGCTAGTAACTTTGGTATGACTGCTCTAATCGCTGATAAGCAAAGATTGGAAGTTCCTGTAGATTACATATTTGAGTGTTCCGGGTCACCTGTAGCTCTAAAAACAAGTTTTAACCACTTAAAGAAAGGAGGAAAAACTGTTGTAGTAGCTCTTTATGAGCAAGAAACTACGTTGTTTTTAACGGACTTGGTTCGCAATGAATGGCCTTTAATAACAAGTTATGGGTGTGATCCTGTAGATTATGATGATGCTAGTAAACTATTAATTGAATATAAAGATCAATTAAGGGACATTATTTCATTTTTTCCTTTAGTGGAAGCGGAACGGGCGTTTGAAGACAGTGTAAATCAAAAAATTTTAAAAGCTGTACTATATAATTAGGGAATTGGTTAAAAGTAGGATGACCATTTGTAAAAAAATTAAACCGGTGGTAAGTAATCTATCAAACTTGGACATACTAACGGGTGGTTTAACTAAAAAAAGGTTTTTCAGATTTAAAGGTAGAAAAAATCAGTCAAGAGTTAGACATAAAGCTTGTATTATTACGGAAAATCATATCGCCGGAGATCGAAGTTTAGCTGTTCAAAAACTAAAAATACACATCGCTAGCTTATATCCGAAAATATCCAATTGCAATTTGGAATGAGGCTTCATTTTGATCCAATCTTCATTATTATAATTGATAGACACTGAAACGTTTTCTTTCCCAGCATTCTCCTTTATAAATTGTACAATATATTCAGGCTTCGTCTTTTTTAAGTCCTTTTGAAACATGTATATTCCAATTCCTACCGCCAGGCCGATGCAAACGACACTCCCTAATATGATCCATAATGCAATTTTCAAGTTGTCACCTTTACTTATAGCTATCTACGATTAATAACTTGATAGGTTTCAAGGAATTTGCAGATTAGAGCGTGAATGAAATAAGACTGATAAAAAAGAGAGGGATTACAAAAAAGGTACGTCGTCCAATACTTATTTGCTATTAATTGATTTTTCAAAAAAATGATATACTTAGGGGCGAAAGTTATTCTAGTTCATGCAGAGAGGAATTATACGATGAAACTTATTTACACAGGTAAAACGAAAAACGTATTTGAACTTGAGGACGGTAATTATTTATTAAAGTTTAAAGACGATGTAACAGGTGAGAATGGTGTATTTGATCCAGGTGCTAACACGGTCGGTTTAACTTTAGAAGGAGCGGGTCGCGCTGGACTTAGTTTAACAAAGCACTTTTTTGAAGTATTGAAGGAACAAGGAATTCCTACTCATTACATAGATGCAAACATTGATGAAGCAACCATGACGGTTAGACCCGCTACTGTATTCGGTAAAGGGTTAGAAGTTATCTGTCGTTACCGTGCTGTTGGCAGCTTCTTGCGTCGTTACGGATTGTATGCGGAAGAAGGCCAAGCATTAGATGCATTCGTAGAAGTAACATTGAAAGATGATGATCGTCAAGATCCGCCAATCAGTGAGGATGCACTAGATATGCTAGGTATTTTAACAAAAGCTGAATATGCAGTGTTAAAAGATTTGACTCAGCAAATTGGTAATGTTGTCAAAGCAGAACTAGCGAAAAAAGATATTGAACTATACGATATTAAATTTGAATTTGGTCGAGTGGGCGAAGGGAAAGAAATCGTGTTAATCGATGAAATTTCAGGTGGAAATATGCGTGCGTATAAAAACGGTGAATATATCGAACCGCTTCAATTAGAAAAATTAATGTTAGAAGCGTAAGAAATGACCCTAAATCGAGGACATGATTGTTCTTGATTTAGGGTTTTTTTACTTTGAAACAGATTACTTTTTTAGAAATCATGCCAAATATAAGGAAAATCATGCGGGTTTGTTAGAGAATCGCGCCAAATACAAGAGAAATCATGCCAATTAACCTGTCATTCCTTATACCGTCTAAAATGAGCCGGATTTATGTTAGAAATAGCCGTTTTTTCGGCCGCTTAATATGTGAAAACCTTGATTTTGTAAGCGCTTTATGTTGGCATGCGACTTGCATTATATAGTAAGTGAAGTTAAAAAAGGGCGTCATTTTTAGAAAGACGCCGCTAGAAAAGGGAGGAAATGAAGCATGAGCGCAGCAAATCAAGGAAGCACGGTAAAAGTAAAGGCAGGTCAAGAGGTTAAAACAATGAAAGCGGCAGTAGTTAATGAATTTAATCAAAAGCTTGAAATTAAAAATGTCCCTGTTCCTGAATTAGAATATGGAGAAATTCTAGTGAAGATTAAAGCGTGTGGTGTATGTCATACTGACCTTCATGCGGCACATGGAGACTGGCCAGTTAAACCGAAGTTACCACTTATTCCAGGTCATGAGGGCGTGGGTATTATTGAAAAGGTAGCAGAAGGCGTGACGTCCTTAAAAGTTGGTGATCGCGTTGGGATTCCGTGGTTGTATTCGGCATGTGGGGAATGTGAATATTGCTTAACAGGACGCGAAACGCTTTGCCCTAAACAATTGAATGCAGGCTATTCAATAGATGGAGCATATGCTGAGTACTGTAAAGCTCCAGCACAATACGTTGTGAAAATCCCAGAAGGTCTTGATTTTGCGGAGATTTCTCCAATCTTCTGCGCAGGGGTGACGACGTATAAAGCATTGAAAGTATCAGAAGCAAAGCCAGGTGATTGGGTAGCGATTTATGGGATTGGCGGACTAGGTCACGTAGCTCTTCAATATGCAAAAGCAATGGGCTTTAACGTTGTTGCAGTCGATATTCAAGATGACAAGCTGGATCTTGCGAAAGAATTAGGAGCGGATTTAACAATCAATGGCCTAAAAACAGATCCAATTGAAGATATTCAAAATAAAGTGGGCGGCGTTCAGGCAGCTATTTCTGTTGCTGTTACGAAAAAAGCATTTGAACAAGCATATAAATCCGTGAAGCGTGGGGGAACATTGGTAGCTGTTGGCCTTCCAAATGCCGAATTGCCAATTCCAATCTTTGATACCGTGTTAAATGGAGTAACGGTGAAAGGTTCAATTGTTGGGACAAGAAAAGACCTTCAGGAAGCGATTCAATTTGCAGCAGAAGGCAAGGTACGTACAAATATTGAAACAAAACCGCTTGATAACATTAATGAAGTGTTCGAACGTTTAGATAAAGGCGAAATTAATGGCCGTGTTGTATTAACAATGGAATAGAGATTGATAGAAAAGAAGCTAGCTTAAAGGATTGCTAGCTTCTTTTCTTACGGAGCAAATATCTATGAATGATTCTTTTCATTTAAAATATACCGCAGCTTTCGCATCGAGATATGAAGTCGTTTAGCTGCTTCATTGCGGTTGCCGTATGTTTGTTGGAGAGCTTGCAGGACAATTTCCTTGCTAACAATAGATTCTAGCTTTTTTATTTCTGATAGCAGGTCAGTGAGATCCATTTCCTTTTTTTGCTGAAAGTCTTCAACAAGCCTTTTTCTCCATTCAGTAAGGGGATCATTTATTATCGTTTGGACAGCTTTTGTCTCTATATTTGGTTGGAGTACGTGATTGTTCGGCAGCACGATATCTTCTGCTATTATTGTCTGTTCAGAGTCAGTCAATGTGAGTGTTCTTGTTATTACATTGGACAGCTCACGGATATTGCCGGGCCAATCATAGCGTTGCAGTTTTTCAATTGCACAGTCTGAAAATGTCCTGTTAGCCTGTCCATTTCGTTCAGTTAGATGTTCAATGAGCAGCGGAATATCGGCTTTCCTGTGGCGCAGGGCTGGGATATCGAGCTTCACGACGTTCAGACGATAGTATAAATCTTCGCGAAATTTTCCTTTCATCACTGCCTGCTGCAAATTTTCATTAGAGGCAGCCACTAATCGGGCGTTAGTGTGTAGTATTTGACTGCTGCCAACACGCATAAATTCTCTAGTTTCTAGTACTCTAAGCAGCTTTACTTGAATAGCTGGGCTCGCATCGGCAATTTCATCGAGAAAAAGCGTCCCATTTCCGGCAATTTCAAAGAACCCTTTTCTTTGCTGAGTTGCTCCAGTAAATGCCCCTTTTTCATGTCCAAATAATTCACTTTCTAAGAGAGATTCAGAAATGGCCCCGCAATTAAGGGCAATAAAGGGCTCATGGCTTCGTGGGCTAGCTAGATGAATGAATCGGGAGAGGACCTCTTTACCAGTACCTGTTTCTCCTTCAATCAATACGTTTACAGATTTTTGAGCCACTTTGTATGCTGTTTCAAGAAGTGCTGACATGGAGGAGCGTTCTCCCATAATGAGTCCTGAATCATGAGCGAGTTTATGTACGACTTGCTGATGTTGAGCAGTACAATGGTTTAATAGATTTTCCACTTGTGCTTCGAGGACAGAGATATCATCAAAAGGCTTTTCCATATAGTCACTTGCACCAAGCTTCATCGCTTCTACAGCGGTTTTGATTGTACTATAGCCAGTCATAATGAGTGCCTTGCAGCGAGGTTGCAGCGTTTTTAAGTGCCGCAAAAGGGAAAGTCCGTCACAGTCTGGCAGCTTTAAATCAATCATGGCCACATGGAAATGATGATTATGGAAGTCGAGTTCATAAAATTGTTGACCGCTGTTAACAACCTGAACATGATAGCCTTTTAAAGTAAACAGACGGGATAAGAAAGTGCCAACTTCCTTTTCATCATCCGCAATAAGCAGATTAATCATGTAATCACCTCATTTAGTAAAGGGAGTTTTAAGCGAAATGTGCTTCCGTGACCGTCTACACTTTCAACTTCAATCGTGCCGCCGTGATCATTGGCGATTCCAAGACTGACTGATAACCCAAGTCCGGTGCCTTTATCGCGTTCCTTTGTTGTATGAAAAGGGTGAAAAATAAGTGGTAAACGCTCTGCCTCAATCCCAATTCCGTTATCTGTAACGGCGATAATAATAGAGTTGGAATCAAGATAGGATTGAATATCGAGCTGTTTTTCTGTTGATGTAGAAACATCTAAGGCATATTTAGCATTTAACAGTAAATTGATAATAATTTGTTCAATATGCGGCTGACTACCAACTATAGGCGGTAGATCTTTTTGTAAAGAAAGACGAATCGAAATCGCATTTTTTTCAAGCTGAAACTTTAATAGATTAAGAACTTGATGAATAGCTTCGTTCACTGAGTAATGCTGAAATTTGTATTCATCCTGTCTTGAAAAGGTAAGAAGGCTTTTCACAATTTGTTTGCAGCGGTCCCCGCAGTTTTTAATATCCGTTAGTAAAGGGTAATCCTGATGTTCAGGAGGGGTATTTCTTAGCAAAAGTTGTGAGTTTCCAAGAATGGCTGTTAACGGGCTGTTTAATTCGTGAGCGACACCAGCAGCCATTTCACCAATGGCGCCGAGCTTGCCGGCATGAAGCAGTTGGGCTTGAATCTGCCGTTTTACGGTTACATTTTTAAAGTAGGCAATGACACCGTATACTTGTTGTTCCTTATTTTGAATAGGGTACGTATTCATTTCCAAAATGATGTCGTTTGGAAGCAGAATTTCTTGAAATTTTGGCTTTTGGGAAGAGAATGTATCTTGGATGAGTGGTTTTGCCTGATCTATGACAGCTTCAAGAGCGGAAAAGCTTTTCGCCGAATCATTGCACTTGTATAGGGCAATTTGACGGTCGAATACAACAATCATGTCTTCCACTGCCTTAAAGGTGTCTTCCCATTCTTGTTTTGCGCGAAGCACTTCTTTATAAAGAGCTGCATTTTCAAGCGTCATGGCTAATTGATTAGAAAGCTGCTCAAGAAAGTCTAATTCTTCAGGTTTCCATTCCTTCTGGTTTTTCCTGCCGAATGTTAAAACACCAATCCCTTCATTTTTGCTGTATAAAGGGACTAATAAAAGGGTTTCAATGCTTAAAGCAAGCAGCCGTTTTTTCTCAGAATAGAGAGCAGGTAAGTGATCGACTTGAAGATGAATTAATTGTTTGCCATGAAGGGCAGACGTATAAAGAGAAAGCTGCTGCATATGGGTATTAAACTCCGATTCGAGATCACAATGTTCCTCGGGATGAATGTGGAGCAAAGAAGGCTCTTCCTCATGCAAGATAAATAAATGACAATCATCAAAAGTGATAAGCTGCTTTAGCTTACTCATCACATTGCGTAAGATTTCCTCAATGCTCATATCAATGTGAATATTTTTAGTTAAATCATTCAGGATTTCAAGCTGCATATTTTTCTGTTTTAATTGATCAATTGTTTTCTTTAGTTCCGTATAGTACGTTTTTTTTGAAGATTTTACACCGGTGAGTAAATCGATTAATTGGTCTTTATTCATATTCTTCACCTCATGATTATAAGGCTTTGACGAGTAAACTTTTTATTTGATCAAGGGACATATCACGCGGATTCGTAATCATACAGGGATCCTCTAGAGCTGATATGCCAATTGTTCCAATCATTTCTTCCGTAATCCCGACATCACCTAAACATGTTGGGGTTCCAATATCATTGGATAAGTCTCTGACGAATTGAATCGCAGCATTACCTGCTTGCTGTTCTGTTAGCGTGCGTGTGTCAATGCCCATTATTTCTGCTAATTCACTAAAGCGTTGTGGGGAAGCAATTCGATTGAACTCCATCACATGAGGAAGCAGAATTGTGTTAATTTCTCCATGAGGTAATAAATATTTCCCGCCAATGGCATGGGAGATGGCATGGGTTGCTCCTAAAATTGCATTAGAAAAGGCCAGTCCAGCCTGTAGGCTTGCCATAGCCATTGCCTCTTTTGCTTCTTTATTATTTTTGGAAGCAACAGATGGTCGTAAATAGCGTGAAACAAGTGATAAAGCATTTTTGGCCTGAACATCAGTAAGCGGTGTAGCGGCAATTGACACATAAGATTCAATCGCATGTGTTAACACATCCATGCCCGTTGCTGCGGTTAGTTCAGCATCTTTCGTTGTTAATGTGTTTGGATCAACAATGGCGATATCAGGGACAAGCGATTTCGAAATAATGGTCATTTTCTTTTGATGAAAAGAGTCCACGATAACGGAAAATTGTGATACCTCTGAGCCAGACCCTGCAGTTGTCATTACCATTACCATAGGAGGCAGGGGAGAGTGGATTTTATCGATCCCTTCATAGTCACAAATGTCTCCTCCATTAGTCGCTAAGATGGCGATGGCTTTGGCTGCATCGAGCGCACTGCCTCCGCCGACACCGATAATAGCGTCGCACTCATTTTGAAGAAAAGAGCGGCAGCCAGCTGTGATTTCTCGGTCTTTCGGATTTGTTGTCGAATCAATATAGATGGAGAAAGCGAGCCCTGCACGTTTGCATGATTGCATGACAATATTAAGCCATCCTGCCGTAGCTACTCCAGCATCACTGACAATAAAGACGTTTTTAGCACCTAAGCGGGAGCAGGCATCTCCAACCTGCTCAATGGAGCCCTTTCCGAAAATAATTTCTGGAATCACAAATGTATTAAGAGACATTGTCAACATCCTCTCCTAAGGTAATGGGCTTTCTATCTCTTATTATTTTACATTATAAGGGAAAAGTCTCGTTTGTTCGACGAAATTTTTTTATATATCACATGTATTATAAATTGGCATTCTTACTTAATTCTGAAGCGGTATGTACAATATGGTCAAATGATTGATGAAACTCTTCGACGATGACCGACTGTTCTTCTGAGTGTGCAGAGATCTGCTGAATGGTTTTGATGGCTTTTTCTATGTTTTTCACCATTTCTTTTAACTGTGGTTCAAAACCTTCAACTGCCTCTTTGCTGCTATCTGCCATTTTTTTAATTTCATTCGCTACGACCATAAAGCCTCGTCCGTGTTCACCAGATCGAGCTGCTTCAATCGAGGCATTTAACCCTAAAATCCGAGATCTAATAGCTGTGTCTTTAATTTTTGATAAAACATGTTCAATCGTTCGAATTTCATTTTTTAAAAGGGTAGATTCATCTGCCAGTTCTTGCAAATCTTTTGCAATGATGTTAGAAACAGATGCCATATGCTCGGTTGTTGCTGCCATCTCTTGGCTAATAGCTGTAAGTTCTTCGGCTTCAGATCGCAACATATCGATTCTTCTGTTAGAAACGACGGAAGAGAGAACGCCGATTACTTTCCCGTTTTCTTTAATAGGAGAAGCAGTTGAAATATAGGGAACTCCAAACCTGTGAGAGTCTTTTTCCTCTTGCTCAAATCGACCAGACTGAAGTGCTTGTAGTGTCACGGTTCCTTGCAGAGTACTGATAGGTGCTCCTACTTGAATTTTTAAATCGATGCTTGTTCCTGGTAAGTAAGATAATACTTTTTCTGTATCAATTAAAACAAGACAAGCATCTTCTGGATAGGAGGCTTGAATAATCTCTGCATTATCTAATAATTGTTGTAGTTTCGTTTCCAACCTTCATACACACTCCTTATTTTGTTCCGGTATATATACTTTCGATAATATATTGAACTATTATTCTTCCATTATATGTTCATTATGACATAGGCGAATAGGATAATCACGCTTATTTGGAAGAGGGGCGGGAGTGTTTCGGGTGTTTTTTCTTATTATATGACTTGTATTCTAGTAATCAAATGCAGTCTAATCTTAATTCAGCATAGTAGGTTCCTTTAGTTCACACTTTTTTCCTTCCTTGGCCAAATAAAATAGCTGCAACAAATAATAAAGTCAATAGCTAATCCCAGAATAATGACAATCCAAAATGCAATTTCGCAGCCAACAATGATCCACCCCATAAAGTTCAAAGCAATCCTCCTTGAGTGATAATATATTTTGTGTGAATTTTACCATTATGTTGGTTTATCGACCACTGAAGTAGGGGAAGGGCAAAAAGAAAACGAGGCGTGATCAGCACGCCTCGTTTTCTTTTAACCTTGTTTTAATTCTAATCGTCGAGCGAGGATAGACAGTGTGTAGTTCACAACAAAATACATAATGGCCACGAGCAGTAGAATTGGGACGAAATAGTTAATATTTTGTGCATAGATAATTTGACCGTGGTGCATGAGTTCTGGTAAAGAAATGACAACTGCCAGTGAAGTATCCTTTAATAAAGAAATAAATTGACTGACCATAGGAGGAACCATTCGACGTAAGGCTTGCGGCAAAATGACATATCGTAAAGCTTGCACATAGCTTAAGCCCGATGAACGAGCAGCTTCCATTTGTCCTTTTTCAATTGAATTCAATCCGCTTCGAATTACCTCAGAAATCATCGCTGATTCAAATACAGTTAAGGCAACAATTGCAGCAGGAATAATCTCTAATTTGAGACCAATCTCAGGTAATGCAAAGTACGTAAAGAAAATAATCAATAGTAGAGGTAAGTTTCTTATTGTTTCTACGATAACAGCCGCTATTTGCGAAATAACAGGTATTTTTGCATAACGTAGAATACCGAAAATTCCACCGATAATGAAGCTTAAAATGATAGAGATGAACGCGACTTTAAGTGTTACCCAAAATCCTTCTAATAGGAAGGTAAGATGGTCTGGTGAGTATGCATTAATAAAATCCATAATAGTACCTCCCCTCAATTACTCTTAGCTAGGCGTTTTTCTAGATACCCGACGCCAAGACTTAGAGGAATGGTAAGTAGTAAGTAAAAGATTGCTACGAATATGTATACATCAAATACAACAAATGTTCTGGAAGAAATTAAGTCCCCTTGGTACATCAGATCAAGACCCGCAACGACTGATAGAATAGAAGAGTTTTTGACAAGATTAATAAACTGGTTTCCAAGTGGAGGTATAACGATTTTGAACGCTTGAGGTAAAATAATCAAACGCATCGTTTGGACATAGCTGAGACCTGAAGATCGAGCGGCTTCCATTTGCCCCTTTGGCACGGATAAAATACCTGCTCGAATCGCCTCGGCAATGAAAGAAGACGTATAAATGGATAAGGCAATCGTACCTGCCATTAAACCATCTAAACGTAAGCCAAGAAAAAAGAAAAAGACAATGATTAGAAGTGGAATATTACGAATAAATTCGACATAAGCCGCTCCTAATGCATTTAAAGGCTTAAATGGTACAATCCGTATCACGGCTATTAAAATACCAATTACTAAACTTGCAACCAATGCAATCAAACTTGCCGTGATGGTAATTTTAAACCCTTCCAAATACATGTCTAGAT
>Ga0180217_1001965_pt1 | contig 20266 bp, 17 predicted proteins | sample eDN3rd37CBELigOP_FD_128521 | JGI IMG/M metagenome (GOLD analysis project Ga0180217, IMG submission 128521) | Enriched Organic Plus compost microbial communities from Emeryville, California, USA - eDNA 3rd pass 37_C BE-Lig OP (version 2) (version 2) ... | reverse complement strand
GGCTGCTCGGCCCGCCATCTGCGGCCCCCCTTCCCCCCCGCGCCCCGAAACCCCCCCCTTCTCTTCCCCAACGACCTCTACGCCCCGCCCCCCCCCCCCGGGCCCCCCTTTCCCTCCCCGGCCCCGCCCCGGGGCCCGGACGACTCTCCCGACCTGTGGCCATGCACCCGATTCTCGTCCGGTTCCGCCGTCTTGTGATCGCGGGTGTCGTTCTCGCGCTGGCCGCGCCCGTCGTCGGCGCCTTCGACCGGGTGGCGTCGATCGCCGTCTTTCTCGGCGCTGCGATCGCCCTCGGCTGGGCGCGGGTCACGATCCTCTACCGCGCCGGCTGGGTCCCGGATGGGCTCGACCTCCGGCGCCTGCGGCGGCTGCGCGTTCTCCTGGCGCTCTTCGGCACGCCGCTGCTCCTGGCGTCCCTTCTTGCCACGCTCGCCTGCTGGTCCTTCATCGCCCCTCCGCCGCCGTGAGCCGGGCCGTCGCCGCGCGGCGGAAGGTTGCGCCGGATCTTGCCCAGATTCCCAACCCGCCGGTCGCTGCCGCGGAATGCCGGGTGATCGCTTGTCAAACGAACAAACCCGTGGTACCGTGCGGCAACAACCTGCGGCGGGGCTTGTGAAGCGTCCATTCCTGCTTGCGCCGGTTGTTCTGTCGCTGGTGGCCGCCCCGGCCGCGATGGCCCAGGGGGAGGCCTTCGGGGTCAATCTCCGTGGGACGGTGAACCTCCGGCAGTTCCCCGCGAACGACCCGTCGCAGATGGGCAACATCGTCGGGGCGACCATCAGCACCTACGCGATGGACTTCAACACCGCCGGCACCCTCCTGTACGCCGTCCGCAACACCGACGGCTCGAACCTCAACCTCACCTTCGGCACGATCGACACGTCCACCGGCGGCTTCAGCCCCATCGCCGACGTCACCGGCCTGCCGGTGGACGCCGTCCCGACCGGCCTCTCGGTCGATCCGACGACCGAGACGATCTATCTCTCGACCGCCTGGGAACTTTTCACGCTCAACCCCGTCACCGGGGCCGCGACGCTCATCGGCGACTTCGGGGCCGACCTGGGCATCATGATCGACATCGCCGTGGACAACAACGGCAACATGTACGGGCACAACAGCGGCGCCGACGCCCTCTTCTCCATCGACAAGACCACCGGCCTGGCCACGCAGATCGGCCTCTCTCACGGGATGAACGCCAACTTCGCCCAGGGGATGGACTTCGACCCCACGACCAACACCCTCTACGCCGCGATCTACATCAGCGGCGGCCAGGGCCATTACGTGTCGTGGGACACGACGACGGGGGAGGTCACCGTGCTGGCGGACACGCTGCCGTTCGACGTCGAGATGGAACTGGCGATCCGCGTCCCGGCCCCCGGCGCTCTGGCGCTGGTCGGCCTGGGCGGGCTGGTCGCGGTCCGGCGCCGGCGCCCAGCCGGGCTTGTAAGACAAACCAATCCGTGATAACGTAACGACCCAATCGCTGCCAGAGGGGAAGGTTCACCCTCCTGCGTAGCCGATTCGGCGGCGCGCCGCCCCGCGCGCACGCCGCTATCACCCTTTGGAGGAGGAGAAGTAATGAAGCGTTTGTTCCTGTTCGCACCCGTTGCGCTTGCGCTGGCGGGCGCCCCTGCCGCGTTGGCTCAGGGCGAGGTCTTCGCTGTCAACCTGCACAACCCCGTGAACCTGCGCCAGTTCCCGGCCAATGACCCCTCGCAGATCGGCAACATCATCGGGCCGACCATCAGCACCTACGCGATGGACTTCAACACCGCCGGCACGGCCCTGTACGCCATCCGCAACGCCGACGCTTCCAACCCGAACCCCACGCTCGGCACGATCGACACCCTGACCGGCGACTTCTCCCCGATCGCGAATGTCACCGGCGTTCCGTCCAGCAGGCAGCTGACCGGGCTCTCCGTCGATCCGACGACCGAGACGTTCTATCTCTCGACCGACACGACCCTCTACACGCTCGACCCCGTGACCGGCGTGGCCACCACGATCGGCGACTTCGGGTCCGTCCCCGGGATCATGATCGACATCGCCGTGGACAACAACGGCAACCTGTTCGGCCACGGCATCGGCGCCGATGCGCTGTTCTCCATCGACAAGACCACGGGCCTCGCGACGCAGATCGGCTCCGGCCACGGTATGAACGCCACGTTTGCTCAGGGGATGGACTTCGACCCCACGACGAACATCCTCTACGCCGCGATCTACATCGCCAGCGGCCAGGGTTACTATGTCGCCTGGGACACGACGACCGGCGGGGTCACCGTGCTGGCGGACACGCTGCCGTTCAACGTCGAGATGGAACTGGCCATCCGCGTCCCGGCCCCCGGCGCTCTGGCGCTGGTCGGCCTGGGCGGGCTGGTCGCGGTCCGGCGCCGTCGTTGACTGCGTCGCAGGTGCGAGCGGCCGGCGACCGGCCGCGAGTTGCCCAAGTTTCCGAGGTTGCCCCGTTTGTGCTTCGCCGCGCGGACTTTCGCGGCCGCGTTGGCAGGGCTTGTAAGACAGCAAATCTGTGATAACGTAATGTTGCAACCGCTACGAGAGGAGAAGGTTCGCTCCCCCGCGTAGCCGTTTCGGCAGGCGCGCCGCTCCGCTCGCACACCACCACGACCTCTTGGAGGAGAAGCAATGAAGCGTGTGTTCCTGTTCGCACCCGTTGCGCTTGCGCTCGCGGGCGCCCCTGCCGCGTTGGCTCAGGGTGAGGCTTTCGGTGTCAACCTGCGCGGCGCCGTGAACCTCCGCCAGTTCCCGGCCAACGACCCGTCGCAGATGGGCAACATCATCGGGACGACGATCAACACCTACGCGATCGACTTCAACACCGCCGGCACGGCTCTGTACGCCGTCCGCAACACCGACGCTTCGAACCCGAACCTCACGCTCGGCACGATCGACACCCTGACCGGCGCCTTCTCCCCGATCGCGGATGTCTCCGGCCTCCCGTCGGGCACAACGCCGACCGGGCTCTCCGTCGATCCGACGACCGAGACGTTCTATCTCTCGACCGGCACGACGCTCTACACGCTCGACCCCGTGACCGGCGTGGCGACCACGATCGGCGACTTCGGGTCCGTCCCCGGGATCATGATCGACATCGCCGTGGACAACAACGGCAACATGTTCGGCCACGGCATCGGCGCCGACGCGCTGTTCTCCATCGACAAGACCACGGGCCTCGCCACGCAGGTCGGCCCGAGCCACGGCATCGCGGCGAACTTCGCCCAGGGGATGGACTTCGATCCCACGACCAACACGCTCTATGCCGCGATCTACGTCAGCGGCGGCGTGGGGCACTATGTCTCCTGGGACACGACCACCGGCGAGGTCACCGTGCTGGCGGACACGCTGCCGTTCAACGTCGAGATGGAACTGGCCATCCGCGTCCCGGCCCCCGGCGCCCTGGCGCTGGTCGGCCTGGGCGGGCTGGTCGCCGTTCGGCGCCGGCGCTGAGCCCCGCGAACCCGCGTTCCAATGACAAACGCCACGCGCTGCGGCGCGTGGCGTTTTCGTTTCTCTTTCGCGGCCCGGTTACTTCAGCGCCGCCTCGCACGCCCGCTGGAGGTCCTCGAGTTTCTTGACCGCCATCATCGAGTTCTTGATCAAGTTCGTGAACTCGGTCTGGTACTGCTTGTAGGTCTTGGAGTCCGCCGGCGAGACGAACACCGGCTTGTTCTTGTTCAGTTCCGCCAGCCCGTTGTTCAGTTGTTTCAGACGATCCTTTCCGACTTTGATGCTGTCCTTGAGCGCTGAAACGTCGGTCGTCACGATATGCCGCCACTTCTTGTATTCAGGCGCGACGGCTTCGTACTTCTTCAAGTCCCCCTCGACCGCCCTGTGCTGGTCGTTCATCACCATCGGATCGCGGCCGCAACGGTCGAGGATCTGCCTGGCTTGTTCAACAGGGTCTTGGAATTGGGCATGGTCGCCTCCTCGCACGATCATGTGGTCGGGGACCATGCTACAACACGGCGGGCCGGGCTGCAAACCCGGCCCGCCTGTTCCTGTTGATGCTCCGTCTTCGACCCAGACCCCGGCTCAGCGGCGTCGCCGACGGGCCAAGGCGCCGAGCCCCAGGGTCAGGGCGGCGACGCCCGAGGGGCCCGGCACCGGCACGCCGGTCGCCCGGATCATCCACGCGCCCGGGAACGGCACGATCCCGTCGTCGACGCGGCGGGCCAGTGCGTTGGCGCCGAGGTTGTCCACGTTGATTCCCTCGGTCGCCGGGTTGTAGAACAGCCACGAGCGGTCCGCCCGGGCGTCGGAATCCGCCGCCGCCGGCCGGTCCACGCCGCGCTCCGTGAACGCCAGGACCGCCACGAAGAACCCGCCGCTGACCGCTGTGGGCTCGATGGCGAAGTCGTTGAAGGTCGAACCGCCGAGGGTGTGGGGCACCATCGTCGCGCTCGCCAGCGGCACGGCGTTGCGCGGGTCGAAGTCGTCGTCGGGGTCGTCGAAGAGCCAGACCGTCACCTCGCGTCCCTCGGCGAAGGTCGGCCCGAAGGCCACGGAGATCGTCGTGATCATCTCGCCCCCCGGCTCGGCCACGAAGTAGTTGCCCCACCCCGTCTCCGGGTTGACGGGGAACGACCCCGGCGGGCCGACGGCGGTGCTCATCGTTCCGCCGTCGTAGCGGTACTCGACGTCCCCCAGCGCCGTGGCGGCGGGGATTCCGGCCGCGGCCACGATGATAGCGACGCGGCGGGCGAGGTTGGGTGGGTAGTACGGACAACGAACCGTTCGGGGAGGGGGCATGGTCATCTCAACTCCGTGCAGCGGGGCCATGGGCGGCCGCGTGCGCACGCGGCCGGCGAGCGATGTACGCACCGACCGGCGGGACGGTTGCCCCGGCCTCTTGTTTGTCAGCCTGCGGCCGCGAGCCGACCCTACGCCGGCCCCAGGAACGTGTGGAACACGCCTGCCGGGTCGTGCTTGGCCTTGAGGGCCATCAGCCGCTCCCAGTTGGCTTCGGCGAATGACCGCCGGGCCCGGTCGCGGTGGGCGGTCAGGTCCGTCTCGCCGACGTAGTGCCCGACCGTGACCGGCATCAGACGCTCCGTGCCGGCACGTACCCAGGCCTGGTTCGCGGCATCATCCCCCGGAGACTGCCAGACTCCGATAACTCCTGCGAACACCGGCGACGCCATCGACAGCGCCATCGCCATCGGGTCCATCCCTGGCGGCGGAGGCGGCACGAGCACCAGCATGCCGAACGACTCGGGCGAGGGAGCCGACTCCACGCACGCCCGCAGCCGCCCAAGGACATCAGCCGGTCCGGTGTTGCACCAGAAGACATCGGCCCCGAAACGTCGCCCCTGCGGGAACATCGCGCCGTGCGCCGCGAGGAGCGCGGCGAAGGGCGTCTCCTCGAGGGGAACACGCCAGCGCGGGACATTGCCGGGGCCGGCCTCGATGGCAGCGAGCCACTGCTCCGCTTCCTCTCGCCCGGATGCGAAGGCCGTTGCGAAGATGGCGATCACGCGTCCGTGCGGGCCGGCGATCTCGGGGGGCAGATCGGGCGGCGCCGACATGACCATGCACGCGACCTCGACCTCGCGCCGCAGGTTCGGCGCCAGCGAGGCGAGCCACTGGCCGATCTGCCGCGACGCCGCGAGCGGGTACATGCTGACGGCCGTAAAGATCCCGCGCGGCAGCGGGTGCAGACGCAGGTGGTACCGCACCGCGATGCCGAAGAAGCCGGGTCCGGCGCCTCGCGCGGCCCAGAAGAGGTCGGCGTTCTCGGTCTCGCTGGCACGCACGAGTTCGCCGTGTGCATCGACCAGTTCCATCTCAACCAGGTTGGCGCACGCCGGTCCCCACGAGCCGCTGTTCCACCCGAACCCGCCGTTGAGGATGTATCCACTGAGCGGCACCGAGGGGCAGTGACCGATCGGGAACGCCAGCCGCAGTGGTGTGAGCGCTTCGGCCAGTTCGCCGTTGGTCACGGCGGGTTGGGCGGAGGCGAGGCGGGCTTCCGCGTCGATCCGCAGTTCGCGAAAGCGGCCGAGATCGATCAGCACGCCCCCATCCCGCATGGACGAGCCGCACCAACTGTGCCCGCCGCCTCGCACGGCGACCTTGAGCCCGCGCCGGCCCGCGAAGCGCACGGCCTCCTGAACATCCTCCACGCACGCGGCTTGCACGATCGCCTCGGGCCGACGCTCGACCTTTCGCCCGTTCCACAACAGCCCTGTGCGGACGGACTCGTACCTTGCGTTTCCCTTGAGCACGACCTCGCCGCGGACCTTCCCGCGGAGGGTGGGCCAGTCAACGTCGGTGCGCCGGGCCGCGTGGGCGCCGCTCGCGAGGCCCAGGCCCGCGGCTCCCGCGATCGCCCGGACCGCCTCCCGCCTGCTCACACCGAACGCCCGCTTGATCCGCTCCACGGTCGCCTCCTTGCCGGCCGCCTTGGGCCGGACCTCCTCTGTGCGAGAACGAGGGGACCCGGGGGACCCGTGGCTCTCAGCGGGACCGGGCTCAGGACGGTCGAGCACCAATCCGAGGGTGACCGGCCAGCCCCGGGAAATCCACGGTCGTCGGCTGGGTGAGCCAATCCGGCCGCGGTTGGTGCGTCAGCCCCTGGGGTGGATCCGCGCCTACCGATCAGGAAGGGCGCGTGTCGGACCACACACGGAGAACAGACATGATGCCGCGACATGGACGGTCCGTAGTGAGCGTCGCTGTTCTGGTTTGCCTTGCCGGGGCTGCTCCGGTGGCCGGCGCGGGGGAGCGGCCCGCCGCGGTGGCGATCGAGGATGCCCCGCCGCTGTTTGAAGGGATGGGGCCGCACAAGCGCAAGGTGACGACGACGTCGGCCGAGGCGCAGCAGTATTTCGACCAGGGGCTGACTTGGACGTACGCGTTCAACCACGACGAGGCGACGCGATCGTTCCGGCACGCGGCCAAGTTGGACCCGCAGTGCGCGATGGCGTGGTGGGGGATCGCGCTGGTCAACGGGCCGCACATCAACAACCCGGTGATGGACGAGGAGCATTCGCGCATCTGTTGGGACGCGCTGCAGCAGGCGCTGGCGCTGCGCGACAAGGCGTCGCCGGTGGAGCGTGCGCTGATCGAAGCCCTCGCGGCCCGGTACGCGGACCCTGCGGCGGGGAAACTCCCGCTGACGTTCGAGGAGCGGGCCCCGCTGGACCGGGCGTACGCGGAGGCGATGACGCGGGTTTACGAGCAGTTCCCCGATGATTCGGACGTGGCGACGCTGTACGCCGAGGCATGGATGGACACGCGTCCGTGGGACCTGTGGGACCCGGTGACGGGCGAGCCGCGCCCGGAGACGCCGGCGATCATTGCTGCTCTCGAGCACGCGCTGAAGATCAACCCGGACCACCCCGGGGCGAACCACTACTACATCCACGCGGTCGAGGCGTCGCGCACGCCCGAGCGGGCCAACGCGGCGGCGGACCGGCTGCGGACGCTCGTGCCCGCGTCGAGCCACCTGGTGCACATGCCGTCGCACATCGACGTCCGCACCGGGCGGTGGGCGCTGGCGGCGCATCAGAACCGCGAGGCGTCGAAGGCCGCCGCGGCGTACCGGAAGATCTCGCCCAAGCAGGGCTTCTACCGGGTGTACATGGCGCACAACGACCACTTCCTCGCCTACGCGTGCATGATGCTCGGGCGGAGCGAAGAGGCCCTCGCGGCGGCGCGGGCGATGCTCGACGCGATTCCGCAGCAGTGGGCGGAGGAGAACGCAGCGCTGCTGGACGGCTACGCGGGCATCGAGATCGAGGCCCTGATCCGCTTCGGCCGGTGGGACGAGGTGCTCGAACTGCGGCCGCCGCCGAAGTACCTGCCGATCACGACGGCCCTGTGGCGCTTCGGACGCGCGACGGCGCTGGCGGCCAAGGGCGAAGTGGAGGAGGCGCTCAAGGAGCAGCAAAAGTTCCGCGAGGCGGTGAAGGCCGTGCCCGAAGGGGCGATCCTGGTCATCAACCCGGCGGAGAAGGTGCTCGCCATCGCGGAGCACACGCTGAGTGGCGAGATCGCCTTCCGCCGCGGCCAGATCGACGAGGCGGTGAGCGAACTGCGCAAGGCGGTGGAGATCGAGGACTCGCTGCTGTACATGGAGCCGCCGGACTGGATCCAGCCGGTGCGGCACTCGCTGGGCGCAGTGCTGACGGCGGCGGAGCGGTTCGAGGAGGCCGAGAAGGTCTACCGCGAGGACCTGGAGCGATGGCCGGAGAACGGCTGGGCCCTCTACGGGCTGTGGCGGTGCCTCGCCGAGCAGGGCTCCGACGAAGCGCCTGCGGTGAGGAAGCGGTTTGAGAAAGCCTGGGAGCACGCCGACACGGAAATCTGGGCGACGTGCCTGTGCGTGACCAAGGCCGAGTAACCGGGATCGCCCGGGCCGTGGCCGGACGCCGGCTCACTCCGGCTTGAGGTCCGCCAGTTTGCGGGCCACGGCTTCCGTGAGGGGACCGAGCCGACGGCGGACCTCGTCATCGCCATAGGCACGCTGGAAGGCGTTGCGCAGGCGTGACGACAGGGCGTCGGAGACGCGGCCAGCGATGATCCGGCGCTCCTGATCAGGGAGCCGGTCAAAGGACCGCTTGACGGCGTCGAGGCGTTCGCTCAACTCCTTGAGCGTGGAGGCGACTGTCTCTGCGGTCGCCGCGTCGCGGACGCTGCCGAGGGCGATGGCCGTCGCGTTGATGATCGCGTCCACTTCCTCGCGGACGCTCTCCGGCGTGGCGGCGGGGGCCGCCGCGCGCGTGGGAGCCGACGCAGAGCCGGCCGTGGAGGCACGGACGACCTGCGGCGTGCCTGCATCGGCGACGCTCGCGCTGCCGCCAGTTGGGCCGCCGAGCGAGGCGATGATGAGCCATCCCAGTCCGATGCAGCCGATCGCGGGCCCGGCCCAGACCCACGCGGGCGTGGTCTTGCGGCGCTTCGGCCGGTGGTACTGGAGCGTGTGCCGGTGCGAATGGGAGCCATTGCTGCCCCCGGCGGTGTGCCTGACGGCCCCGGAAGTATGTGCGGCTGACCCGCTCGCGACGGCGGCCGCCGCGGGCGCAGGGTCGGCGTGCAGCAGCGGTCGCGTCGGGCGCGGAGCAGCCGGCGGCGCGGCGGCGGTCCCGACGCGGATGTATTCGCCCAGCGCGCCTACGTTCGGCGCCGTCGCGAGGTACCGCGCCAGTCCGGGCGGGATGGCGGCCATGATGTGCGGCTTCTGATCCGCCATGAGCCTGGCCAGGCCGGCCTCGTCCAGATTGGCCGCAGTGCGCTCCCGGCGCAGGATCGCGAGCACGACCGGGGCGAAGAGGCCGACGATGGAACGGACCGAACTGGGGCTCTTCCCGGTATAGCGACCGATCGCGCCGATAAGGGCAGTGAGCGCCGCACCACCGAGGAGCGAGCCCAGAACATCGCCGCCGCGGTTCATCAGCGTTGCGCCCTGGTGGCGAACGGCGCCGGCGGGGTCGGCAAGGATGGAATCGTCGATCTCGCTGAGTGTTCGCGCGAGGGTGTGGGTCTCCTCCGGAGTCTGAGCCCGCGCGGCGATTGCGGCCAGCAGGCCGGGAATGGCGCTGTCGAGCGTCGCGGCAATCCGCTCGGGAGTGATCCCCAGCACGGCCGAGATGCTCTCGGCCAGTTTCGGCGTGGCGTAGCCGCGGACCGTGTCCACGAGATTCATGGGCGCCTCCTGTCTTGCGGTGCCGGAGGGCGGGGCAGCGGTGGGCCGAGTGGCCGCGAGACTGGGCCGAACCAAGAGCGGCGGCCCATTGACAACTATGCTGCCGCAACGCGGCTGGTGAAGCAAGAGGGAACTCACCCAGCGCCGCAAACGGCGTGGAGGGGCCGTGGGAAGCAAGAGGTTTGGGTGCGGAGGCCGGATGTGGGTCGGGAACTCACCCGTCCTCGACGGCACCATCAACCGCCGGTGAAGGCCCGCAACTTCTGCATGAGCGAATCCACAGCCGGGCCGAGCACCTCCTGCACGCTGGGGTTCTCCATCGCGCGATCGGCGGCGTTGCGCAGGCGCGGGAGGGCGTCCGAGACGCTCGTGCCAATGGTGCGGCGCTCGCTCTCGGGAATGTTGGCGTAGGAAGCCCGCAGGCTGTCGAGCTGCGCGTTCAGATCCTGAAGTCGCGTGGTGGCGTTCAGTGCGGAAGCCTGATCGCCGACGCCGGCCAGCGTCTGCTCGGCTGAGTCCACGATGCTGGTGAGTTGCTCGCTCAGACCACGGGCCTGCGCCGGCGGCTGATCCGGTCGCTGCCCGGCCGGGACCGTCTGCGCGGGACGCGTGCCGGAAGCCGGCGCCGCCTGCCGCGGCTGCTGCGGCCGGTTGAGCCAACTGAGCACGAGCCATCCCAAAGCCAGAACGGCGATGAGCGGCAGGGCCCACGCCCACGGAGAGAGGCTTCGGCGTTGTTCCGGCATGCGCTGCGAGTAGCGAGCCGCTGGGCGCTCCGCGTAGCCGTTGGGACGGTGCGCCTGGGCGCTGACGGCCTCGCGCGCGGCAGTGGGAGGGCCGGCGCCGATGCCGCGGGCCGTGTCGGCGATCGCGCCCAGGCCGGGGACGCCCGCGAGCATGCCCGCCAGACCGGAAGGCATGGCGGCGGAGATGTTGCGCTTCTGGTCCTGAAGGAACCCGGCGAGGCCGGCGTCGTCGAGGTTCATGGAACGTTTGGCGCGCCGAAGCCCCCCGAAGATGAACGGCGCGACCATGCCCAGCAGCGACGTGATGGAGCCGCCGCCGAGTCCGGTGAAACGTCCGAGGGTGTCGCCCAGTCCGGAGACGGCGTTGCCGCCGAGGAATGACTGGAGGAGGCGGCCGCCGGATTCCATGAGCGATCCGCCCCGGGAGGCGACGGCGCTGGCGGGGTCGTCGAGGATGGAGTCATCCGTTTGGTCGAGGAGGCCGGAGAGCGTGCGGGCCCCGTCAGGCGTAGACCCCTTCGCGGCGATGCCGGCGAGCAGGCCGGGAATGACGGCGTCGGCGGCGCTGCGCGCCTGGTCGGGAGCGATGCCGAGCATCGACCCGGCTTTGTCCACGAGCCCCGGGCTGATATAGCCCTTGATGGTGTCGACGAGGTTCATGAGGGGCCTCCGTGGTTGGGCCGCCCCGCCGGGAGAGGCCAAGGACGGCGAGAGGGATACACACGCCAGTCGAGTATGTGCCCGCGCACGCGCCGAAGCCCATCAAGTTGGGTTCATCTGGTCGCATGACGCTCGGTGAGCGCCGGCAGGGGGGATGTTGAAGGATGCTCACTTCTGTGCACAGTCCCACGGGATGTCTCGGGGGACCGCGGACGCTGGACGCTTCGGTCGACCGAGCGTGAGGGGCCACAGGAGGCTTGGGGCGGGGGGCGCGAAGTCCATGCCCCGCCGGTATGCTGGCTGGTCCTCGCGCGGGCAGGGGGCCGGGCGTCGGTGCGGCTAGGGACGAAGGGGCTGCGTGCGGCGCGGGGACGGGCGGGCGTTGGGACGGAGCGAGAGCATGGGCAAACGGGCGCGGAGCGTGGCGGCACGGTTGGCCTGGGTGGCCGTACTGGCCGTGCTCGCGCTGGCGACCGTGTGGGCGGCGGGGGTGCTGCGGTACGCCCCCGTGATCCCAGGGCCGGAGTTGTTGCGGGCAGTCGCCGCGGCGGCGTACATCGCAGCGGTGGTCGCCGCGACGATGAAGATGCGCGGGAAGCGGCGGCGGCTGGCCGCGGCGGCCATCCCGCCGCTCGTGCTCGCAGCATTCCTGGCAGGCGTACGACCAAGCAACGACCGAGACTGGTCGCCGGACCAGGCGATGCTGCCGTGGGCAGAGGTGGATGGAGACCTCGTGACGGTGCACAACATCCGCTCGTGCGTGTACCGGTCCGTGTCCGACTTCGACGTGCGGTACCGCAGCGACACCTTCGACATGCGGGGGCTGACGCGGGCGTGGTTCGTCGTTGAGCCGCTGCCGGGCGTGCCGGGCGGGGCGCACACGTTCCTCACCTTCGGGTGGGAGGACGGCCGGCACCTGGCGGTGTCGGTCGAGGTGCGGCGCGAGCGCGGCGAAACGTTCCACCCGCTGCGGGGGCTGTACCGCCGCTACGAACTCATGTACGTCGTGGGCGACGAAGAGGACCTGATCGGCCTGCGGGCGCGCCACCGCGGGCATTCGGTCTACCTGTACCCGGTCGTATCGTCGCCGACGCGCGTGCGCATGATGTTCCTGCACATGCTGGACCGGTGCAACGCCCTGCGCGACCGGCCGGAGTTCTATCACACGATCCTGAACAACTGCACGACGGCGGTGCTGCGCCACGCCAACCGCGTCTCGAGCGTGCGGGTGCCCTGGACGCTGCCGGTCGTTCTCCCGCGGGGCTCGGATGAACTGGCGGCGAAACTCGGGCTAATCGAGTGGGACGGGTCGGCGGAGGGCGGCGCCGAGCGGGCCCGCGCACGGGCGGATGTGTCGGAGCGGGCTCGCACCTGGGGTCCCGCCGGCGCCGTGGGCTTCTCGGCGTGGATCCGGTCGAGTCCGGGCGGCGAGCATGAAGCGGGCGGCCGCTAAGGACTCGCTGGGCAGATCACGCGCCGGCGGGCTGGGCCGCCGTGGGCATGGCCGCGACCGTGCCGCCAGCGCCGCGGAGCATGCGGACGACGCCGCCGACGATCGTGCCGACCGCGCGCCCGCGGACGCGCCGGCCGAGGAACGGCGTGTTGCGGCTCTTGCCGGCCAGGTCGGCCAGCGAGATCGTCCATTCGGCGTCGGGGTCGATGAGCGTGATGTCGGCGGGGCCCCCGACCGCGAGACGGCCAAGGCCGCGGGCGTCCAGACCGCACAGCCGCGCCGGCTCGACGGTCATCATCTCGATGAGCCGCATCCAGCCGATGACGCCGGGGGTGATAAGGGCCTCGATGTAGAGGGCCAGGGCGGTCTCCAGCCCGATGATGCCGAACGGGGCGGCTTCGAACTCGAGTTCCTTGGACTCATCGGTGTGCGGTGCATGGTCCGTCGCGAGAACGGTGATGGTGCCGTCGGCGATGCCCTCGAGGATCGCGTTGATGTCCGATCGCTCTCGCAGCGGGGGGTTCATTTTCGCGGCGGTCCAGTACCCGCCCGAGCCGCCCCGCTCGACCTCCTCGTGCGTCAGCAGCAGGTGGTGGGGGGAGGCCTCGGCGGTCACCGGCTGGCCGTCCGCCCGTGCGCGGCGGACGATCTCGACCGATCCCCCGCTGGAGATGTGCTGGACGTGGTAGCGGCAGCCGACGGACCTGTTGAGGCGCACGTCGCGCTCGATGATGATCTCCTCCGCGACGCGGGGCCAGCCGCCCAGGCCCAGGCGCATCGACACGGTGCCGGCGTGCATCGAGGCGCCGCGCGTCAGCGTGGGCTCCTGGCAGTGCTGCATGAGAGCGCGGCCGGTGGGCTTGATGTAGTTCAACGCACGGAGCATGAGCCCGGCGGACGCGACGCAGTCGCCGTCATCGGAAAAGCCGACGGCGCCCCCGCCGCCCGCCCGCGCCATCAGGCCGATCTCGGCGAGTTCCTCCCCCTTGCGCCCGCGCGAAACGGCGCCCACGGGGAAGACGCGGCAGCGCCCGAAGAGTTCGGCCTGCTTGTAGATGTACTCGACGACCGAGTCATCGTCGATCGGCGGGTCGGTGTTGGGCATGCAGCAGACGGTCGTGAACCCGCCGGCGACGGCCGCGGCGGTTCCGGTCGCGATCGTCTCGGCCTCCTCGCGTCCCGGTTCGCGCAGGTGGACATGAGGGTCGATCAGGCCGGGGGTCAGCAGACACCCCTCGGCATTGATGACCCGGCCCCCGGGCCCGCTCGCGGGCGAGCGGGGCAGATCGGGTCCGATGGCGGCGATCACGCCGTTCTCGACGGCGACGTCGGCGACGCGATCGGTCCGAGAGGCGGGGTCGAGGACGCGGGCGCCGGTGATGAGCAGAGGGCCGGGGGCGGAAGCAGCAGGGGGTTGAAGCATCGGGTGTAGGGTACCGGGCGTGAGCGGCCGGTGCGGCGACGACCCCGGGGGCCTGCCGCGGGGGAGCCTTGAGGCGGGGGGTTAGGGGTTCTATCCTACCGCTCCGAGCCCGGGGTGTAGCGCAGCTTGGTTAGCGCGTTTGACTGGGGGTCAAAAGGTCGGCGGTTCGAATCCGCCCACCCCGATTCGGCAGCGAGAAGCCCCTCGATGAGCGGGGGGCTTTTTCGTTGCGCCGATGCACGAGCGGGGCGGGCGATGCGGCAGGGGTGGCCTGAGGGGGTGGGGGCACGACGGAAATGTGAAACCAGATGGTTGACGGTCTCGCCACACGCGATACAGTAAACCACATGGTTTCAGATCGATCGCCGAAACTGGACCGCGTCTTCCACGCCCTGGCTCACCCGGCCAGGCGGACGATCCTGCGGTCCCTCGCCGACCGGGAGCAGAGCCTCACCCAGCTCGCCGCCCCGCTGAAGATGTCGTTCCCCGCCGTGTCCAAGCACGTGCGGGTCCTGGAGCGGGCGCAACTCGTGCGACGCCGCGTCGTCGGCCGGGAGCACCTGTGCCGGCTGCACGCCGCCCCGCTGAAAGACGTGTCGGATTGGACGGAGGGCTACCGGGCGCACTGGGAGCGGAACTTCCTGCGCCTCGATGCGTTGCTCGACCAGATGCAGGCGGCGGAGGCGGACGCCCGGCGTCAGAAAACGAAAGGGAACGCCGGATGGAGACGCGAAGCGGAAGGCTCTAGGTGACGACTCCCAGCGACCGGGAGGTGGTGATCACGCGCACGTTCGATGCGCCGCGCCGGCTGGTGTGGGAGGCGTGGACCAGGCCGGAACTGGTCGCGAAATGGCTGCACGGCTGGGACGACTGGCGGCTGGAGGTGCGCGAGATGGACGTGCGGCCCGGCGGGGCGCTCCGCTGGATCTGGCACGGACCCAAGGGCGAGCAGATGGGCCTGCGGGGCGTATACCGCGAGGTCGTGCCCGCGGAACGGCTCGTGCACACCGAGATCTTCGACGAGGACTGGACGGGGGGCGAGACCCTGGTCACGCTGCTCCTGACGGAGGAAGCCGGGCGTACGACGGCGACGATGACGATCCTGTACTCGTCGCGTGAGGCGCGTGACGCCGCGATCCAGACCGGCATGGCGGACGGCATGGAGGTCGGCTACCAGCGGCTGGACCGGCTGCTGGCGTCGATCGATGGCGAGGCATGACAGAGCCGAGTGATCCGGTCGATCCGCGGATCCGGATGATGTGGGTGCACAGCGCAGGGCGCCCGGCATACCCATCGCCCAAGAGGGAAGCCCTTCGGTGAACGCACCGAAGGGCTTCTTTTGCAGCGGAATCAGGGCGTGGGGAACCGGGCCGTCAGGTCATCTGTGGCATCGGGAACCGCTCGGCGAACCACCGCTGCCACGCCGGCCTGTCGCGCTCGACAGCGGCTTTGGCGCTGTCGCCATAGAGGTACATGCTCAGGCACACCATGACCATGCCCCCGCACGAGAAGGCGCCGAAATAGGCGGTGCCGGGCGCGGGCTCATCGAGGCGGAGCAGCACGCTGTGCTTGTGCGAGCCGCGGCCGAGCATGTCCACGACGCCGCCGGTCCGCGGGAAGCCGTCGGGGGCGCTCCACTTCTGGCCCTGAGCAAGATTGAGGAGGCCCAGTTCGCCGGCCGCCTTCTCCCAGGTCTGCGGCTCCGGCTCGGTGGAGAAACCGACGAACTGCATGAGGGAGCAGGGCATCCCCTTGTAGTGCTCGAGGTACAGCCGCAGCACGCGGAAGTACGCCGGCCAGCCCTCTTCGAGGCCGCTGAGTTGGTTGTCCCAGTCGTCCGTACTGGCGAAGAGGCTGTGCACGACCCGGACCACGCACATGCCGCCGGCGCGGGCCTCGACGATCCACTCGGTTGCGATCTTGGGCGAGCCGGGCATGCCCATGTCGCTCTCGGCGACGAACTTGTGCGGCGGCTGCCATGATGTGATCGTCGCGGGGCTGTCCATGCCGGGTCCGAAGTTGCAGACGATCTGTCCGCCTTCTCGCTCGTCAACCCGCGTGGGAACGAACCACGAAGAGACGCCGGGCCCGGTGGCTATCGCTCGCCAGACCTCTTCGGGCGTTCCGGGGACCTCGACTTCGACCTGCACCGATCGGAGCCCGGATGGATCTTTCCTGATACTCATGCTCGCCGTTCCTTTCGTTGCTTCGCGGCCGGAGCCGATCCGTCGCGATGCCGCGGGAGCCCGCGGCTTCCCCGCCGTCCCCGGCTCAGAGGCATGCGGGCTCACTCGGCCCGGTCGTTCCTGGTCCCGGACGCGGGGCACGGGTAGGCCCCGATGATGAGGCGATGGCGCCGTCCGCCGGTCGCTGAGTCGTCGTGATAGCGAGAGACCAGCGCGGCGACCGCTGCGGTCAGTTCGCGGGTGAACGCGGCGCGGTCCTCGGGCGACCGGAACGTCACCTCGGTGTCGATCGCGAGCGTCGCGAGCCGCTTGCCGAGTTGTTCGGACCTGCGGAACAGTTGGCCGACCTCCCGCACCACCCGGGCCGCGAGGGCGACAAGGTAGCCCGCGGACAGCCGGTCCATCGCCCGCCCGGGGTCTTCCGGCGGCGCGACCGGCCCGAGTGCGCCGGGTGAAACGACGTAGGACGAGGCCGTCGCGACCATCCGCCGCTCGGTCACGCCGCCCCATTGCTTCGTCCCGGCGACGCGGACAAGGCCGTGCGCCTCAAGTTTCCGCAGGTGGTAGTTGACCTTCTGGCGAGGGATCCCGGTGCGGGCGGCGAGCATCGCCGCCGATGCCCCGCCGGGAGCCCGAAGTTCCGCCAGCAGGCGGCTGCGAACCGGGTCGAGGGCGACACTCGCGGATTCGGGATCGTCGATGACGCACAGGTCGATCATGCGAGCGGCACGGTACTCGTGAAAAGAAAACTTGTCAAGAGGTCCGCCCACACTCCGACAGCCTGATCTGTTGGTTACCGGAACCGTGCTCGAGTGCGAGGGTCGCGAGACGGAACGCCGTCGGCCTCAGCACCCGTCGCTCAGCGCGGCAAGTTGGCGACGCCGGCGGCGTCGAAGTCGGCGGGACAACGGCAAGGACCGGTTGTCGCACCTGTGCGCAAGCAACGCCCGATTGAAGGGCGTATACCTCACCGGGTGGGCGATGCGGCCGCCTTTGGACGGGGTTTGCGAGGGTTGGCAGCATGGTGGGAGAGGGGGATTGGCCTGGCGGGGTGCAGAAGAACCGGTTATGCGCCACAATGGGGGGCGGCCGGGGCGGTCTTCCTAAGGCTCATATCGCGGCAGTATTCGGAGTGAATGATGCACAGAAGTGTGGTCGCGGGAACGGTGTCGGCGGTTGTGTTCGTTCTTGGAGCACTCGGGGCGGGGTGCGCCAAACGCGTGGACACTGGGGCAGCGAAGGCGCCGGTGGTCGCCGCGGGGGACGAGGGGGCCGCGGAGGAGGGGATGCTGGACCCGTACGAGGTGCGGCGGATCACGCGCAGCGGCCGCGTGCAGCCCCCGCCCCCGCCGCCGGACCAGTTGAACCCCCCGGTCACGAACCCGGAGCGGGCGTTCCTGTGGCGGCGGCTGGCGTGGCTGGACGAGAAGGGCCAACTCGCCCCGGGCGCGTACGCGCGGGCGCTGGAGCAGCGTGAGGCGAACATCGCCGCCTGGCAGCAGGCCGGGCGCGACGCGGGAATCGCGCCCGACCGCTGGACGGCGCGTGGGCCGACGAACGTCGGCGGCAGAACGAGGTCGCTGCTGGTGCACCCGACCCAGCCGCAGCGAATGTGGGCGGGATCGGTGTCGGGGGGGATCTGGTACTCCAGCAACGGGGGCGCATCGTGGGCGCCGGTGGACGACCGGCTCCAGAACCTCGCGATCGGATGCCTCGCGTTCGACCCGCAGAACCCGAACGTGATGTACGCGGGAACCGGTGAGGGGTACTTCAACGGAGACGCGATCCGCGGCCTGGGAATCTACAAGTCGGTGGACGGCGGGGCGACGTGGAATCTGATCCCGTCCACGGCCGGGTGGGAGAACACCTGCCGCATCGCGGTCCAGCCCGGCAACTCGCAGGTGATCCTGGCGTCGCGCCGCTACGGCGGGATCTACCGCAGCACCAACGGCGGCCAGACGTGGACGCAGGTGCTGGCGGCGCAGGGGTCGTTCCAGGTGATCTTCAACCCGCAGAACCCGCAGCGTGCGGTTGCGCACGTGATCGACTACAGCAACGGCTGGTACCACAAGGCCGTGTACAGCAACGACGGCGGGGCGACGTGGCACACGGCAGGCGGGCTCAATCAACTCTGGGACTTCAACTCCCGGATCGAACTGGCCCTGGCGCCAAGCAACCCGATGATCGTCTACGCGAGCACCGGCGAGGGGGCGGGGACCATCTGGCGCTCGACGGACGGCGGCGTGACGTACGTGCGTCGGACCCTCGAGGGGCAGGGATCGGGGGCGGGGTGGTACTACAACGCGATCTGGGTGGACCCCACGAACCCCGAGTTCATCCTAGTGGGGGGGTACAGGGTCTTCAAGTCGGTCGACGGCGGCCAGACGCTGACCGTGATCTCCGATGGGTACATCCTGACGTCGACGCCGCACCCCGACATTCACGGCTTCGTGCATGATCCCGGCTTCAACGGGACGACCAACCGGCGCGTGTACGTGCTGACCGACGGCGGCGTGCACCGGACGGACAACATCTACACCGCCTCGAACAACTCGGGGTGGGTGAGCCTTCAGCCGACGTACGTCGCGTCGCAGTTCTACGGGGCGGCGGGCGACGGCCCGACGGGCCGGATCATCGGCGGCACGCAGGACAACGGAACGCTGCGGGTGACGACCTCCTCCAGCACGGCGGTGCTGACGTTCGGCGGCGACGGCGGGTTCTGCGCGATCGATCCCTCGAACCCGAACTACACCTACGGGGAGTACGTCGCGCTGCAACTGCACCGATCGACCAACGGCGGCATGTCGGCGAACTACATCTACCAGGGGATCTCAGAGGCCGGGACGGGCACGCCGAACTTCATCGCGCCGTTTGTCCTGGACCCCAACCAGCCGACGCGACTCCTGGGCGGGGGCGTGCGGCTGTGGCGCACGAACAACGCGCGGGCGACCCCGGTGTCGTGGACGGCGATCAGCCCCGGTTGGGGCACGACCCCGATCTCGGCGATCGCCGTGGCCCCCGGGAACTCGAACGTAGTGTGGGTCGGGCTCAACGATGGACGCATCATGCGCACGACCAACGCGACGGCCGCGAGCCCGACGTGGACGGCCGTGGACGACAACGCGGGGACGAACCCGCTGCCGAACCGGTACGTGACGCGGATCCTGCTGGACGCGCCCGACGGAAGTGTGGCCTACGTCTGCCTGGGCGGATTCAGCCCGGACAACGTCTACAAGACGGTCAACGGCGGGGCGACGTGGACGGACATCACGGGGAGCGGACCCACGGGCCTGCCCGATGCGCCGGTGCGTGGCATCGCGCGGCACCCGGCCGATCCGCAGCGGCTGTACGTCGGTACCGAAGTGGGCGTGTTCGCCACGGCCAACGGCGGCCAGACCTGGTCAACCACGAACCAGGGGCCGGCGAACGTGAGCGTGGACGAACTGGTGTTCATGCACGGCTCCACGACGCTCCTGGCCGCGACGCACGGCCGCGGCCTGTGGACCGCGGACGTGCTCACGTGCACGGCGGACTGGGACCACCAGGGCGGCGTCAACTCGGCCGACATCGCCGCGTTCCTGACGTCGTGGCTCGCGTCCGTGACCGACGGGACACTGGAGGCGGACTTCGACGGCGACATGACCGTGAACTCTACGGACATCAGCGCGTTCCTGACGGCGTGGCTGGCGCAGGTGGGGGCTGGGTGCTGATTGGAAGGGGAGAGGCACGAGGCATCAGGCACTGGGCACAAGGTCACGCCGGGGATAAGAGCCTTCGCTCTTGCCCTTTGCGCCAGAGGCACCAACTGCTCCCACGACGAGCCGCGAACGAAGTGAGCGGACTCCTCCCTCTCCCCATCCTCCCCGCCTCCCCGCGTGGCACGGGCTTTCAGCCCGTGTCTCGCCCTCTTCACCTCCTCCCCGCCTCAATCGTGCGCTTATCGATGGTTTTGCGCACAGATCGTGCGCGCCGCACGAGGAATTTTCAGGGTTCCCGCAGATTTTTTTACTCCAACTCTCTCAAGCACTTGCGCGACCTTAGCACCCGCCAACATCGCGCACATTGCGCACAAACCGTGACGGCGGCCCCTGGGTAGAGGACCACTGCTGTGGTCGCCCCGGACGCAGCGACGGG
>Ga0180217_1001961_pt1 | contig 20313 bp, 21 predicted proteins | sample eDN3rd37CBELigOP_FD_128521 | JGI IMG/M metagenome (GOLD analysis project Ga0180217, IMG submission 128521) | Enriched Organic Plus compost microbial communities from Emeryville, California, USA - eDNA 3rd pass 37_C BE-Lig OP (version 2) (version 2) ... | reverse complement strand
TGTACGCGCCCCGCACCCGGGGCGCGACCTCCTTGCGGGTGAAGTCGCCCGCGTGGTGCCCTGCCTCTCGAGCGAGCTTCCTGGCCTCCTTGAGCACGTCCTGCTGGTGCTCCCAGAGATCCTCGGCCTCGCGCTTGAGGCGTTCCATGTCCGTGAGCTTCGGTCGGCGAGCCATGCGGTCATTGTGGCACGCGTCCCGCAGGCGCGCACTCGGCGGATGCTCGGCGCTCTGATGGGAGAATCGAAGCATGGCCCTCTCGACTGCGACCGCGACCATCTCGACGAACAAGGGCGACATCGTCGTCGACCTCTTCGGGAACCACGCCCCGAAGACGGTCGCGAACTTCGTCGGCCTCGCGACCGGGACGAAGGAGTGGACGCACCCCGCGACCGGCGCGACGACGAGCGAGCCGCTGTACGACGGCGTCATCTTCCACCGCATCATCAAGGACTTCATGCTCCAGGGCGGCGACCCGCTGGGCCGCGGCATCGGCGGACCGGGCTACACGTTCAACGACGAGATCCACCCCGAGCTGCGCTTCGACCGGCCTTACCTCCTCGCGATGGCGAACGCCGGCAAGCGCATGAATCCGGTGACGGGTCAGGTCGAGGGCACGAATGGCTCCCAGTTCTTCATCACGACGGTCCCGACGCCGTGGCTCGACGGCAAGCACACGATCTTCGGCGAGGTCGCCGACGACGCCTCGCGGGCGGTCGTCGACGCGATCGAGGCGGTCGAGACGGACGCGAGCGATCGTCCGCTCGACGACGTCGTCATCACCGGCGTCACGGTCGTCGAGCGCTGAGCCGGGCCCGGACAGCGTGAGCCAGTTCAGCCGGAGGCTCGCTCGGATCTTCCGACCGGGGGGCCGGACACCGATCGTCACGTGGTCGATCATCGCGCTGTGCATCGTCGCGTGGGCGCTCCAGTTCCTCCTCGCGCCCGCGTTCACGAACCTGCTCGCCTACTGGCCCCCGGCGACGACGGTCCTGCCGTGGACGATGGTGACGTACGCCTTCCTCCACTCGACCGGCTCCATCTTCCACATCCTGCTGAACATGTACTCGCTCGCGATCGTCGGGCCGATCCTCGAGCAGATGCTCGGTCGGGGGCGGTTCGTCCTGCTCTACCTCGCGTCCGCATTCGGCGGTGCGGTCGCCGTGCTCCTGCTCGCGCCGTCGACGGTCGTGATCGGCGCGAGCGGCGCCGTCTTCGGACTGTTCGCGGCGTTCTTCGTCGTCCTGCGAGGGCTCGGCGCGAACGGCACGCAGCTGCTCGTCATCATCGTGCTCAACCTCGTGATCGGGTTCCTGCCGGGCGTCAACATCTCGTGGCAGGCGCACGTCGGGGGCCTCGTCGTCGGCGCCGCGCTCGGCTGGATCTTCCAGCGCACGCGCGGGCCGCGGAATCGCAGCCGTCAGGCCGGGCTCGTCGCCGCCGTGCTCGTCGTGCTCCTCGCGTGCGTCGTCGTGCGCTTCCTCATCTGAAGCAAGCGGGAGCCATCCACAGGGTTGTGCACACCTGGGGACGAATTACATCGATGTGATTCCCCGTTTCAGCGCCAGCGCGTCGTCATGAGGAAGCCGACGAGCATGATGCCGATCCCGATTCCGATGTTGTAGTTGCCGAGCTCGGGGAGGGGCAGTCGCGATCCGCTGATGTAGTACACGAGGAGCCACGCGAGGCCGAGGAGCATGAAGCCGAACATGATCGGCTTGTACCAGACGGGGTTCGGCGCCGCCTCCCGCGACGCAGCGTCCTGCTCCGGAGCGGTCTCGACCTGCCGTGATCTGCTTCGAGCCATGGCCGGCAGTCTAGCGCGGGGCCTTCGCCGGGCCCTGTGCGCGCGCGGCGGCCTAAGATCACTCGTGTGACGACCCCAGCGACGGACACCCGCGACGGCGCCGCGCCGCCGCGCCGGCGGACGCGTCGTCGTCGGCGAGTCGGCTGGGTCGTCGCGACGATCGGCGTGCTCGGCGAGGTCATGGTCACCGCGGGCGTCTTCGTGCTCCTCTTCCTCGCGTGGCAGCTGTGGATCAACGACCGCATCGTCGCCGCGGAGCAGTCGCACATCGCCGAGGAGGTCACGCTCGAGTGGTCGAAGAGTCTCGGCGTCGGCTCGAAGCCCGCCGAGGCCGGCAGCCAGGAGCCGCCTCCGCCGATCGCCGCGGTCGGTCACGCGCAGATCTTCGCGACGCTCATCGTCCCGCGCTGGGGCCAGGACTACACCGCCGCGATCGCCGAGGGCGTGACGCTCGACGACGTCCTCAACACGATCGGCCTCGGCCACTATCCGGGCACGGCGATGCCGGGCGACGTCGGCAACTTCGCCGTCGCGGGACATCGGACGACGTGGGGGAGCCCGCTGTGGGCGATCGAGCAGCTACGACCCGGCGACGCGCTCTACGTCGAGACGTCGGAGGGCTGGTACCGCTACATCTACCGCTCGCGCGAGTACGTCCTCCCCGACGGGGTCGACGTCCTCCAGGCCGTCCCGCAGATGCCGGGTGCCGCTCCTGGCGACCGCGTCATGACGCTCACGTCGTGCAACCCGCGCTACTCCGCGCAGGAGCGCTACATCGCCTACGCCGTGTTCGACACGTGGTTCCCGCGCGCGGACGGGCCGCCGGCGGAGATCGCGGACCGGTACGAGGGAGTCGCCTGAATGTATGCCGCACTGTGGCGAGTGCTTCCGGGCCCGGCATGGGTTAGGGTGCTCATCCTGCTCCTGATCGTCGCGGTGGTCCTCACCGTCTGCGTCCTGTGGGTCTTCCCGTGGGTCGAGGCGAGCTTCTTCCAGCAGGACGTGACCGTGGGAGGCGGCCCCTGATGCGAGTGCTCGTCATCGACAACTACGACAGCTTCGTCTACACGCTCAACGGCTATCTCCTGCAGCTCGGGGCCGAGACGGACGTCGTCCGCAACGACGCGATCGCCGCGGCGTCCCTCGCGGAGACGGCCTCGCGATACGACGCGCTCCTCATCTCGCCCGGCCCCGGCACGCCCGCCGAGGCCGGCGTGAGCATTCCGCTCGTGCACGTCGCGGTCGAGACCGGCCGGCCGCTCCTCGGTGTCTGCCTCGGGCACCAGGCGATCGCGGAGGCGCTCGGCGCGACCGTCACGCACGCGGAGGAGCTCATGCACGGCAAGACCTCCCGCATCGTGCACGACGAGAGCGATTTCTACGACGGCGTGCCGCGGCCCTTCACGGCGACGCGATACCACTCGCTCGCCGTCGTCGACGGGACGGTTCCCGATTCGCTCGAGGTCACGAGCCGGACCGAGGGCGGCGTCATCATGGGGCTCAAGCACCGCGAGCGCCCGATCTTCGGCGTCCAGTTCCACCCCGAGTCGGTCCTCACGGAGGGAGGCTACCGAATGCTCGGGAACTGGCTCGCGATCGCGGGGCTCCCCGAGGCGGCCGAGACGGCGAAAGGACTCTCGCCCCTCATCGCGGCGACGTAGCGACCGCCGGCGTCAAGGGACGCACGCGGCGATCTCGACGTTCGAATGCTGCGGCTGGTCGCCCATGGTCGATTGCGACTGCACGGCGCCGCCGCTGCACGACGGGACGATGACGGTCTTGACGTTGAGACCGAGCCCGGTGAGCGTGCTGTGGGCGTCGGCGAGCGGCATCCCGCGCACGTCGGGGATCGTCACGAGGCCGTTCGAGAGCACGAGATTGATGGGGGTGCCGCCCGCGACCTGCGTCCCCGGGCCCGGGTCCGTCGAGATGACCGTCCCACCGGGGATGTCGCCGCTCGTCGTCGAGCTCACGCTGCCGATCGTGAAGCCCGCGCCCTCGAGTGTCGCGCGCGCGCTCGCCTCGTCCATCCGCGAGACGTCCGGGATCGCCTGCAGCGGTTGGCCGCTCGACACGACGACCTCGACGACCTGGCCGCGCTGCACGGAGGTGTCCCGCGCCGGCTCGGTCTTGAGGACGAGCCCGGACTCGACGGTCTCGCTCATCTCGTCGACGCGCTGCGGTACGAGCCCGGCCGCCTCAAGCTCCTCCGCGGCCTCGTCGTAGTGCAGCCCGATGACATCGGGCACGTCGACGACGAGGTCCTCGGTGAGGTCCGCGGGCTGCAGCGTCACGATCCAGTAGCCGACCGCGGCGACGATGCCGGCGAGGACCACGATGCCGGCCCAGATCCACAGCACCGGGGGGCGATTCGTCGTGCGCAGCGCCCGATCGTCGACCTCGGTCGACAGCTGCCGCAGCGTCGCCTGCTCCGCGGCCGAGGGGGTGCCGAAGAGGGTCGCGTTGAAATCGTCGGGCCGCGGGGTCGCGCGCACCGGGATCTGGCCGCTCGCGGCGGTCTGCAGCTCCGTGCGGAACTCCGCCGCGCTCTGGTAGCGACGCCCCGGGTCCTTCGCGAGCGCGTGGAGGACGACCGCCTCCATCGCGGGCGACACCGCCGGGTTGATCGTCCGCGGGTGGACGGGTTCGACGTTGAGGTGCTGGTAGGCGACGGCGACGGGGTTGTCGCCCTGGAAGGGCGGGCGGCCCGTGAGGAGCTCGTAGAGGACGACGCCCGTCGAGTACAGGTCGGTCCTCGCGTCGACGGCCTCGCCGCGGGCCTGCTCCGGGGAGAAGTACTGCGCGGTGCCGACGATGTGGCTCGTCTCGGCGATCGTCGCCGCCGACTCGGAGATCGCGCGCGCGATTCCGAAGTCCATGACCTTGACCTGGCCGTTGCGGGTCACCATGACGTTGCCGGGCTTGATGTCGCGATGGATGACGCCCGCCCGGTGCGAGTACTCGAGGGCGATCAGGATCTGTTCGACGATGCGAGCGGCCTCGGCCTGCGGGACGGGCCCGTCTGCGATGATGTCGCGCAGCAGCCGGCCGTCGACGTGCTCCATGACGATGAACGGCACGAGCTGCTCGACGCCGTCTGGACCCGGGACGGCCTCCTCGCCGGCGTCGAAGATGCGGACGATCGTCGGGTGGGCCATCTTCGCGGCGTCGTGCGCCTCGCGGCGGAAGCGGGCCCGGAACGACGCGTCCTCGGCGAGATTCGGTCGCAGGAGCTTGATCGCCACGCGCCGCCCGAGCCGCCGGTCCATCCCGACGTACACGTCCGACATGCCACCGCGGCCGATCGCCTCGCCGAGCTCGTAGCGATCGGCGAGCACGCGGACGCGCTGCGCCACTTCATCGCTCACGGCTGGTTCTCCTCCTGGTGCTCGCCGAAGTCTATCGGCCGGAAACCGAGGGGACCCAGGCTCGCACCCGCGACTACTCGCCGCCAGCGGCTTGCGTCGTGATCGTCAGCGTGGCACTCGAGTTCGAGAGCGTCCCGGAGCAGTTCGCCTGGTAGCTCACGTCGTTCGCCCCCGGCTCGGGGCCGAGCGTGATGTCCGCCGACGTCGCGTCCGGGCCCGCTTGGACGCTGTACGGGGAGGCGCCGGGCGGGAAGACCGCGACGAGGTACCCGGTGAGCGGCATCCCCTCGGGGCAGGAGTACGCGGGCCAGCTGACCGTGACGACGTCGCCGGGGGCCGGATTGCCGCTCGGGCCCGACATCGTCCCCGGGGTCGGGAGAATGGGCGTCTCGGGGATGTAGTCGCCGTGGAACATGACCGTGATCACCTGGTCGCGCTGGGCGGTGCAGCACGGCTGGACGTCGTAGGCGAGCCCGACATCGCTCTCGCTCGGGGCGTTGCTGCCGGTCCGCGCATCGAGACGCAGCCCGATCGACTCGAGGTACTGCCGGACCTCGCCCTCCGTGCGGCCGAGCACCGCGTTGCGGTCGATCTCGACGGTCGTCGGCTCCGCCGAGGTCGGCGGCGGGCTCGAGGATGTGGTCGCCGCGGTCGTCGGGACCGCCGAAGTGGACTCGGCGGGCGGCTCGTCGTTCGCGTTCAGGGCGATCGCCGCGATGATCGCGATGAGCGCGACCGCGAGGACGGCGATGATCGCGACGAGCGGCCAGAGCCATGGCGGCTGCCGGCGCCTCTCGTCGCGATCGGGCGCCGGCGCCGCGGGCACCGGGTGGATCGCGGTCGGCTTGGTCGGCGGGTTCGCGCCCGAACCGCCCGGGAGCACCCTCGTCGCGGCGTCGGCCGCCGCAGGGGCGCCGGCGACCGAGGCGAGCATTCCCGTGCTGAGCACCCCCGGCACCGCCGCGGCCGCGGCGGCGACGTCGCCGCGACGCAGGTACATCGCGGCGCGCGCGAGGTGCTGGGCGGTCGCGGGCCGGTCCTTCGGGTTCTTCGCGATGCACGAGAAGACGAGGTTGCGGACGGGTTCCGGGATCGACGGCGGGAGGTCGGGCGGGGTGTCGTTGATCTGCGCCATCGCGATCGCGACCTGCGACTCGCCCGTGAACGGCCGCTTCCCGGCGAGCGCCTCGTACGCGACGATCCCGAGCGAGTAGATGTCGGTCTGCGGCGACGCGGGCTTGCCGCTCGCCTGTTCCGGCGACAGGTACTGCACGGTTCCCATGACCTGCCCCGTCGCGGTGAGCGGGACCTGGTCGGCGATGCGGGCGATGCCGAAGTCGGTGATCTTGACCCGCCCCTCGGGGGTGATGAGGAGGTTCCCGGGTTTGATGTCGCGGTGGACGAGCCCGGCGACGTGCGCCGCGTGCAGCGCCGCCGCGGTCTGGGCGACGATGTCGAGGACCTTGTCGACGGGGAGGCTGCGGTCGCGCTCGATGAGCGCCGAGAGCGCCTCGCCGGGGACGAGCTCCATGACGAGGTAGGCGCTCCCCTCCTCCTCGCCGTAGTCGTACACGTTCGCGATGCCCTCGTGGTTGACGAGGGCGGCGTGGCGGGCCTCGGCGCGGAATCGCTCCAGGAACCCGGGATCGCCCGTGTACTCGTCCTTGAGGATCTTGATCGCGACCGTGCGCCCGATCACGAGATCGGTCGCCTGCCAGACCTCGCCCATGCCGCCGATCGCGATGCGGTTACCCAGCTGGTACCGCCCGCCGAACGTCAACCCGTTCGCCGGTCTCACCGATTCATCACCGCCTCAATCACCCTCCTGCCGATGCCAGCGGCGATCGCGCTCGTGCCCTCTTGGCCGAGCCCCGCGCCGTTCTCGATCACGACCGCGATCGCGATCTCCGGATCCTCGGCAGGAGCGAATCCGGTGAACCACAGCGTGTACGGCTCGTCCGGGCCGTTCTCTGCCGTGCCCGTCTTGCCTGCCACCGTGAAGCCGTCGATGCCGGCGTCCCGAGCGGGTCCGCTTTCGACGGCTGCCACCATCATGGCAGTCAGCGCGGCCGCCGTGGTCTGGCCGATCGGCTGCCCGAACGTCTGCGGCTCGAACGACTCGAGCGTCGTCTGGTCCGGCGCGATGACGGCGTCGACGAGCGTCGGCGTCATGAGCGTGCCCGAGTTCGCGATCGCCATGGAGACCATCGCCATCTGGAGCGGGGACGCGCGCACGTCCGACTGGCCGAACGCGGAGAGCATCGTCTGCGGCGCGTCGAGGACGCGCGGGTACACGCTCGGCGTCGATTCCATCGGGATCGCGATCGACGTGTCGAACCCGTACTTCACCGCCTGCTCCCGGATGGCCCGGTACGTGAGCTCGGCGCCGAGCTCGGCGAACGGGATGTTGCACGAGTAGCGCAGGGCGTCGTAGAGCGTCACCTGGGGCGCGCCGGAGCCGCACGCCTGACCCGTGTCGTTGTGGATGAGCGCCGTCGACTGCGGCAGCTGGAGCTCGGAGGGGTTCGGGAACGTCGACTCGGGCGTGTACCGGCCGCTCTCGAGGGCCGCCGAGGCGACGACGAGCTTGAAGGTCGAGCCGGGGTGGTTGAGGGCGCCGCCGATGGCGCGGTTGATGAGCGGCTCGTTCGGGTCGGCGATGAGCGCCTCGTACGTCTCGATGACCGCTTCCGTGTCGTGCACCGCGAGCGCGTTCGGGTCGAACGTCGGCTTCGACACCATCGCGAGGATCCGGCCGGTCTTCGGCTCGATCGCGATGATCGCGCCCTGGAGCTCGCCGAGCGCATCCCATGCGGTCTGCTGGAGCACGGGGTCGATCGTCGTCTCGACCGCGGCGCCTTGCGGTTCCTGGCCGGTGAGGATCGCATTCACCTGATCGAAGAACTGCCCTCCCGTGGCGCCGGTCAGGTAGTCGTTGAGCGCGGCCTCGAGGCCCGTGTTCCCCTGCCCGATCGTGAGGTATCCCGTGATCGGCGCGTATAGCGGCCCGTTCGCGTAGACGCGCTGGTACTCGATCGGGCCCTCGCTCGGCACCGAGTACGCGACGGGCGTCCCGGCGACGAGGATCGGGCCGCGATTGACCGAGACGTTCTCGTAGAACGTCCGCGAGTTGCGTCCGTCGGCGCGCAGCTCGTCGGCGGCGACGACCTGGATGATCGACGTCGACACGAACAGGCTCAGGAACATCGCGAGGACGATGAGGCTCGTGCGGCGGAGCTCCTTCGTCATGGCGCCGCCGCCCTGGTTCGCGCGCGGGCTCATGCGCCCACCACCAGACGCGAGCGCTCGCGCTCCGGCTCGATCACGAACTGCGGGCCGGATCGCACGCCGTCGGAGAGCCGGAGGAGGAGCGCGACGATGATCCAGTTCGCCATGAGCGAGGAGCCGCCGGCGGCGAGGAACGGCGTCGTGAGGCCCGTCAGCGGGATGACGCGAGTCACGCCGCCGATGACGACGAAGACCTGGAGGGCGACGACGAAGCCGAGGCCGACGGCGAGGAGCCGGCCGAAGTCGTCGGTGCCGGCGAAACCGACCCGGAACGCGCGGGCGACGAAGAGCAGGTAGAGCGCGAGGACGGCGAAGAGGCCGACGAGACCGATCTCCTCCCCGAGCGAGGCGATGATGAAGTCGCTCTGCGCGAGCGGCGTGATGTCGGGACGGCCGCGACCGAGGCCCGTGCCGAACATTCCGCCGGCGGCGAGACCGAACATGCCCTGCACGAGCTGGAAGCTCCCGCCGATCGCGTCGTAGTTCTCCTGGTTGAACGCGTCGAGCCAGGACTCGAAGCGCCAGTTGACGTAGCTCAGGGTCTGGCTCGCGATCGCCGCGCCGCCGCCGAACAGGATGAGGCCGATCGCGATCCAGCTGCCGCGTCCCGTCGCGACGTAGAGCATGACGAGGAAGAGCCCGAAGTACAGGAGCGCCGTGCCGAGGTCGCGCTGCACGACGAGGACGAGCATCGAGGCCGCGAAGACGACGAGGATCGGCCCGAAGTCGCGCGCCCGCGGCAGCCGAAGACCGAGGAACCGCCTGCCGACCATGGAGAGCGAGTCGCGGGCCGTGACGAGGTAGCCGGCGAAGAAGGTCGCGAGCGCGACCTTCGCGAACTCGCCCGGCTGGAACGAGAACGGCCCGATCGCGACCCAGAGCCGGGCCCCGTTCTGCTCCTGACCGATGCCGGGGAGCATCGGGAGGACGAGGAGGATGATGCCGACGAGCATCGCGAGGTAGCGGTAGCGCTGGAGCACGCGATGGTTGCGCAGCGCGAGGAGCACGACGGCCGCGAGCGCGATCGCGATGCCGGCCCACACGATCTGCCGCATGCCGGCGGCGTCCCACCCGGTGAACTCGTACGCGAGGTCGATGCGGTGGATCTCGGCGATCCCGAGCCCGGTGAGGAGCGTCCCGATGGGGAGGACGAACGGGTCGGCCTCGCGCGCGGTCACGCGGAGAATGACGTGGATGGCGAGGACGAGGACGGCGAGGCAGCCGGCCGCCCACAGCGTCGCCGGCTGCACGGCGTCGGTCGCGCCCACCTCGACGAGGGCGATCGCGCCACCCGCGAGCGCGAACGCGAGGAGGAGCATCGGGAGCTCGACGTTCCGCAGGCGCGCGGGCTCCCGCAGGCGCACGACGATCGTGCCGGTGAGCTGGCTCATCGCCCCGCCCTTGCGGTCAGCGTTGCGCGGCATCGTTCAACTCCTCGAGGATCGCTTCCGCGCGGTCGACGTCGGGCGCCGGGATCGACGCCTCGACGCGGGCGCGCCGCCAATCGGGCAGGTCTTCGAGCTCGATGTTCGTGACGCGGATCATGTGGGAGAGGCGCAGCGGGCCGAGTTCCGCATTCACTCCTTGGTACAGCGCCACCCGCCCGTTGTACTCGCCGACGTAGTACTGCGTCTGTGTGTACTGGTAGCCGAGCACGACGGCCGCGACGAGCGCCGCGGCGGCGAGGACGACCGCGACGATCGCGGTGACGCGGCGCCGGATGACGCGGCGCCGATGCTCGGCGATGAGCGCGTCGAGGTATTCGTCCGCCTCGGGCTCGTAGTGCGAATCCTCGACGACGGTCGGCTTGAGCGGGTGGAGGAGGAGCGAGGGCAGGCGCGGCTGCCGCCGGGTGGCGGCGGACGAGTACTGCTCGGCGCCCGCGGCCGAGCCGACCGTGATCGGTTCGCTGAGCGCCTCCCGCTCGTCGCCGATGTCGAGGAGGACGATCGTGACGTTGTCCGGCGCGCCCGCGTCGAGGCTCGCCTTGAGGAGCGCGGCCGTCGTGGACTCGGTCGGGAGGCGCTCCCCGAGGATCGCGGCGATCTCCTCGTCGTCGACGTAGCTCGAGAGCCCGTCGGAGCACATGAGCCAGCGATCGCCGCGCCGCGTGTCGTGGATCGCGGTGTCCACGTCGGGGACGACGTCGACGTCGCCGAGCACGCGCATGAGCACCGACCGCTTCGGGTGGTGCGCGGCCTCCTCCGCCGAGATGCGACCGGTCTCGACGAGGCGCTGCACGAACGTGTGGTCGCTCGTCATCTGCTCGAGCTTCCCGTCGCGGAACCGGTACACGCGCGAGTCGCCGATGTGCGCGACGACGACGGAGCCGCCGGCGAGCGCGATCCCCGAGACCGTCGTGCCCATCCCGGTCAGCTCAGAGCGCTCCGCGACGGCGTCCGCGAGGGCGCGCGCCGCGACGACGAAGCCCTCGCGGAGCGTCATCTCCGCCTCGCCCGCGCTCGCGTACTCGCGGTCGAGCGTCACGAGGTGGCGCAGCGCGATCGCGGAGGCGACGTCGCCGCCCGCGTGCCCGCCCATTCCGTCGGCGACGAGGAAGAGGTGCCGGCCCGCGTAGCCGCTGTCCTGGTTGGTGCTCCGCGCCAGTCCGACGTCGGAGACCGCGTGCGCTCGAGTCGTCGCCACGACTACCTGCGCAGTTCGAACGTCGTCGTCCCGATGGTGATGCTCGTGTTCAGCGGCACATAGGTCGGCGAATGGACGCGCGCACCATCGAGGAACGTGCCATTGGTCGAGTCGAGGTCCTGGATGACCCAGCCGTTCGGCCACTTGAGGAGCCGGGCGTGGTGGCTCGACGTGTAGTCGTCACGGATGACGAGGCCGGCGTCGTTCGATCGGCCGATCGTGAGCTGCTCGTCGGGGAGGTCGATCTCGAGGCCCTCCTTCGGGCCCGCGGTGATGACGAGCCGTCGCGCCTCCCGCGAGTCGCGATTGCGGGTCGCCGGATCGCCGTCGGCGGCGATCGCGGCGGTCTGGGCGGTGGCGCCCGTCGCATGCGCGGCGCCCGCGGGCGGCGCAGCGGGGGCGGATCGCTGCTGCGCGGCGGCGACGAGCTTGCGCAGCGGCTGGCCGAACAGGTCGGAGCGCAGCGCGTAGACGACGATGAAGACGAACACCCACATGAGGGCGAGGAAGCCGAACTTCAGGACGAAGTACGTCAGCTCGCTCATCGCGCGCCCCCCGATCCGCCGGGTCCCCCTGCGCGCGCGAGGACGCGGAAGACGATCCGGGTGCGGCCGATGTCGATGACGGAGTCCGGCTCGAGGAGCGCCTGCTTGACCGGCTGGCCGTTGAGCTTCGAGCCGTTCGTCGAGCCGAGGTCGTTGACCTGGGCGCGCTTGCCGTCCCAGAGGATCTCGACGTGCTTGCGCGAGATTCCGGTGTCGTCGACCGTGATGTCGGCCTCCGAGCCCCGCCCGATGACCGTCCGGGAGCGGCGCAGTTCGTGCCGCTTGCCGTTGATCTCGAGCACCGGGGTCCAGGCGATGTCGCCTTCGACGTTCCTGGATTCGACGTCGATCATGCCCTGCGTGAGCCGCTCATCGGCCACGAGGGCGATCGAGATGCCCCCCGCGAAGCTGTACCGCTGGGTCGCCGCGTGCTGCTGGAGCAGCTGGATGAGCTCGTCGACGAGCGGTCGGCCGAGCGCCGTGATGCGCTCGTGGTCCTCGGGCGACAGCCGGACGATGAACTCGTTCGGCACGAGGATGCGGTCGCGCGAGACGATCGCGGCGCGCGTGTCGAGTTCACGGCGGAGCGCCGCGGTGATCTCGACGGGCTGGAGTCCGCTCTTGAACGTCTTCGCGAAGGCCCCGTTCACGGCCCGCTCGAGTCCTCGCTCGAAGCTGTCGAGAAGTCCCAAGCCGCTCCCAAGGGTCGAGGCCGCGGAGGCCGTGGTTCCGGGCTTATGGTAGCCGGACGGCCTCTGAGCACGTGCCGAACAGGCCGGGCGGCGCGGCTCGGGGCCGGATTCGCGCAGCCCGCTGGGCCCCTGGCCCTCGGTGCCGACCCGCGACGGCATTCCCGGCCCGGCGGCCGGAATGGGGCCGCGTGCTAGCATCGAGCGGTTCACGGCCGGTCCCGGCCGACCGTGTCCGGTGCTCGCGCGAGTGGCGAAATGGCAGACGCGCACGGTTCAGGTCCGTGTGCCCGAGAGGGCGTGTGGGTTCAAGTCCCACCTCGCGCACCGAGCGGCGCAGCCCGCAATCATCGGAATGCGCGAGCGCGCGTGAAAGAGTCGGCGCCGTGCCGGACATGAGCAGGGCGTGGGGATGAACGACGTCGAGCGGCGCGCGCGGCTCGAGGCCGTCGTGCGCGAGGTCGCGGAGCCGGTCCGGCGCTACCTCATCCGCCGCGTCGGCCCGTTCGCGGCCGAGGACGTCCTCTCCGACGTGCTCCTCGCGTGCTGGCGTCGGATCGACGACATTCCCGCCGACGCGCTCCCGTGGGCCTACGGCGTCGCGCGCCGCTGTCTCGCGAATGCGCGACGAGCCGCCGCACGGCGCGAGCAGCTCGGCGTGCGGCTCCGCGCCCTCGAGCCGCCCGCGGTCGCCTTCGCGGCCGAGGAGGGCGACGACGCGATCGCGGTGCGAGCGGCGCTCGAGCGGTTGCGGGTCGTCGACGCGGAGGTCCTCCGTCTCTGGGCGTGGGAAGGACTCGAGGCGGCGGACATCGCCGTCGCGCTCGGCATCACGCCGAACGCGGCCGCGATTCGCCTCCACCGGGCCAAGTCCCGCCTCCGCGCCGAGCTCGGAAAGGATCGTCCGGGATCCGGACATGTCGAGCATGAAGGGATGGAGGCGTAAGTGGACGATCGCGACCTGCGCGACCGGTTGCGCGCCGCCGACCCCGCAAGCGCATTCGACGCGCTCGACACGGAGAGGATCTCGCGAATGATCGAACGGACGACGGCGGCACCGGAACCGCCGAAGCGCAAGGCGCGCGGCTGGTGGGTCGGCGGCGCCGGCCTCGCGGCGGCCGCAGCCCTCGCGGTCGCGATCGTGGTGCCGCTCACGCGGACACCGGAGCCGACGCGACTGACGGCGCCCGGCGGCGATGCGGCGAGCGCGATGTGCATGGCCGTCACCCCCGAGCTCCTCGCGGAGCGCGATCTTGCGTTCCAGGGAACCGTCTCGAGCATCGCGGACGGGCTCGTCACCCTCGACGTCGAGCGCGTGTTCAAGGGCGACGTGGCGCCGCGGGCCGTCGTCGTCCAGCAGGACGCCGAGTTCGCGGACTTCTCGGGGACGGTGTTCGAGACGGGCGCGACCTACCTCGTCTCGACGGTCGGCTCCGAGGTGGCGGCGTGCGGCCAGAGCGGTCCGATGTCGTCGGAGCTCCTCGCGCTCTACGAAGCCGCGTACGTCGGGTAGCGCTCAGGCCGAGCGCTCGATCATCTCCGGGCCGTCGGCGTCCAGCCACGCCACTTCGTGGTGCGCAAGGCCCGCGACGAGCGGGGCCGAGGCGGCGGCCGCGGCGTCGACGAAGCCCTGATCGGCGGCCGCCGTCGGATCGAGCCAGGTGTCCCACCACTCGCGCGGGAGCACGAGCGGCGCTCGATCGTGAATGCGCGACGCGGGCTCGGGCGCGGGGATGGTGATGATCGCGACCGTCAGCAGCCACGGCGCGTTCGCGTCGCCGCGCCACCACGAGTAGATGCCGCCGAGCGCGAGCGCCGCGTCGTCCTCCGCGTGGAAGTACCAGCGCTGCCGGCGCTTGCCCGCGCCGTGCGTCTCGAAGTACCCGGTCGCCGGCAGGAGCGCGCGATGCTTCCGGACGGCGTCGCGCCACATCGCCTTGCCCGCGATGCCCTCCGAGGTCGCGTTGAACGTGGGGACCTTGAGCCACGGCTCCTTCGACCAGGACGGCGTGAACGGCCAGCGGGCGGAGGCGAGCCGCCGGATGCCGTCTCTCGCGGACTCGATGACGACGGGCACGGGCGGGCGCGGGTCGTCGACGCCGAACGAGGGCCGCGCGTTGAACGTCGCGGCGGGCGGCTCGCCGTCGACCTCGTCGACGTCGAAGCGCTCGAGCAGGTCGTCGTCGACCTCCGGCGTGACGTATCGGCCGCACATGGCCACAACGCTACGCGTCGCGGTCACGCGACACCGAGGAGGAGCGTCAACTGGACCGCCGCGACACCGATCACCGCGACGACGAGCGCGCACGCCCAGCGCGGGAAGTCGGTCCACCGCGCCCAGAACCATCCGACCCACGCCAGGGTCGCGACGGCGAGCACGTTCGAGGCGATCGTGGCGACGACAAGTGGGACGGGCAAGAGGAACGGCACGAGGGGCGGCAGGGCGACGATGAGGACGGCCGAGAGCGTCGCGAGCGCCGTCATCCACTCCGACTCACCGACCCGCACAGCTGGGACCGCCGCGCCGATCGCGCGCGCCGCACTCCTGGCGCGCCCCTGCTCGAAGACCGAGCCGAGTATCGACAGTCCGGAGTCGATGATCGCCCAGGCGACGGCGAGGAGGAACGCGCTCGCGAGGATCTCGAACGCCTCGGGCGACTCGACGAACTGGTACCGCGGGGAGCTCGTCACCCCGATCACCATGATGAGCGCGAATATCATCTCGCCGAGGCTGTCGCCGGCGTCGAGCGTGTTCGCGAGGCGGTGGAGGAACGCGCGCACGCCTCGCGCCCTTACGTCACGCCCCGCATCATTCGCCGCACCCAGGGGGTGAGCGCGAGCGTGACGGCGGCGAGCGCGAGCGTCCCGATGCCGATCGCGAGGAAGTAGGGTGCCTCCGCGTGCTCGTCGTAGGCCTCCGCGAACACGCCGGAGACGGCGCCGCCGACCGCCATCGAGAGGAAGTACAGCGCGAACATCTGGCTCGTGAACGCCGCCGGCGAGAGCTTCGTCGTGAGCGACAGCCCGGTCGGGCTGAAGAGCAGCTCGCCGAGCGTCCAGACGAAGACGATGCCGACGACCGCGAGCAGCGGCGTGCCATGCTCGCCCGTCCCCGCGAAGGGGATGAAGCACAGGTACGCGAGGCCGACGGCCGCGAAGCCGAGCGCCCACTTGACGGTCGTCCGGGGCTGCCGGGCGCCGAGCTTCGTCCACAGCGCGGCGAAGGCGGAGGAGAGGATGAGGATGAACACGGGGTTGATCGACTGCACCCACGCGGCGGGCATCTCCCAGCCGAGGATCGAGAGATTCGTCCGGTCGTTCCCGTACTCGGCGGTGATCGTGAACGACAGGAGGTAGACGGACCAGATCCCGGCGCTCACGAGGAAGAGCGGGACGTACGCCCACACGCGCGAGCGTTCGACGGCGTCGATCTTCCGGCTCGTGAGGATCGTCGCGAAGAGCGCGACCGCCGCGATCGCGGACACGATCGTCACGGCGAGCGGCAGCTCGTCGAGGCCGATGACGCCGAGCCCGAGGAGGACCGCGACGAGCGCCGCGACGGCGAGGACGGCGAGCGCGTAGGCGACGAGCCGGCCGCGCCCGACCGGATTCGGGACGCGCCTCGCGACCTCGGGGAGGCCCTTGCGGCCGAGCCAGTACTGCACGAGCCCGAAGCCCATGCCGATCGCGGCCGCCGCGAACCCGATGTGGAAGCCGAACGAGCTCTGCAGCCATCCCGTGAGGAGCGGACCGAGGAAGCCGCCGAGGTTGATGCCGAGGTAGTAGAGCGAGAAGCCGGCGTCCCGCCGCGGGTCGTCCGGCGCGTAGAGCTTGCCGACGATCGCCGAGGCGTTCGACTTGACGCCGCCGGAGCCGAGCGCGATGAGGACGAGCCCGGTGACGAGGCCGGGGGCGCCAGGCAGGATCGCCATCACGAGGTGCCCGACGGCGACCGTGACGGCGGAGTAGAAGAGCGTCCGCTCGGCGCCGAGGACGCGGTCCGAGATCCACGCCGCGATGATCGTCGAGAGGTAGACGGAGCCGGCGTACGCGCCCATGATGCCGCCGGCCGTCGACTGCTCGATCCCGAGGCCGCCCTCGGCGACCGAGTAGTACATGTAGTACAGAAGGATCGCCTGCATCCCGTACCACGAGAACCGTTCCCACGTCTCGACGCCGAAGATGTGGACGAGTTCCCACGGCTGGCCGAAGAAGCGCCGTCGCTTCACATCGGAGAGTCGTTCGGTCATGACCGAATGCTGGCACAGGGCCGCGAGGGGCCCGGGCATTCGGCTCCGCGCTTCCGCCCATGCGCGGGGCAAGCGTTGCCGTTTCGCAACCTGCTCGAGTGGCGGTCGCATTCCGAGCCCCGCCATACTGGCGCCATGATCAAGTCCCGCATGCAACTCGGTCTCGTCGTCGCGGCGCTCGCTGGAGCCGCAGCCCTCGCCGGCTGCGCCTCCTCGCCGCAGGGCCCGGCCGGATTGCCCGCACCCATCATCAAGAACGTCAACGAGCTCCAGGGCGCGACCGTGGAGGTCCCGCTCAACTCGAGCCTCGTCGTCAACACCGAGTCGCTCCCGGTCGACTCCTACAGCGCCGAGATCGCGGACCCCGCGGTGCTCGAGTTCGTGCAGGGCGGCACGGACGGCTCGGCGACGTTCAACCCCGGATTCCGGCCGCTCGAGGTCGGCGAGACGGAGGTCACGATGACGAACGAGCAGGGCGGGATCCAGCCGCTCGAGTTCACGGTCGTCGTCACGGAGTAACGAGTCGGGGCCCCGGAGCCGTCAACGGTGCCGGCTCCGGGGCGCCGCCTGGCGCTCCGCCTAGAACAGCCGCCCGTCGATCTCGAGACCTCGCATCGCGTCGTAGTCGAGGACGAGGCAGCGGATGCCGCGATCCTCGGCGAGCGTGCGTGCCTGCGGTTTGATCTCCTGCGCGGCGAACACGCCGCGCACGGGCGCCAGGCGCGGGTCGCGGTCGAGCAGCTCGAGGTATCGGGTGAGCTGCTCGACCCCGTCGAGGTCCCCGCGGCGCTTGACCTCGACCGCGATCGTGCCGCCGTCGGCACCCGTCACGAGGAGGTCGACCGGCCCGATCGCGGTCGGGTACTCGCGGCGCACGAGCCGCGCGCCCGGTTCGATGAGCTCGACCTGCTCGGCGAGGAGCCGCTGCAGGTCGGCCTCGACGCCGTCCTTGCGCAGCCCGGGATCCGCGCCGAGCTCGTGACTCGAGTCGTGGAGGATCTCGTGGATCGAGATGACGAGCATGTCCGCCGTCTTCGCGTGCGTGACGCGCCACACCGCGGTGACGCCCGCGTCGGCGAGCTCCGGGTCCGGGTCGTGCTCGACGAGCGAGCACGGCGGGCTCATCCAGTTGAGCGGCTTGTAGGAGAGCGTGTCGGAGTGGACGAGCACGCTCCCGTCCGCCTTGAGGACGAGGAGCCGGGTCGCGAGCGGGAGGTGCGCGGAGAGGCGGCCCGCGTAGTCGACCGAGCAGCGTGCGACGACGAGTCTCATAGCGGCTCCTGGCTGACGACGCGCGCCCCGGTCGGTCGCCCAGGCGCCGGTGGACGGGCGGCGGGCGCGACGACGACCGCGACGACCGAGAGGCCGAGGAGGATGACGAGCGCGAGGAGCACCCCGATGTGCTCGCCGACGAATCCGATGACGGGCGGGCCGGCGAGGAACGCGAGGTAGCCGACGAACGCGACCGCGCTGACGCGCGCCGCCGCGTGCGACGGGATGTCGGCCGCGGCGGACATGCCGACGGGGAAGCCGAGCGCGGCGCCGAGTCCCCAGAGGATCGTCCCGATCCAGATGACCGGGACGCTCGGGATCCAGATGACGAGCGCGAGGCCGAGGACGGCGAGCGCGCCCGAGGCCGTCAGGACGGGAACGCGGCCGAACCGGTCGAGGACCCACGGGCCCGCGATGCGCCCGAGCGTCATCGCCGCCGTGAAGACCCCGAGCATGAGCGCGCCGCCCGCCTCGTCGAAGCCGCGGCCGTCGACGAGCGCGAGCGCGAGCCAGTCGTTCGCGCCGCCCTCGACGTAGGCGAAGCACAGCACGAGCACGCCGATGAGGAGCGTCCGCGGCTCCTTCCATACCGCGAGGCGTTCCGGGAGGCTCGGCTTCGGCGGTGCGTCGACGGTCGCGTCCTCGCGCGGCGACCAGCTCGGCGCGACGAGGCCGACGAGGGCGGTGAACGCGCCCGCGACGAGGAAGTGGAGCCAGATCGGCAGCTGCGCCGCGGCCGCCGCCGAACCGAGTCCCGCGCCGATGACCGCGCCGAGACTGAAGCCGGCGTGGAACCACGGCATGATGTTCCGCCCGATCGCGCGCTCGTTCGCCGCCCCGTCGACATTCATCGACACGTCGTTGATCCCCGAGAACGCGCCGAAGACGGCGCCGCCGACGACGGCGACGGCGAAGAGCTCGAGGAGGCCCGCGCCGATGCCCGCGAGCGCGAGGCCGAGGCCCGCGGTGGGCAGCGCGATCCGCATCGCGCGGCGCGGGCCGAGCGCGTGGACGATCTGACCCGAGAAGAGCAGCCCGACGATCGAACCCCCCGCGAACCACATGAGGAAGAAGCCGACCTGACCCGGCTCGAGCTCGAGCTGGTCGCGAATCCCGGGCAGGCGGGAGAGGAGCGTCGCGACGGCGATGCCGTTCGCCGTGAAGATCGCGAGCACGGCGTTGCGCCACGCCTTGACGCCGAGCGGAGCCGCCACCGGTCCACGCTACCGCGGCGCCCTGAGTCCCCCGCGCCCGCCGAGTGTGCGCATTCCGTCGCCGGATTGGCGTGCGGGCAGCCGATCGCGCACAGTCGGCGGCGAGGACCGGCGGGAGCGGGCGCCGTAGGGTGGAGCGCATGACCGACGCGCAGCGCGACGTCCTCCCGTCCGGCATCGATCTCGACGAACTCGACCCCGCCGTCCGCCCGCAGGACGACCTCTACCGGCACGTCAACGGCCGCTGGATCGCCCGCACCGAGATCCCCGACGACAAGGCGCGCTACGGCGCATTCCTCGTCCTCGACGAAGAGGCCCAGAACGCGGTGCGCGCGATCATCGAGGAGTCGCAGCGCGCCCAGCCCGGCACCGATGCCCGCAAGGTCGGCGACCTCTACGCCTCCTTCATGGATGAGGAGCGCATCGAGGCGCTCGGGGCCGAGCCGATCCGTCCGCTCCTCGACGACGCGCTCGCCGTCGACACGATCGAGCGGTTCCTCACGACGCTCGGCCGCATCGAGCGCGGGGGCGGGGCGGGCTTCGTGAAGCTCTTCGTCGACAACGACCCCGGCGATCCCGAGCGGTACCTCGTCTTCGTCGAGCAGGGCGGCATCGGCCTGCCCGACGAGTCGTACTACCGCGAGGACAAGTTCGCCGAGATCCGCGCGAAGTACCGGGAGTTCGTCGAACGCATGCTCTCGCTCGCCGGCATCGACGACGCCGCCGCGCGGGCGGATCGCGCGATCGCGCTCGAGCACGACATCGCCGCTCGCCACTGGGACAAGGTCGCGACGCGCGACGCGGAGAAGACGTACAACCCCATGACGTGGGCCGAGGCGGAGGGGCTCGTCGCCGCGGACGACGACGCGCCCCGCCTGCTCGCGATCTGGCGCGACGCGATCGGCATCCCCGCGGAGAAGCTCGCCGAGCTCGTCGTCCGGCAGCCGAGCTTCCTCGCGGGGCTCGCCGAGCTCCTCACCGAGGACCGGATCGACGCGTGGCGCGACTGGCTCGTGTGGCACACCATCCGGGTCAACGCCGGCTCGCTCTCCGACGCATTCGTCCAGGCCTCGTTCGACTTCTACGGCCGCACCCTCACGGGCACCCCGCAGCTGCGGCCCCGGTGGAAGCGCGGCGTCCAGCTCGTCGAGGGCGTCCTCGGCGAGGCCGTCGGCCGCGTGTACGTCGAGCGGCACTTCCCGCCGAGCGCGAAGGCCGCGATGGACGAGCTCGTCG
>Ga0180217_1001960_pt1 | contig 20326 bp, 7 predicted proteins | sample eDN3rd37CBELigOP_FD_128521 | JGI IMG/M metagenome (GOLD analysis project Ga0180217, IMG submission 128521) | Enriched Organic Plus compost microbial communities from Emeryville, California, USA - eDNA 3rd pass 37_C BE-Lig OP (version 2) (version 2) ... | reverse complement strand
TTAAAAACCCACCCCCCCCGCAAAGTACCCAAAAACAACCCCCCCAAAAAATATCCCCGGGCGCCTTCCCCCCCCCCCCCCCCGCACATACCAACAGATGTCGTGCTGTGGACGCGACCTCGATGAAGTCTTTGCCTATGACACAGTGAAGGTACGTTGCAGCGCGAATCGTCTCGCACAAGTGAATCGGGGCTGGTGAACGGCTGGATTGCGTCAAGCGAATGCTCACGCAAGGGGCGTGACTTCGTGACTATGACAAATGAACACTCCCAATGATATGAGTGGCTTTGCTCTACCCACATACCAACTCCCGCCCTTGTTGCTCACCCCCTCATCGTCGCCGGCCTCCTACGTCGACTGTGTCCTCTGCACACCACAGATTGTCAAGGTCAAGGATCGTTACCTCGGTCTGCTCCGCCTGGCGCTGATGCTGGCCATCGCCCTATACATTGTAGTCAAGGTGATCATCCTGGACAAGGTTTACAACAAACACGAAGTGCCAGTGGGCTCCGTCCGCACCACTCTTAAAATGCCCAGCAAGGTGATCACCTACGCAGACTATCCGTACTGTAACCAAGGCACGAACGCTGCGTGGAAGGCTGTGTTCAACGAAGACTTCAAGTGCCAAGTATGGGATGATGCCGCTGTGAAGTTCCCAACAGAAGAGGTGAACGCTGCATTTGTTACGACACGCGTATTGATGGAGCCACAGGTGTATGTCTGTGGTCAGGATGATGGCGAGACGGGTTGTGCCACTCCATACGCGCTTGACAGTGACGCAGACCCACCAGAGAATGTGTTCTTAGCCGGAGTGGAAGAGTATACGATGGGTCTCAGCCATCAATACCAAGCCACTACCGTCGACTACAGCAACCCCGCAAGCCACGACTTCGCGGGGTCATCAGCAGTGATTCAGGGCGAACTTGTCGATATTGACGGCAAGGTCGTAAAGACATTCAAGGTGCCTCAAGGGCTGGGCGCGAAGCCTACCCCCGATATTATTGCGATCAGCGAGTTCATCCAGGCTGCACATGCTAATCTAGCAACAAAGACAGTGGACGATGTGGACGGACACTCACAATACTACAATGGGGCTGTCTTCATGGTCCACGTTGAGTACAGTAATGCAAGCGGTGAGGTTAAGTACAAATACCGAGTTCAGCAGATTCCCGGAGCTTCCTATAAGGTCACTGAGGTCCGAAATCACCCTATGGACCCGAAAGGCGATCGCCTCGTGGTCAATCGTGCTGGCCTAAAGTTCATTTTCGTTGTGTCCGGTGATCTTGTGGCGTTCGACTTCCCGACGCTGCTTCTCCACCTGAACTCTGCTCTTGGTATGATGACTATCGCGACGGTTCTTGTCGACATGCTTATGCTTCATCTCATGCCCATGCGCGCGTACTACACTAAGGCCAAGTTCGAGGAGACAGCGGACTTTTCCGACATTCGTGACAAACAGGTGGAAGACACACGTGCTCAGCTTGACCAGCTCAACATCGAGCTTGCAGAGCTGCGTGCCCGCGCTGGCACACAAAACACAGACGAAAATAATGGCGAAGTCGCTCCTTCTTTGGCTCCAAAGGTCTATGAACCGCGACCGCCTGCTCCAGCCCCAGCGACCTCTCCGGCTCCGCTTCCTCCTCGTCCTCCCGGTCAACCGCGAATGTCCTAATCAAACTTAACACGAGCTCGCATGAGTCGTGGCCAGTCAACAGATCCATGATTGCTATGGTGTTGTCGGGCGTATCCGTGATTATCTCACCCGTTTGCAGTGTATAGCACCCGACATATACTGTTTCTTCGCATCCTCTCCCTCATCTTAGTGTTTCTCCGCAGCTGGTCTCAGGACTAGCCCTTCATCACAGAAGTCTTCTCTCACAATTGTTTCAGCGCGTGTTCCGGTTCAATGTTTTGGCAAGGCGAGCTTGACGTGGTTTCCACTCAGTTGGACTGCCCTAATTCACATTCAGTGAAATCGAAAATCGCACTCGCCAGTCTTGCCTCCATATCATGATCGGATTGAGTTCTACATGAGGTTTCTCGCTCTCCGCGATTTATTTCCTATAATCTATCAAACTTTGACTCATATATGCTTCTGTAATACAGTTCCGTCCCCCAGGGCCGTATGGGCCCCGTATTCCGTTACGAACTGCCCCATCTCTAGTCCTCGATGAATTGAACCATTGGAATAGGATGGTACGGTGCGAGAAGGGAGTGCAACCTCGGATTCATGTAAGGTAAGCGGCTAGTATCAGAGCTGAAACCATGCGGCTCATGTCTATTTTGATCAAAATCTCCCGTGCTGGCGATGAAATCCAGCCGCAAAGCCAGTCGATGTCAGCAGTGGAGTTTTCTGGTTGAGAAAATTTGGGTCTCGTATGCACATTGGTGCTTGTGATAAAACGGGAGATCGAGCAATCCAGGGCAAGTAAAAACACTGGTATGAGCAATCTTACCACAAGTCTCACCAGCATAGCTCATTTTCTGCAGGAGTACAAGCTCCCTATCGCGGCAGTGGGAGTCGCCGCAGCCGCTGTTTACATCCATTGTCGATGGAAACGAGGGTATGCTGCGTCAGCACTGGGTCTTGACCTTGGCATTAATGGCGCCAGCCCAGGAGAAGCGCGCAAACGCGCATCTGAGCTCGTCGTCGCCATCGCACAGAGCACTACCCCAGGATCCAGGTACTACAGTGTACGACAAATCGCATTCGCCCCGTCAGCATCATCAGCATCGTCAGCCACACCAACCCCGGTGTCAGGATTACCCTGTGTTCAGCGCGTGGATGAAGCCAAGCGAAGTAAGTCTATCCACGGCTTCGCCCCTATTGAGATCAGTTCCAACTCAGTGAACCATGAGGATGAACGAGTGATGACCATCGCAAAGGAACTCGACCTGCAGTTTGGCTTGGACCGGAACAGTAATGACTCGAACACATCACCCAATGCCATTGGGATCAGGATAGAGCAGCTTATTCTACGGGACGTCGCACGGTCTCTCATTGCACTGGCTGAGTTCAAGCAGCAACTCGAACAAGCGCGTGCCATCGCTTTCGATAAGCAGAATGAGGCCCATGTTGTAGCCCTCGAGAAGTACTGGTCGTACCTTGCACCAGGCACTCCTTTGCATCCCCATGGGGCGGCCAACGTGAACCGCGCAGAAAGGCAGCCAAGCAGTAATAGTAATCGCATCGATGTAGAAGAGTACAAGCAGCGCATCGTGAGTCCCAAGTGGGAAGAGTGGGCAGGTTTTCAAGGGCCTGATCCTGGAACAGACATCCGCGGAGGTGGCGAATTGGCATTGCGTAATTTATGTGCCTTTGCGGCGACCTACGGTGCTGCAGCACGATCTATGTGCGAACTTGCGAAGGAGCAAGGGATCAAGTGGTTTGGCCTGTCGATCGCGAGCATCAATGTGACGGCACAGGTGCTCAGGCTAGTCAGTGAACACAAGCTGGACAACTACATTGTCAGACGAGCGATGGAATTGGGCATAGACACGAGGAATTCCTCATCATCACAGAGTGCACTGGAACTCGAGTCTAACTCGACTCTCTGGAGCTACCAAGAACTTATATTCTCGGAGCTGCATGCAGGCGTGCTGTTCCGACTTCAGAGGAAATGGCTGAAGGTCAGACCCCCGAATGTAATGTCATTCAGCAGCATATTCCAAGAAGTACTGAGGGCCTTTGAGCTTGATGTCAGAGCCGGAAGGTTCGCCCCTCCACAGCCCGGTGAAGAGATCTGATGTGAAATACACTAGATAGAGAGAAGGCAGCTCAAGACGAGCTCGAGTTGCCTTGCATGAAATTAGTTTATTAATCACTGTACATCATGACGCGCATGGAGAATGCTTCACTGTTGATGTTGGTTCATGGCCAACTGTCTCAATAAGAGCGCTTGGATCGAGCCAAATGATTCATCCTTGTTGGAGCTTGAAAGCGAGGCAGAAAAGAAGCCTTTGCGTGGACCAGTCGGAGAGGGTGTTGACACTGATTGCGCTGATGTACTCGCGCCTGACGCGGATATTGTCGTTGATGCGTGCTCAGATGTTCGGACGACATCCGTCGAAGCCTTCATGATCGCCTTATAAGCTTCGAACGCGAAAGGACCCAACGAAAACCTGGCAACCACGTGATCAGAGCTCATCGATCTCAACATTGGTGGTGCGGCATACGTATTGGAATCACTTGCACCCACACAATAGCTCTGCCCACAGAGCTTCGGGCCAGCCTCCTGCAGAAGTGCCTCTTCCCGTGCGGCTCGTAATTGGGCTGTCTTCTCCAGAATCGGGAGGGAGTAGGGCGGAACGAGGCTTAGCAATGCTTCTGAATTGCGCAATGAGATCTGAATTTGAGGCACACTCTGGTAAAGCCCTCCGTCTTGACAGCATTGAGGCCCGTCGGTGAGATTAATCGCAGAGAGATCTTCGGAGAGCTCGAACATGTTCCAGAACAGGCTGAGTCGGAGGTTCTCCAAATCAGCTTTGGATCGCAATGCTGCACCTCGGGCTGCAGCAAGCACTTCTGCTGGCAAATCGTTAGGATATTCGCACGCGAGTGAGGGATCAAGCGCTACGTCCGACCGCCCATAAAGGGCAGTGGCACTCCACACGCCAAACCAGATAAGGAAGCTCTCCAGTTCAATACGACTCACTCGGGCTCCAGCAGCAAGCGTAGAGAGCTTAAGGGCGCGCGAGTTAAGCTCTGTCTCTGCCGCTATACGCAGTGTGTTTAGCCCAGATGCACGGTCGTCGCCTGCATTTGATGTCTTAAGGGCTTCAGAAGCAGCGCTTAACACCGAAATCCACAACGAGACAAGGGAAAGATAAGTCAGTGTTGCTGTCGACGCAAACGTTAGTTCAGAGTACAACCCTGCGACGAGCTCAACTCCGTCTAGAACGCAGCCCGCCGCGGCGAAGAGAGAAAGGATGCTTCTTATTCTGTGTTGGAGGGCATTTAAACCGCTTCCAGGGTCACCCAGCAATAGTTCGTTTAATCGAATAAAGTGCAAGCTTGAGTTGGATAACGCCACATCAATTTCAACCGTTGGTAGGACCTTAGTCGCGATAAGGTGGATTAATGCTGCCAGCGAATCAAGCGACGCCGTAGTGGGTGGAGACTGCTGCAGGACTTTGGACACTTGCAAGGTCCAATTGAGCAGACGCGTCACATGGGCGAGCCACTGTGCAATACCCATGGAACCTTGTGCCTCGAGCCGTGCATATGATTCTTGACCAGGAACAGCAAATACAGGAATAAGTCGCAAGGGATGACTCGAAGGAAATTGAGATGCAAGCAGGTGAGCGTGGTGGAAAAGTGCCCGTTGAATCGATCCAAAGTACGTCAGCCTGCCACCCTGGAACTCCGTGGCGCCTTGATCAATGCAATCCTGAATGACCTTCAGTTCGACAAGCACTGGTCGGCTAATAATGTTGCGGCTCGATGAAGATGCCAAAACTGTAAACGAGAAGCGAGGAGAGCCTAGTAACCGAGCACCAATATCAGCGCCAAGTGCTCGCAATGCGCGAGAATAGAAGCATGCTGACGACGGTGATAAGTGTGGACGCTGCCAGGTGGCATAAGGCCAAAGTCTTGGAATTGATGTAGATTCAACAGCAGCCGGGGGTGAAATTACACTATATGGAGAACCCTTGCGAGATGCATTATCAGCCATGTAAGCACGGAGAGCCTCAACTGCATCTGTCGTCCGGACTTCTCGGGTCTGGGTTGGAGTGCATGCTCGGGTATCGTCACCGAGTCCTGTGTGATCCTTCTCGGCGTGTTGCAACGATTGTAGCAGTGAGCGGATGCGCTGTCGAGCGAGAGACATGGGTGGGAACCCGTAGGGAACGTATGGAGCAAGGAGTGCTGACTCTGCTGCGGTCAGCAAGTCGATAGCAGAATCCTTGTAGGACTCCTCGACCAGGCCCTCCTCAGATGGGACGGTGCCAAACTCAAGGAGGTGCACAAAGGCGCGGGCAACTGCTGTCATAGCCTCGAGGCTTGCTTCGGCCTGCGGGTTTGTAAAGGACTTCTCAAGCTGACGAGTGCTATAGGGACCGGACGGTACCTTTGGTGGTTGAGATGCGACCATATGAAGCTTTGGCTTGATGTGGTCCATAATCGCTGCCTCGTGTCTTTCACCCGTAAACTCTTCGGGAGGAGAAGTGTCTGAAGTTTCTTCTTCGCTCTCCCATCTGCCGGACTCAGTCGGCTCTTCATCGGAGGAATTGTCGGACTCTGATTCAGTGACGCTATATAGAGCTTCAGCTGCGATTTTGCTCTCAGATTCGCGGGAGGGAGCCATTTCCAAATCTAGGCCTCCGATTCCTGACATATGGAGCTGAGGATTTACAATACGACTATACGTCATTCCCTTCGCTGCCGCACCAGGAATAAGCTGGCGTTGTGCGTACGGAATAAATATAGCAACTCGAGGTGAGTACTCGTACTGTAGACTGCTCACCAACGTTACTTCGTTTGCCGGCGAAGCCTCAAGAGATTCGCGCTGGGACCCCGTCAACCTAATGTGATCAAGCAACTTGTCGTATGCCGCGCGTTGTGAACGAGTGCAATACTCCGAGACAATTCTCACGAAGCCGAATAAGAGGCGTGGGTCACAAATCATGAGGAGCTCACATAGCAATTCAAATAAGCCTATTTCCGCAAAGAATGGGGCGGGCAAGAGAGATGCATCGGCCAGAGGCAGAAGGAAAGCCGCATCTTCTGGACTAATGTTTGCCAGTCCTCCCGAAGTTGCGGTGGATTTGGCACTACCTGTGCCAGGGTATTTGACTAGTCCCTCCAAGTCGTTCGGGAGTTGCCAGGCTAATGGAGAGGGTGCCAGTGTTGGGTCGTGCATTCGCCACAAACTGGTACCCATGGACCAGTAATCCGGAGAATATGCCCAAACTTCTTTCTCGAATCGAAGAATGGAGCGTCTTTCATGCCCGGGTGCGTCTGCCCACACCGGGCGACTTGGCAGCTCCAAGGTCCAGATTATGTTTTCTGCAAGCTTGGGGAGTTTAACGAGTCGAAGAAGTCGCCTGAGCGCCTCGTGTGGATTGGAAAGCATCTGACTCCTGAATGATGAATGAACGCTTACTCCATGGGCTCGCAATGCGAAGCGAGCGCCATCCTTGGCCGTGCTATGAATCCATGGGAGCCAGACCAACTCACGTATTTCGTCAATCCCTTCGTATGTGGAAGCTGATTTAGCGTAAGTAAGCTTCGCCACAGACTCTGGACCATGGAACCGTGGACGCACAGGTGCAAGCAATCGTGTTACTTCATCGCCGAGAGATAGGAATTCATGAGAAACATCTCCCAGGTGTTGGATCTGCTTCAGTCCTCCGAGCAGCTTCATATACTCCGGGGTAGCGGTTAATAAATCAGTCTGATTGTCTTCAGCGGAGGCGTGACTAGGGTTTTCGTTGGTGGAATCAGCGCCCTTGGATTCAATACTGGAACCATCGGAGTCCTGGAGAATCGAGGTGAGTTCTAGGGCGAGAGTGAAGAGTACATTACCTTTGCGCTCATTCACGGCATGGACGCTCTGATCCTGAAGTTGTACCTGCGAATCTGAAACATGAAGTTGAAGCTGAGGCAAATTGGGAGGGGCTGTAGAAAGCAGTGAGGAAGTCGTTGCTGCACTCAGCAATGCCAATAAATTAGTGTAACCGTTCTTAAGAAACACGCCTGAATCCAAAATCAATGACGGTACCTCTTCAATGATTGCGAGGACGGCGGCCAGTCGGAGCACGGTATCACGCTCTAAGACGGATGGAGCCAGCAACAAAAGGCAGAACCTTCGTAACAAAGAGATCGCGCTTTCCCGCGGTTGCTGAGACACCCGTGTGCCTGGATGACCCTCTTCTGTCGCAAATCTACGCACAAGCCGTGATAGGATATCAATTGCCCTCTCCTCAGAGCAAACTTTTTCTGATTTGTCTTGCGGCGGACCGCTTGAGAATGCGAGTGATTCCATCATGATCCTCTGGAGCTCGAGTTGAAGGTGGCCTTCAAACAATCGGCCTCCGCTTGGCGCGGATGCCTCCAAGGCGGAAATCGCAAGGTCAAATCCATCGGCAGATTCAAGTCCGAGAGGCACAACAAGCTGACTTGAGGCGACGCGGCACTTTGAAGAGAGTTTTAGCGAATCCAATTGTAGCCTTGAGTGCTTCGTCAGCGAGGCGTCGTATATGGCAAGCTCTTGTATCCCAGCGTTCTGCTTGATTGTCCAGACACACTCCGAAGAGACCACTAACGCGCCCGACCCTGAAAATCCCAGTGGCGTACCAGTTCTCGCAAGAATGCCCGACAGGGCTGTGTCTTGTACACTCTGAGTCCACGCACCGACCTGGCACTTAACATGTGTAGCCATGGGGATTCGACCTGGTGTGGCAGGAACATAAGCACGGGCGACCAGCGTACCGGACGAGAGAGAGTATACCTTGACCAATATGAGTGATCGCATTTGTGACAAGGATCCGAGCACAGTTGGCATTTGAGGCCAAAGGTCGCCCACTGTAAGTGCATCGGCATCAAAGCCTTGAGGTAGAAATTCAGAGTCGAGACCGAGTGTCGGATAGAGTTCTGGGAAGTCGATCCCGAACTCCGCTTTCAAACGGGATTGTGCTTGCAGAAGTCCATTCGCCAGTTTAGTCAGACGTTCCCTCGGACATGTCGTTACCTCGACAAGGTCCCTAGGATGAGGTGAGCCTGCGATAACGACATAACCTCGCATGATCGTGGCAGCGCATGGCGTCAAAGCGCAAAGCGTCGTCGAGAAAGAACTGAAAAGGGAGTGTGGGCCATCGGCTTCAGCAAAAATCTTGTCTTGGCCTCTCGCGATCTCAGTAAGTGCGTACGCCCATTGATCATCTTGAAGCTGAGCCTTGACCTCGGAGTTCACAACCACCACATGCGGTAGAGCGCTCGAACCTGCACTACCCAGCAGCTGGGTCAGCGAAACTCCGCTGACAGCACGCATTAACTCGCGGATATTCCTCGGTTGTTTGGTCAAATCCGAAAGAGCTTCCAAAGAAAGCGGTGTGAAACCCATGAGCTTGTCCGACCACAAGTCATCAGCCGCATCTCCGCCCACTTGATGTAGCAAGCAGTATGGGCAGAGTATGTCATCCTTGTCTGTGTCACCCTCCTGAGCCGCACACGGAGATTCCGAAACCGTCATAATTGTGCCCTTTTGCTCGTTTGAGGAAGGGTTGATGACGGATGACTGTGGAGACGGCTGTGGGAGAGATGATGGAGGAGAGAGAGGCAGCGGATGAGGGGGTTGCTTACCAGGTCCCTCCTGTTGACGGTTTGGTGTCTTTCTAGGGCTTAGACTGAGCTTTTGCTTAAGCTTGGAAGCGAAGGATTCGAGTGCTGCTAGTGAAGATGAGATTTGAGGCATAGTCTGCTTAATCTGCATGGTACTGGGCTTGGGGGTGTTCTGAGGCATAACATCGGGTTTGCTAGGCGCTTGTTCTGGCTGCTGGCTAGGAGTAGCGCTCTCTGGCTGTTGGGTAGGAGCGGTGGCTTCTTCGGTGGAGTCCTGACAAACTGCCGAAACGAGCTGAGTCAAAACTCTCTTAAGGCCCGGAAGCCCAAGCTTCACGAAGTCTGTGAAAGTGTGCGCAAGCTCCGAAAGCATTTCCAATCGTGAGACCAGCGTCGCTTGGACAGCGGGACTATCGGCTTCCTCAGTTGATGTGGAGGATTCAATGTACCTGCGAACTATTCCCGAAGAGGAAACGCTAAACACTGGACCGGGTCCTGAGCTTTCACTCAACCCAGTGTAGATAAAGGTTTCTCTGTGCATTGTTGAATGTGGAATATACTGCCAATTTAGTGGACTCTTCCAGTTGCTTTTATCAAGTGCCGTATGCAGTGCTGTTAAATGAATCCTCGTTCGAATACCCTCTAGAATGGATCGGTAGCTGATGTAACCTAGTCTGGCTGACGCTGGGCATCGACAACCTGGCGCGGCAAAAAGGCCAAGCTGCCCTGGTAGTACTGTTGGACCAGCCTGCTCGTGCGGAGCTGTAGCCGATACGTTGCTACACTTCACAGAGAACTCAACAGGAAGTCTTATTAGAGGTGTGAAATACAATTCGTCAAGTCCGTCCAGATCTTTGATTTGAGAACGAATTTGACTCAGGGCACATTCATCGAGACGATCATCCTCGCCCATGTCTCCCTCTCGCCGTTGGTCCTCTTTCGCATCATCTTCAGGATTCTTCTCACTCATCAGCTGTCTGGCCTCCTTTGATGCTTTTTGCGCTTCTGAAGTAACCTCTTGAGCGGCGATAGCTGAGTCCCACTGGACGGGATTAAGCCAGCTCGCGCATATTGTAAAATGTGGATGAAGCCGTGAGGACTTCTGATCATGGCTGTTGGGCGGCGCCTCTGGATCTGCGACAGGGTGGCACTCGACCCATGTCATCAAGTTCGCTGGGCTTCCGATGAACTGCGCACGAACGCATGAGAGGGTAGGCTTCGCAGATTTCGTTGTCGGCTGGTCACTGCTACTCTCCTGGAAGGTTGCGGAAAATATGGAAAGCGCATCTGTAGGCAACTCAGATCTCGATTTGAACTGGAACTTGTACAAGATCGGGTCCCATCTCCAAGCCAGCACGGAACGATCTGAGAGGGTAACAAGCAAATGTAGCTGTCGAGGCGGCGCGTCTGCGTGCGATACCGAGTGTTTTTTGAGCTGTTGGAAGAGCGCTGTTTGACTTGATGCGGTGAGAACCGTACTACCTTCGCCCTTTGGAATGGAGGTGGTCCAGACAAAGTCACATCCTACAATCTGTTGTTCATGCACTGGCAGAGTCAGAATGTCCGCCAAGTTTGACGGTGCAAGTTCACCATTACGAACAGCTCGCGATAGGGCAAGTTTATCAATAGGTTTAAGCGCAAGGTGCGGAGGGACCGCATCAAAAACGATGAAGTAGTGTCCTCCCTGTGCAATGACTGCAATATGTCCCTCAGTTGCAACTAGCCTGTCAATTCGGAATCCATTCTCACTGACAGAACCGCGTCCAGGTGGTCTCGTGGGTCTTAGCCTAAAGAGCGGTGCCTTGCCTGTGTCGAGAATATCATTCTCTTCGTCCCCGTAGTTGCTATCTTCCTCATCATCATCCTCATCATCATCTTCATCATCATCCTCATCATCATCCTCGTCATCATCCTCGTATCGATGCGACTCAGAATGACTTCGTCTTCCTCTTCCAGCTCGACTTATACTATTCTCGTAGTAGGTCTCCCGCGAGGATACACCTTCTTCTTCCTCGTCATCAGTACTCGAGCGTGTCGAGTCCTCGGACCCGTAGTCTTCGTAGCTACTCCTGTGCGCGCTCGTATACGGATGTCCACTCCATCTGTTCTCGGCGCCGAGTCGGCTTTCTCCTCCTCGTTCACCTCGCCTCTGCTGCAGGTCTTCACGTGGGGTAGTGGTCAGGACACCCACAGCTCGGTCGTAGACATGCTCAAACAGTGCCCCTGCGTTGGGACACGAGTCGTATGTCGAGAGTTGAGGCAGAATATCCAGACCTCGGTAGAGCGGCTTCAGATGGTTTGCCGCGCGCAGCAACTCGAAGGGTGGACTGGGTTTGGGTGCATTCGGCGTGGCTACAGGTTTATCATCAACTCCTGCAATTGGTGCATACGCTGTACTCCTGCTTGGTCTACCATATGTGCACTCTTCCCATGGTGCCGCGGCGTTGGCACGTTTGGACGCGTATGCCGCGCGCATTTGAAAGATATGCAGCGTCAAACGCTATGGTGCTGCGGAAAGTGTCGTGATGTATCGATGGCACTAGTGTTTGGGATACTGCGGAGGGTGGCTCGGCCGAGAGCCCGACTCTTCTGCGAGGGAGTTGAAGATTTCGAGAATCTAGACCGAATGTGATGAATTTGGGGATAAGCTGGTGAGTGTGTGGGTTTTATAAAAGTGATATGGCGTCTCTCCAAGTGCGACCAATACAACAATATATGCGGCCTACGAAAGCGCTCACGCAAATCCCGCTTTCTAGACACAAAAGCGAAGTGAAAGATGGGCTTTTTCCAGTCGGATAGGTAGAGTGAAAGGTGGGTAAGAGCGGACGATAGGTGTCATGTCAGAGGCAAAACAAGTTAGTCAGACAGATACAAGCGCAAATTCGCACCCGGTATACCCAGATGAAGCACCAAAAGCTGGTACTGACCATGTCCTAATGGTCAGGCCCGTGGCGTTTGGGTTCAACGCAGTAGCAGCGCTTTCCAACGCATTCCAGCACGCCATCGAACGGCAGGAAGCGCAGGTCGTCCAGACCCGTGCCCAAGAAGAATTTGACGCCTACGTTGACCTCCTCACAAAGCAAGGCGTGAAAGTTCGCGTCGTCGAGGACACTCCGGAACCCTGGACTCCCGACTCAGTCTTCCCGAACAACTGGTTCAGTACACACGAGGATGGCACACTCGTGTTGTACCCGATGTCCGAAGGGCGTCGCGGTGAGAGAAAGCCCCTCGAGCTTCAGGCGATTCACGAAGTCGTCTGCCCTCGCCGAACGCTTGATCTGACGCACTTCGAGAGTGAAGGCAAATTCTTGGAGGGAACTGGAAGTATGGTGCTTGACCGCAAACACAGGTTGGCATATGCGTGCCGCTCTCCACGCACCCACGATGAGGTCCTTGAGGAGTTCTGCAGAGTGATGAACTATACTCCAGTGGTCTTCGATGCATTCGACCAGGCCGGCACTCCCATCTACCACACTAATGTAGTCATGTGTGTGGCCAACTCTGCGGTCATAATTTGTCTGGACGCAGTCAAAGACAAGGCACAGCGAGACGCCTTGGTTGAATCATTTACTAAGACAAACAAGATTGTCGTAGACCTGAGCTTTGAACAAATGGCATCATTCGCAGGCAACATGCTAGAACTCATTGTGGAGAAGAACCAGAGCTTGCTTGTTATGTCTGCAACCGCGCGAGGTTGTCTCACGACCGAGCAAGTAAGAACCCTCGAAGAGGACGCCCAGTGTACTCTAGTCGTGCCATCCATTCCAACAATCGAACGTGTAGGTGGTGGTTCGGCTCGATGTATGCTCGCGGAGCTATATTTGCGACCTTAGGCTGCCTGCGATACTAAATGTTCCCATAAATGTTACAGTAGTACATTATAGATCGGAACGGCGAATCAACTGGACGCATACGATCAGAATCCTTCTCATGGTTGCCGTTTGGACTTGGTACCACGCTCTACAAACTGCGTAGTATATGAATAAACTCCGAGGCGAGACCTTACTGGCAGCTGAATCGAAGTATGATCTGTCTATACTTCAACATATGTGAAGGTGGGGACACTACTCGGTCGCTTAAGCGTCGCGTGTTTGCCTCAACTCATGTGTTCTCGACCAAACCTGAATGACTTCCCGTAACACGTACGTCTTCCGCTGTGTGGAGACCTGCCCTGAGGTCTGAGCTCTCGCAGCCAAAAAAAATTTCGGGGTTTTTGCCTTTGGGGTCGCAACCGACGTGTGCGCAGGCAAATCAGTTCGCTTTGAAAAGTGCTGGAACGATATCTCCTAAGCTGGTTCGGAGGGATCTGTGTCTCTTTTTTGCATGCAATCCGTCATTCCAACGAAATCACAGGTGAAAGGCAGTTTCAGGCCAGCTCTGGGCTCAGGTGGTTGCTGCCAATTTTTTCGCGAACGTAAATTTCCTTCGACTTGTCTGATTTCCTCATCATCTTTATCTCGCGTGCGACATAGTGCTCACGCAAAAGAAGGATATCTCGACATAGGTTGTGGGTACATCTTCCAAGACAGCCTGTGGAAACTCTCGGATCCGCCTTGGTGGCGAGAAGAATCACCCCCAAGCACTGTCCTCTCTCGCGTGAAGTCACCCCCAAGTGAGACTCGGCACGTTTGCACAGGATGTACAGCGAGACGAGCGGTGACGAGTTCCTAAATCGAAGCGGCTCGTCCTCTGAGACGCTTGATACGCACCCCCAGTGGATCCGCTCCGACGACTCAGACGATGACTCGGACGATAGCGAGACTTTCCAGTCTTCTCGCAAGGCTGGAGCAGGAGGATCAACCGTCCAGACGTACCGTCGACGCACACTGCGCCGTCAGAAGGATGACATTCGACGCTTTCCATCGGAAAGAAATCCCTTTCTATCTACATCTCAGGACTCGCCCCCGCGCATGCACTCACAAGAATTCCGTGGGCTTGAAGGCCTACTCCATGCCCAGAGCGCTCAGTCAGACGCTACGATCAAGCGAGTCACGGACTTCCGCCTTGCGGCCTACTGCCGATGTGAGAGGTACGATCTAGATGGCATCTACGAGAACATACAGGCACTAGGCCGACGCATTCGACAGATCAGCTCCTCGAACGTATCAGATGCCAAGCGTTCCGGACGATCGCTCTCCAGATACGACGCGTATGAGCAGAACAGTCACCCAGGGTCCACGGCGATGATTACAACATGTCCTCACTCTCTTCCTGCCAGTGCGATGTCCTCGAGATCTCTGGATGCCTCTACACTAAGTAGTAGGTCTCAACAGGAGACTCCAACCACATCAACCACGACGCTCGGCCGGTTAGTCAATGCAATCTACTCATCGGATCAAGCATCGGTTCAGCCCCAAACATCACCCTCCAGGGTAGACGAAACAACACCACTAAGAAGCGATCCTAATTACTTGTCTCATAGTCACCTCGACACATTCGATGACACTTATCGGTCGTTGTCTCACGAGTCATCTGCATCGACGAAGAAGATCGATGCCACACCAAAACCCAAGGCTGCGCCAGGGTCTTTAGTAACCACAGGTCTTGAGAAAAGTGTCAACCTTTTAGCGGAGCGAATCACAGAAATCCCATCCCTAAGTCCTCATGAACTTGCTCATGTGCTCGGCACAATTGCAAGCTTTGGAGGAGAAGCCATTATGCTCGTTCCTCTTTTCGGCACGTCCTCCACGAATATGTCGGCAGGACCTCAAGATTTCCGAGGGACAGGGCCTCCTCGTGTTGCATTTGTTTTTGACTACGGATGCGTTTGCTTCTTCAACTATGACAAACATGAAGAAGAGATCCTGTTGAACATGCTGTCCCCTTTTGAAGTTGCGACTCGACCACGACCCAAGATTTATTTCCGCAAAGATCCCACGATGAAGTCATCTACGACGACAGCTGCAGCACAACCCCGTGCATCCAAATACGCCACTCTGTCTCAAGGAGTGTTTGATTTACGGCCGGATCACCCTTTAAGACTCGCGAGCAACTATGCTTCAGGTTTCCACCCGGGTGGTGTGCGCGAAACACAGGTGAGGCCGTCGAACACCGGCTCGAATCATGAATCTAAGCTCCAATTTCCACATCACTCACACCCGCGAGGCAACCACAACCACAACCGCACCCACCACACACAGTCCGGTCACGATCACGATCACGATCACGATCACGGATCCGACAGCGCTTCCGACCGAGGTGTCGTGGCAACAGCAATATCTGCTTTTCTGGCTGGAGTGAACGCAGCTTGGGACGGTGCGATGGGACTCCTGTGCCGCTCGCAACGAGTGAATCTCAAGGAGGGCGGATCCCATATTCCTCTTGCAAGTGAGCCAACGCAACAACCATTGACTTGGTGTGAATGGGTCAATGATCTGCGATTACAAGCCTCTCCTCAGACTGATATTCGCACTCCACTAGATTCCAAGGACAAGCGTCTGGTTGGCTTCACTCCTCGTGAGCTTGCAGCGGGTTGTGAAGAATTGCGATACTGCTACGCCCCGCTGGGGGAAGGATTCTCCGTGAAGAACGATACGGTTTGCTTGAGTAGCAAAGATCCCCACGAGAAGCTAGCAGTGGCGTTTGCACTCGCCCAGGCCGTCAAACTCAATGTCTTCGAGGCACGAATTGAACAGGTCATTCAACGAAACGAGCGACTGTCGTACAGCCTGGCGCGCACAGGTAAACCCGGTATTTCAAAGCTGGAAATCTCGAAGCGTATCGGTGAGATCTTCTTGGAGCGCTCGGATGTTAACCTGCACTCTGATATCCTTGGTAGTCCCGAGTTCTTCTGGGATGAAGGTGTCGACTATCACGATGTGTATGACGCCTGCGTAAATTTCCTGGAAATCCCCAAGCGTGTCGACCTCCTGAACATGCGTCTAGACGTGCTCCAGGAATTGTTTGACATTCTCAACAACTTACTTGATTCGTCTCACATGGGTAAGCTGAACGAAGTCATTATTCTATTGCTAGTCATGTCAACTGTCCTCATTCTTGGTTATGATCTCGCTTTGAAAGATCTCGGTGGTTTCCTCACCGAGCCAATCATCACAAAATGGTAGGGCTCCTGCTCTACAATGTCCAAATACATTGTTACCCTAATTCTCTGGAAACTCCGTCGGATTCTGGATTCTCCCTACAATCTTGGAATCTCCAACCTTGACAAAATTCTTGTCCTTTATGCTACTCCGCACTGATGAGTGGAGATCCAGTGTTATACCGCAAACTCATCTCCTTGAGCGCCTGTTGGATAGCATGATCCAGTCGTTGTGCATCGGCAAGCGCTCGGCCGACGCTCAATGCAAAATGACCCGTTTTAAACACGTTTCCACGATCCCATCCAATCATAATCTGAAGCGGACCTTGTACTCTTTCTAGGCATTCCAGAAGTCCAGGATTTGGCGAGGGGCCACTGGCGGGATCTACGTCATATCTTGATGAAAGGGCTTGGCGATGCAATAAATACAAAGCTGAATCGAGCATCTGCCTTTGGAGAGCATTCATCAGAGACTCAGGTTGCGTGATCAAAACGCCCTTGGATACAACTGGGACCTGAGGGCACTTGGCATGTACCACAAGCACATCTAGAAGCATTTTGGTCGAATCAGATGAAAGGCGGTTGCCCGCTTCCACGAGGCGAGCGAGCTTTGGCAACTGACCACTCAACGTCTGGAGGAGCTCATATAATACGGTGTGGTACAGGTCAACTGCAGCTGCTAGACAGACTGTTGGATAGGAGGGGCACTTAGGAGTCTGTGCGGGCTTCTCAGGCGTGCCATGCAGTTTTGCGATGGCATCTGCGGTAAGTGCTCCGGCAGGCAAGAGCTTCTTGATCTGTTGCCCGATTTCTGTCAGGCGTGCGAGTGTGAACAAATTTTTAAGGCCGGAGTTCATGTCCAAGCCTTCCCAGCCTCTTTGCTTTCCGACCTCTTCTGTCTCAGCAGCGACCTTTCCGGTAAATTGCGCATGATAAGATTCAGTGATCTTATTGCGTCGCTGCTCCCTTCGCAATTCCATCGCGCGTAACGTTAAAATCGGGAACGGGGCCTTGTCAGATGACATGTGGGACTCGTAACCCTTAATGCACTTGTCAAACAGCTCCTCAACCGTGACCTCAGGACCGTCGGACTTAGTTTCAGACTTCTTGTCCTCAGGCAGCTTTCGATCTTCTTCGTCTCGCCAGTAGAACTTGACTAGACCCGTCAAATCATCGTGAAGCTTCATCTCGTGAATGAGTTGAGCCTTGCGCTCAGGCGAGCTGGCGGAAGCTGAGTAAATTAATCGGCTCTGCTCGACACACACGTCGCAGGTACACGTAAATTGGAACTGGCGCTCAAGATAAGCCAACCTAAATGTCTGATCTCCAGCTTCGATGGCCTGTGTGGGAATATAGTTAATGCATACTTCTTCGCCCTTAGGAATGAAACGACATGCGCGGAGCTCGTGCACTAACTCCTCAGGGCGATTCTTTGCGAGCTTCACCTTGACGCCAATTTTGACGGCGTTGGGGTTGCAGTTGTGATTAACCATGGCCATATGCAAGCAGATACCCTTGGGGAATGCATCAAAGTGGATGACGCAGATAAGACGCAGAATAGCCTCGCGATTCAATCCGATAGCATCGCAGCGGGCTTTGTCTTTGTCTGAGATATTCTTCATCAGAGCATCCACCGCATCGCCATACACGCGCTCCAAGAATTTACGGTGGGATTCGTCAATCTGCGACCAGTCTTGGGGATACAGCGGCGCCATATCCTTGAGTAAAGACTTGACTTGAGCCAAAGGCACGTCCTGCATGAGCTCCTGGACGAACTCCATCTCAGGTCGAGAGTCATTCGCCTTGCACTCCGCTGTCGTTTTGAGCGGCCAGCGGGTGCGCTCAATCAATAGGATCTCACCAGGCTGAATGTCACGCGTGGCCACGATGCCTCGCTGGCCTCCGCGAGACTCCAAATCCGTCGAGAGCTCCACCGCATGAGACTGAAACAACAGCGGTCCGACTGGGAGTCCGTCTCGATGAGTGTACTTTCGCTTGCCTTCGACGACTTCCGCAGTGATATCTTTGTGTTGGCTGGGGTCTTTGATGAACTGCGCAATATCTTGCACCTGTTTCTGAGTTAGGGCTCGCCACGCAGCCTGGTCCAAAGCTCGCGGTATCAGTCCGGTTCTCCAAATGGGTTTTGTGGTGTCCTGTTCCTTGACTGGGGGAGCAGTTGAGGATCCCGCATCGCCATTAGTGGCCGTCTTGGCCTCAACCGAGGCGTCAGACGCGTCGGGCTGGGCGATTGCGCCCTCGCCTGCCGCCGCGGCAGCCCCTTCCGAGGGGTTATCGAAGAGAGACCATAATTCGTCGGCCATTTGCAGTGTTGGTGGTATTATTCGAGTATAATTGAAGATTCTACTATCGTAATGGAGTGTGACAAACGGTCCGAAGTTGTTTTCTCTCAGCGTTCACCGCGAGGATGTGAGATATACTCAATGCGACAATATGCTCGGTGAGCATATTTTGCGTGTGTAACTCGACTTTGGGCGAGCGTGGAGGGGTGGGATTACTACAACGCGGCTCTTACACATTCAGGTAAATCATGCACCTATTTTCGTCAGACCGTGTCACTATACCTTTACTATCCCAGAACCACCCATCACTGCCTCTCAAGTCAAGTAGTTTTATTGATATTTGTCGTGCCTGTTTCGCACCAGTGAGTGGTTGGAGACACACATTCAGCACGAAATATGACTCAACACGGACTGGCCATGCTGCCAGCCTGAGATATACTTACCATCCAATCAAAGTGCAGTCGCTCAGGAAGCTCACTCCCAGTCCCTGAGAGACACTAAACCCAAACGTCGAGATCCAGTTTGGTGTAAGCACAGCTTGTACAGCCTCGAGAAATGCCGATTGTGCACCATGAGAGCCGCCAGAGACCAGGCCATTGAGCACAGGTCAACGGAATATCCCCTGGCGGTACATACACCGACGGTGACCTGGGTTAGGGATGTGTGTCAAGGATGTCGTCCAGGTGTATGCATTGAGCACAAATGGGCTCAGCATTGAACTAACTCTGCGCGTTCAGTGCGGTATCACACTCGGCAGTTGGCTCGTCACTGAATGGAATCCAGTGGTTTGAATCTTGGTTCAACACAGCATTGAAAATGGTCAATGGAAGGTCAAAACATAGACTACGCTTCCAAGTGGGGCGGTTGCGTTGCTACAGGCCACGGTGAATGTTCAATGACAAGAGCACGTGCCTTTCCGTGGCGCTTGGGACGGCTTCAGTGCGGGTGCGGGACGTACTTGTGCATTTCTCCATAAGAATGTGAAGCATGCATTGCGAATTCCACAACTCAATGCAAGAATCATTGAGCACAAACAGCGCGGGTAGCTTGGTCACTTGGGGAAGGAGCTAGCAGCACTGAATCACATTCGAGCATTGAAATCAGAGGCATTTGGTCATCCGAGGGCATAGGCTGACGAGCGATAGCTCATGTCAAATATCTAAACTCTCTATCCACTCGTACTTGTGCAGACTCGTTTCTATCGCTAGTCACAACTTTGCCACGCCAAACGTTAGGTTTGCCTCGCAACACTCCAGCCTCTTATTTTCTTTAAAGATGAAGGTGCTTCGACAGTTACTGGCCTTGGCCTTGATTGCCATGCTTGCTCTTGCCTTTGCGCAGAATGAAACGTCCACTACCGCTCCTGTCGCAACCGACGAACATCCCAGAACCGATGACCATATGATTTCCCCCATGGATGACAATACGATGAGTGGAGATGATGCCGCCATGTCCCCCATGCAGGGCAAGGGACAGGCGGTCGGAAAAGGTCAATTGGGCAAGGGTCAGCCACTCGCCGCCAAAGGTCAGCCTCTCGCCGCCAAAGGTCAGCCTCTCGCCGCCAAGGGTCAGCCTCTCGCCGCCAAGGGTCAGCCTCTCGCTGCCAAGGGTCAGCCTCTCGCTGCCAAGGGTCAGCCTCTCGCTGCCAAGGGTCAGCCTCTCGCTGCCAAGGGTCAGCCTCTCGCTGCCAAGGGTCAGCCTCTC
>Ga0180217_1001959_pt1 | contig 20343 bp, 25 predicted proteins | sample eDN3rd37CBELigOP_FD_128521 | JGI IMG/M metagenome (GOLD analysis project Ga0180217, IMG submission 128521) | Enriched Organic Plus compost microbial communities from Emeryville, California, USA - eDNA 3rd pass 37_C BE-Lig OP (version 2) (version 2) ... | reverse complement strand
TTGGAACATGGTCGATGGCAGGGAAAAATCGCAACTGTACGAAATCTACGGCAACGTCATTAACGAGGTCGGACTGCAAGCAATGGAAACACGCATTGCCGATAGCAAACGCTTCCGCAAGGAGAGCGAGGCAACGGCAAAGACCGTCTTCCGCTCCACGCTGTTACCTCCCGACAAAAGATTGATGAAAGCCTCCGGCTTGGATTTGTTCATCAGTGAATTTTTAAGAACCGTCAAACTGTAACCGCTATGGAGAATGAAAACAAGAAAAAGCCGAATGCCCCGATTGACGAGGCATATCTCATGTCCATTATGGCAGGTGAAACAAAGAAGCCCCAACAGGCGGTAGCCCCCCAAGAGCCGAGCGCAGAGCCGACAAAGGAAACGCCAATGGAAAAGCCCGTAGCCAAAGAGCGTACCCGACAAAAGAGGATTTCCGATACGGGCTATGGCGAGCGGTTTCTCAACAGCCACACCATGACACGCCGTGGTGATAAGAGCATCTACATCCGGCAGAATTACCACGAACGGCTTTCCCGTATCGTGCAGGTTATCGGCGAGGATAAAATACCCCTGTACGCTTATTTGGACAATATTCTCGAACATCATTTTGAACAGTTCGAGAAAGCCATCACCGATGATTTCAACAATAAGTTTAAACCCATTTTTTAAAATATTCGATTATGAAAAAGCAACAGCAAAACGAACCTAAAAAGGTACTGCAAATAGCCCGATATAAGTCGGCTTTTTTAAGACCGACCGGAGTTGTCGCACGGTGCGGAAAGTCGGTATATATCTGCCCCGATTTCCACAAGAAATTATCCCGTATCGTCTGTATTCTCGGAGAGGGAGATATTACGCTTACCGATTACCCGAACAGTGTATTGAAACACCACTTTGAGGATTTCGGCGAGGAAATAAATACAATCCATGCCCGAAACCAAAAGCCAATATTATAGCTATGGAAACATTGATTGTAATATGCCTTATCATCGTCATTATCCTTTTGCTGAAAGATAAGGTGGTCATCCATAAGAACGTCCGCAGGGAAATAAAACCGAAAAAGAAAAGCCCCGACCTGCCGGATATTATGGGGCTTCCCAAGCCTGTGGAACGCCACACCTTGCCACCGGATGCCACAAAGAGACAATCGGGCGAACGTGACGGGATAGCTGATAATTTTGGAACAGAAACCTACGGGATAGGTTTTGGATTGGAAAATCCGCAGATTGAGGGAGAGCCGGATGAAGTTTTCGGGAGTATGTCCGATTTTGAAAATGAGGAAGACGAATGGGATGAATACGGGTTTGAGGACAGCGACAATGAGTTTGCCACAGGGGTTACCTTTGATGAACTGACAACCGTGGGGGCATGGTTGGAGCAAGATACACTTGAACCTGCCCAGCAACAGAAAGCGGTGGATATAGTTCAGCGATTACAGGGAACGGAATTGTTAAGTCTGCTCGAAAACTCAATGGATGGGGCTTCACGGAAGATTGCAGAGTTGTTGGACAAGAGCCTCTCCGCCGGAACGGATTTCAGTTCTCCCGATTTGCGGAAAAGTGATTTAGAGGATTTCGACATTGGGGAGTTTGTCTGAAAAGACAGCTTCCCTTTGTTTTTTAAAAAGCACTTCAGGATTCAATTCATCCTGAAGTGCTTTATCTTATAAAGTTTCTATAGCCTCATGTAGACGTTCAGCATAGGCGAATGCAGTTAGCTTGACCCATTGTTTCGTAACCCTTATTATCCAAAATATTAGGATAACAATTAAGAATATTTCAGCGATAAAGAATATCTCGGGAAATTGACCCACTGTCCATACTCCACTGGTATACACAAAAAAACCGTAAGTAGCTAAAATCAGTGATATTATTAAAGCTATGGCATAAGGCTTAAGTCCTAATAAGTTTCTACGAAATCCGTATCCCATATTTTCTCTAAAAATGAGTGCATACTTGTTTATATCACGAGTGTTCCCGATAACAAATTTTGTCCAAGCACGGTAAACTTCATCTGCATCATCAGGATTCAGTCTTTCAAACTGTTCATCAACACTGTCTCCTGTAGGACACAATTGTTCCATCTTTAAATGGTTTCTCGTTTTGGTATGTCTATCCAAGTGTGCATCACGCCAACGAAACAACTGTGTAGTAGGCGCACCACCCCAATCACGCCAAATATCTGCTTCCTTTTTTTTTCCGGCATCCCGACCAAGATGTGATGTTAAGTAAGCAAGTACCCCAATAAGCCCTACAGGTATGCCATAGTGGTAATACTGTTGGAAATCCCATACAGTAACCACTAACATTACGCTTAAGGGCAAGTAGAAAAGTATCATGGGATAAACCCTCGCAGTTAAACTGTATCTATCCATATATTATTCTTCAACTTCGTTATAAAATGGTACAGCTTCTGCAGGCCCCCAACCTTGTCTTGATGAATTGTGCTGATGAACAAGAATGTTGCCATTCGTCTTATAAACTTTAGCATTTCGTCTTAACAACGCATTAGTTACTTTTCTCGCTGGATGCTTAGGAGCGTCCTTAGAAGCTGAAGCATATGCAGTAGTACAACGAATGCTATTAAGTATTGACGGCGAAATATTTCTCTTACTTCCATGATGAGGAATCTGAAAAAAGTCGACATGGGAAATATCTATATACTGTTCGTTTGCGAAATCTATCACATTTTTAAGAGACTCTATCCCAGAGTCTCCGGTGAACAGAAATTTTTTGTTTGCAAAGCGAACAAGTAAAACTGCACTTGAACGATTCTCCGCAGATGTTTCACCATCTTCACTTAACGTTTCGATATCAAGTGCCTCCTGTACCCATGTGATTGCTTTTTCGAATGAGCTAAAGGCTTTCTCAAGAATTCCTTTTGGTTGAGGACTCCTTGCAAAGTCAGGAATAAGCTCCCTGTAGTAGTCTATACTGGGGCCTAAAACTGTAATTACACCATCTTCACTCGTTCTTCCTGCAAATGGCTCACGCACATCAATACCTTTTTCCTCCGCAAGCTGTACAAGTTCATAAGCATAAGTGTACGCTTTCTGTAGCCTCTCACTTAGACTATTGTCTGTAATCCGGCCATCATGAAAGAGGTCACAAATATGAGGTGAATGTTCCCAAGGTTTGTGTATCCATAGTTCTCCTACCGAACACTGATTCATAATTTGTCGAAGACCCGAAGCATGGTCTGCATCAGGATGTGTACATACGACAAGGTCTACGTGATTAGTATCGTAGAGTTTCTGAATATGCTCAACGAGCCTGTTACCGGAATCCTTAGTTCCGCCATCGATGACCACAACCTGATAACGGGAACGTTCTGAAAAATCCCCGTACCGGAATGCGATAGCATCTCCACTTTTTTCGCCACTGTCTACTGGCAGAAAATCAATTTGTAATTGTTCTATCATACGCAATATATATAATTTTGGCTCGCACTAAATCAAGTTACAACCGACCGCGAGCATTAATCGGGGTAACCCTTGAATTTCATTCTTAAAATTAAATAGGACGTAATAGCAGTATAAAATGTGGGAGAAGAGTTTAGTATTAGACAGGATTCATAATCTACGGTTCTAACAACATAAGGTCTAAACACCCTAACAAAATATAATGTAAACAATTGATTTATAACACACAGTTAGTCCAATTTATCACTATCAAAATCGTTGCCATCGCTATTTTTTGGGGGTTTTTCTTGTCATTAATTCAGTCTCATGTCAAACAGGCGTAAAAACAACCTTAGTAACGACATTTTGACATACACATACATTTGATTGAGATTCAACTTAGGTAGAAAAGTCTGTCTTTATAATGGTAATTTATCATACTGTCTTGTTATAACTCCGCCACTCACTGCCAATTAATTCCGCTGATTTCCAGTTTCCCATAACGCTTCGATTTCCATAAGACTTTTGTTGCGAAAGCCCACACGAGGTGGGAATTAGTAACAATTTAATTCAGTTAAATCATGGAAAAACAAAGCAAAAAAGTGTTGCTGACAGGCGTTGCGTTCCTGTCGGCATTCGGTGTGTTCGCACAGGGCAACGGCTCGGCAGGTATCACCGAAGCCACGCAGATGGTGACCTCCTATTTCGACCCTGCGACCCAATTAATCTATGCGATTGGGGCTGTGGTCGGGTTAATCGGTGGCGTAAAGGTGTACAACAAATTCAGTAGCGGTGACCCCGATACAAGCAAGACTGCGGCGTCGTGGTTTGGGGCTTGTATTTTCCTCATCGTAGCGGCGACCATTCTCCGCTCATTCTTCCTTTAAGCTGGCGTATTATGAGCAATTACAATATCAATAAAGGTATCGGCAGAACGGTTGAGTTCAAAGGACTGAAAGCACAGTACCTGTTCATCTTCGCAGGTGGTCTGCTCGGCGTGCTTATCCTCGTCATGGTCATGTACATGGCAGGCGTAAACTCCTACGTGTGCCTGTTCATCGGGGCAGGCGGTGCATCGCTCATCGTTTGGCAAACATTCGCATTGAACGGCAAATACGGCGAACACGGATTGATGAAAGTCGGGGCAAAGAAAAGGCATCCGAAATACATCATCTGTCGCAGAGCCGTACACCGCTATTTAAAATTCACTTCTAAATCCAGTCATTTATGAGAAATACAGGGAAAGCCACAACGTTGGAAAGCAAGTTTCCATTACTGGCGGTGGAACACAACTGCATCATTTCAAAGGATGCAGACATCACGGCTTGCTTTCGGGTACACCTGCCGGAGTTATTTACGGTTGCATCGGCGGAGTACGATGCCATTCATTCGGCTTGGCATAAGGCTATCAAGACCTTACCGAACTACACCATTGTCCACAAACAGGACTGGTACATCAAGGAAAGCTATGCGCCGGATATTGCACAGAACGGGTTGAGTTTCCTTGCAAAGTCCTATCAACAGCATTTCAACGAACGTCCATTTTTAAACCATTACTGCTACCTGTTCCTAACCAAGACCACCAAAGAACGGATGCGGATGCAGAGCAACTTTAGTTCGCTCTGCAAAGGTGTCCTTATCCCGAAAGAAATAAGGGAAAAAGAAACCGTCCGAAAGTTCATGGAAGCGGTGGCACAGTTTGAGCGCATTGTCAACGATAGCGGTTTTGTGAAACTGGAACGCTTGACCGAGGATGACATCATCGGCACAGGCGACCAACAGGGATTGCTCGAACAGTACCTTACCCTGTCGAGGGAAGCCGGAACGCCCATGCAGGATATAGCTTTGGGAAGCGAGGACGTGCGTATAGGCAACAAAAGGCTGTGCCTGCACACCCTGTCCGATACGGACGATTTGCCGGGCACGGTATCGGCAAATACGAGGTATGAAAAGCTGTCCACGGACAGGAGCGATTGCCTCTTGTCCTTTGCCTCTCCGGTGGGCTTGCTCCTTAGCTGTAACCATATCTATAACCAATACCTGTTTTTGGATAACAGCGATGAGAACCTGCGGAAGTTTGAAAAGTCTGCCCGTAATATGCACTCACTGGCAAGGTACAGCCGTGCTAATCAGATTAACAAAGAGTGGATTGAAAGGTATCTGAACGAAGCGCACAGCTTCGGGCTTTCGGCTATCCGTGCGCACTTCAATGTGATGGCGTGGTCGGATGACCCGAACGAACTGAAACAGCTAAAGAACGATACGGGCAGTGCGCTTGCTTTGATGGAGTGCAAGCCGAGGCATAACACAGTGGATGTTGCGACACTGTATTGGGCAGGCATGGCAGGAAATGCAGGCGACTTTCCGGCAGAGGAAAGTTTCTACACGTTCATCGAACCTGCGCTGTGTTTCTTCACCGAAGAAACCAATTACCAAAGTTCGCCATCACCTTTCGGTATCAAGATGGCGGACAGGCTGACAGGCAAACCCATCCATTTGGACATTTCCGACCTGCCCATGAAAAAAGGCATTATCACGAACCGGAACAAATTCATACTTGGTCCGTCAGGTTCGGGAAAATCCTTTTTCACCAATCACATGGTGAGGCAGTATTATGAGCAAGGCTCTCATGTACTATTGGTCGATACGGGCAACTCTTATCAAGGGCTGTGCGAACTGATTAAGGGGAAGACAAAGGGAAAAGACGGTGTGTATTTTACCTACACCGAAGACAACCCGATAGCATTCAATCCATTTTATACGGATGACGGCGTATTCGACATTGAGAAAAGGGAAAGTATCAAGACCTTGATACTGACTTTGTGGAAGCGTGACGATGAACCGCCGACCCGTTCAGAGGAAGTGGCGTTGTCCAACGCCGTGAGCGGTTACATCGAGCGTATCAAGCAAAGCGATGAATATCCCTCTTTCAATGGATTTTACGAGTATGTACGGGGTGATTATAAAAAGGTACTGGAAGACAAACAGGTAAGGGAAAAAGACTTTGACCTCGCAAATTTTCTGAACGTGCTTGAACCCTATTACAAGGGCGGAGAGTACGACTATCTGCTGAACTCCGACAAGCAACTTGACCTGCTTTCCAAACGCTTTATCGTGTTTGAAATTGATGCGATTAAAGACCACAAAATCCTCTTTCCCATAGTGACCATCATCATTATGGAAGTATTCATCAATAAGATGCGCAGGCTCAAAGGTGTGCGCAAAATGATACTGATTGAGGAAGCGTGGAAAGCCATCGCCAAAGAGGGAATGGCGGAGTACATCAAGTACCTGTTTAAGACCGTTCGCAAATTTTTTGGTGAGGCTATCGTGGTCACGCAGGAAGTGGACGACATCATCCAGTCACCCGTGGTCAAGGAAAGTATCATCAACAATTCCGACTGTAAAATCCTGCTTGACCAACGCAAGTACATGAACAAATTCGATGCGATACAGGAAATGTTGGGGCTTACAGAAAAGGAAAAATCCCAAATCCTTTCCATCAATCAGAACAATGACCCGTCAAGGCTTTACAAAGAGGTATGGATTGGGCTTGGCGGCACGCATTCCGCCGTGTATGCCACAGAGGTTTCGCTCGAAGAATATTTGGCATACACCACAGAGGAAACCGAAAAAATGGAAGTCGTGCAACTGGCATCCGAACTGGACGGCAATGTGGAACTGGCGATAAAACGCATTGCCCAACAGAGACGTGAGAACGCAAACCTGCCTGTCCGGTAGGCAGGTAATTATTAATCATTTAAAAAAATCAGAGACAATGAAAAAAGCAATGTTACTGGTGTTTACGGCATTTATGCTTGCCGTTGCACCGTCCGCTAAGGCACAATTTGTTGTTACAGACCCTGCAAACCTTGCATCGGGTATCATCAACAGTGCAAATGAAATCATACAGACTTCATCCACCGTTTCAAACGTGGTAAAGAATTTCAACGAGGTAAAAAAAGTGTATGAACAGGGCAAGGAGTATTACGACAAACTGAAAGCCGTAAACAACTTGGTGAAAGATGCCCGTAAGGTGCAACAAACGGTGCTACTCGTAGGCGATGTGTCCGAAATGTACGTGAACAATTTCGGCAAAATGATGAACGACCCAAATTTCAGTCCGCAGGAACTGACGGCAATTGCCAACGGTTATTCCACGCTATTGAACGAGAGTACCGAACTGCTCAAAGAACTGAAACAGATTGTAAGCTCGACCGGACTTTCCCTAAATGACAAGGAACGTATGGACATCATCGACAGGGTTTACAAAGAGGTCAAGAATTACCACAGTCTTGTAAGGTATTTCACCAACAAGAATATCTCCGTAAGCATTTTGAGGGCTAAGAAACAGAACAACACCAAAAGGGTGCTTGAACTGTACGGAACGGCTGAACAAAAATACTGGTAAGCTATGGAATGGAACAATCTTCACGAACTCCTGCGCTCGCTGTACGATGAGATGCTCCCACTGTCCGCCGATATGGCGACAGTGGCTAAGGGCATCGCCGGATTGGGTGCACTGTTCTACGTGGCACTGAAAGTGTGGCAGGCATTGAGCCGTGCAGAACCGATAGACGTGTTTCCGCTCCTGCGACCGTTCGCCATCGGGCTTTGCATTATGTTCTTCCCGACCATCGTATTGGGAACTATCAATGCGGTATTAAGTCCGGTCGTAAAAGGCACAAACGCCATGCTCGAAAACCAAGTGCTTGACCTCAACAAATTGCAGGAACAAAAAGACCTGTTGGAGAGAGAGGCGATGCTCCGCAATCCCGAAACCGCTTACCTCGTAAGCGATGAGGAATTTGATAAGAAACTGGACGAATTAGGATGGTCGCCGTCCGATTTGGTTGCCATATCCGGTATGTACATGGAGCGTGGAATGTACGATTTAAAGAAAAGCATCCGTGACTGGTTTCGGGAACTACTGGAAGTCCTTTTCCAAGCATCCGCTTTGGTCATAGACACCATACGGACATTCTTTCTTATCGTGCTGTCCATTCTCGGGCCGATAGCCTTTGCGATAAGTGTATGGGATGGTTTTCAATCCACACTTACGCAATGGCTGACCCGATATATCAGCGTGTACCTGTGGTTGCCCATCGCCGATATGTTCAGCTCCATGCTCGCCAAGATACAATCCCTCATCATCGAACGGGATATTGATATGCTTGCCGACCCGACCTACATCCCCGACACATCCAACACCGTGTATATCATCTTCATGCTGATTGGGATTGTGGGCTATTTCACCATTCCAACGGTGGCAGGTTGGGTTATCCAAGCCGGAGGCGCAGGAAACTTCATGCGCAACGTAAACTCTACGGCATCGAAGACCGGAAACATCGCCGGAGCGGGAACGGGGGCTGTTGCAGGCAATATCGGTGGCAGGTTAATGAACAAATAAAAATCAAGAAGCAATGGAATTTAAGACACTAAGAAATATCGAAAACAGCTTTAGGCAAATACGGCTGTATGCCATTGTATTTGCGGTACTCTGCATCGCTGTGGTAGGTTATGCCGTATGGCAGTCCTACCAGTTTGCCGAGGCACAACGACAAAAAATATATGTACTGGACAAAGGTAAATCCTTGATGCTGGCACTGTCACAGGATGCAAGCATCAACAGACCTGTTGAGGCACGGGAACACGTTAAGCGTTTCCATGAACTGTTCTTTACGCTCGCCCCCGATAAGAACGCTATCGAAAGCAACATGAAAAGGGCTTTTAACCTTGCCGACAAATCGGCTTTCGATTATTACAAAGACCTTTCAGAAAAAGGATACTACAACCGTATCATTTCGGGCAATGTGCAACAGCGTATCGAAGTGGACAGCGTGGTCTGCAACTTCGACACCTATCCCTATGCCGTAAGAACGTATGCCAAACAGTATATCATCCGTCCAAGCAACGTGACCAAACGGAATTTGGTCACTTCATGCCTATTGTTGAACTCGGTCAAGTCTGACAACAATCCGCAGGGCTTCAATATCGAAAAGTTTGCCGTGTTGGAAAACAGAGACGTAGAAGTCGTAGACCGCTAAAGCCAAGATTATGGAAGCAATATCAGATTTGAACACGTTCGCCAAAATCCTTACCGCAAAAGGGTATGACGGCTATTTCCATACGCAGGGTGCGTATGCCGGAAAACTGAAAGCAAGCATCAGCGAATATCTCGCAGGTAGCCCCAAAGGTGTAGCTAAACAGGAGTTGTTGCTGACCTGCTTTCTGCAATGGGCAGGCGAAGACCTGCCCAGGATAGAATGCCTTATGAGGGTGAAGTACCTAAACGGCAAATTCTTCCTTAACAGCATGGAAGTTGCGAAAAAAGACCGTTACGGGCAAGTGCTGAAACAATCGGAACTGACCGACCTGTCGGTCGTGACCGCTCCCAAAGCAAAGGAAGCAATCGCTATGGTCAGCGATGCACCTGCACAAAAGGCTACTTCCCAAAACAGGCGTTTCAAGCACTAAACATGGTCAAGGCATGAAAAATCTAAGAACAACAATCAATAATTGGTTTGACAGGCTCGATGGGCAGTGGCGGACGATGCCTGTTAAAAAACAGCACCGCTATACGCTACTGCTCTTTTTGGGCTATGCGCTATTGTCCGTTGCCGTACTGTTGAAAGTGTGCTACGATGTAGCGCACTCCGATAATACCCTAACGATAGAGCATATCGAAAACCCGATTAACGGGCAAAACAAATCCTCGGTTTCTCCGCAGGACAGTATTAACAAAATCTTAAAACGTAAAATGTATGAAAGACAGTGAAAACAAAAGGGTAAGTTTTTTGGTCGAAGATGACGACCTAAAAAACGGAATGGATGCACCGCAGGACGGTGCGCAGAACAAAGCCGACAAGCTGAAAAAGCCAATCATTTTTGTCCTCATGGGCGTGGTGTTCCTCGGCTGTATGTATTTAATCTTCAAACCATCCTCCGATAAGAAAACGGTTGAGGATATTGGTCTGAACGATGCCGTACCACAGGCGACCGATGCAGGGCTTCAATCCGATAAGCAAAAGGCTTATGAACAGGAAATGCTCGAACAGAAAATGCAGGAAAAGCGCAATGCGCTTCTGTCACTATCCGACTATTGGAGCGAGGACAGTACCGCCGATCCGGAAGCGGAGCAACCGGATGAGGACTACGAAGACGGCTTCGCTTACGGCGGTGGTACACGCAGGAACAGCAACCCTGCTCTGAACAGTTACCGAAGTGCGCAAAGTACGCTGACCTCGTTCTACGACAACAGCGATTACGAAACGCAGGAACTCCGCAGACAGGTTGAGGAACTGAAAGAGCAACTGGCAGAAAAAGACGTACCGCCTGTAACGACCGTGGAAGACCAACTGGCTTTGATGGAAAAGTCATACGAAATGGCATCCCGTTACCTGCCGTCAACTCCGGCACAGACGGGTAATTCGGACACAACAGCATCGGCAAAGAGTGCCTCGCAAAAAGAACATTTCGTGGCATTCACCCCCGTAAGGAAAAATACGGTTTCCGCATTGTACCGTGAGCCGACCGACAATGCTTTTTTAGAAAACTGGAACGAAACCCGAAACCGTGGCTTTTATACGGCAGGCGTTTCCCAGCAGGTCATACAACCGAAAAACAGCATAAGGGCTGTGGTGCAGGAAACACAGACCGTGACAGGCGAAAGCGGTGTACGCTTGCGTTTGTTGGAAACGGCGCAAACTCCCGTCCGTTCCATTCCGGTAGGAACGGTACTGACGGCTAATGCCAAGTTCCAAAGTGGCAGGTTGCAGTTAAAGGTAACATCCATCGAATTTGAGGGCAACATTATTCCGGTCGATATAACCGTGTATGATGTGGACGGACAGCAAGGGCTATATGTGCCATATTCCCCCGAAATGAATGCCCTGTCAGAGATTGCCTCCAACATGAGCCAAACGGGAGGAACAAGTATCATGATGACACGCTCGGCAGGGCAACAGATGGCAGGTGACCTTTCCCGTGGCGTGGTGCAAGGGGTGTCGGGTTACTTCTCCAAGAAAGTAAGGACACCGAAAGTGACCGTCAAAGCCGGTCATCAGCTATTCCTCGTTTCAAAAAATTAATGTTCAACTAAAATCAAAAAGAAAATGAAATGTCCATGTTTCCGAAAAGACAAATACACATGGACATTCCATATCTCCATTAAAAATCAAATAATATCTATATGAACGCAATATTTAAAAGCCTCATGGCAATGGTCTGTTTAACGGTCTTCATCACAGGTGCAAATGCACAGCAAATTGCATCCAGTACAACAAAATTGAGCATGGGCAAGGTTGACCCTTACGAAATGCAGGTGACGTACAGCAAAACCTCGCACCTCATATTCCCGTCCGCTATCCGCTACGTGGATTTGGGCAGTGAGTACCTTATCGCAGGCAAAGCCGAGGATGCGGGAAACGTACTGCGCATCAAGGCAAGCGTAAGGGATTTTGACGAGGAAACCAATTTTTCGGTCATTACGGACGATGGTCGGTTTTACAATTTCAACGTCTATTACAGCCCTTATCCCTCAACGCTGAATTATGATTTGCTGGTCATGCAAAAGGCATCGGACAGGGAAAACGGCAACGATGTTCTGTTTGAGGAATTGGGGGGCAATTCGCCGTCACTGGCAGGCTTGCTCATGGAAACGATTTACAAAAAGAATAAACGGATTGTAAAGCATATCGGGGCAAAAAGCTACGGCATACAATTCCTGCTAAAAGGTATTTACGTCCATAACGGAAAATTCTATTTCCATACGGAACTGCGCAACAAAAGTAATGTGCCGTTCAACATTGACTTTGTGAGTTTCAAGATCGTGGACAAGAAAGTCGCCAAGCGTACCGTGGTGCAGGAAAAGGCAATGAACCCGTTGCGTATGTACAAAACGCTCGGTGAAATAACGAGCAACACCACCGACCAAAACGTGTTCCTGCTTGACCAGTTTACCATCACGGATGACAAGGTTTTGGTTATCGAAATTTTTGAAAAGAACGGGGGCAGACAACAGGTATTGCAGGTGGAAAATTCAGACATCGTACACGCCAAGCTGGTAAGCGATATGCACCTAAAGATTAATTAACCCAAAAAGAACGAACAATGATGAGATACATTTTTGCCGTGGTGCTTGCCATGCTAAGTATGACGGCAGTACAGGCACAGCGGATGCTCCCCAAACAAAAGGGATTGGAAATAAACGCAGGTATGCTGTCCAAAGAAATAAGCGACAATTACTATCTGAATTTGACATTGACCGTGAACAGAAAGAACGGCAATTACTGGATATGGGGTGCGGAGTACACCCATCAGTTTTCCGGTTACAGGGATGTACAGATACCGCTTGAAACCTATACGGGCGAGGTGGGTTACAGTCTTCAGCTATTGGGCGATGCAAGAAAGACCGTCACGCTGAATGCAGGGCTTACAGCCGTGGCAGGTTATGAAACCATCAACCGGAGCGAAGCCATGCTACCGGATGGCTCGACCATCCTCGACAAAGACAATTTCGTTTACGGCACAGGCGGACGGCTCACGCTCGAAACGTACCTGTCCGACCGCTTTGTCCTGCTCCTGCAAGGGCGGACAAAAGTATTATGGGGTACGGATTTGAAACAGTTCCGTCCATCGGCAGGGATTGGACTAAGGTTTAACTTTTAAAATTGATTTATGATGAAAATATTAATCAGGAAGTACGGGCTACATTTGCAGGCAATGTTCATGCTCTTGGCGATGTTGGTCTGCGCCGTGGTGCTGACCTCGTGTGAAAAAGACGAACTTGATATACAACAGAATTACCCTTTTGAGGTACAGGTGATGCCTGTACCCAAAGAGGTAACGAACGGACAGACCGTTGAAATACGGATTACCATTCAACGGTCGGGCAATTTCAATGATGCGAAATACTACATCCGCTATTTCCAGTTTGACGGACAGGGAACATTGCGGTATTACAACGAACCGCCTTATATGCCCAATGATGTGTACCTGTTGCCACAGACAAAGTTTAGGCTGTATTACACTTCGCAATCCACCGTATCACAGTCGTTGGATATTTGGATTTTGGACAACTTCGGGAATGAAAAACAAATAAGTTTCCAGTTTAACAGTCGTGATTAAAAACAGAAAATCTCGTCCAATGTGGCGGGATTTTTTGATTAAACGGTGTTCTATTTTTTCTTGTAGAGCAAAACGAATACATTTTGTAAATTTAGAGATTGAAATATAGGCGTTTATCATTATGGGAGCTTCACTGGTTTTAGGCATAATAGCATTGGTTTTGGGTTTAGGTCTGCGGTACTGGATTAACCGTAGGAAGTTTTACAGGCGTAGCCCGACAGGAGCGGAAGGCTTTTCATCTTATGAAAAATCCGTTATTATTAAAACTTCTGAACGTTTGGGCAAATGGATAGCTTATGCTTTGATTATATTCGGTGTGCTTTTCCTGTGGAGTTATTCAAGACAGAAAAAGGCACAAGAAAAGGCATCCCAAAATACGGAGATACATAAACCGTAAAGCATCCTTTACTTTAATAAATTTCTAATAAGTGGCAAGCCTAATAAAAAACACTAATAAATTGAAAAATAAAATTCAAACTATTGTATATGATTTTTTCGTGAACTCTTCGGACTTCAACGGAATTCCACTACGGAATATTTCCCAAAAGCTTAATATAGAATATGAAGCCTCAATAGACTTAATAAAAGAACTTGTTATTGAAGATATCGTTTCAATTCAGTCAAGCACCAATCCTCATATTATAGGTTTTCAGCATTATCCAATTGAGAGCCAGTTAAGTATTTTGGAAGAAGCAAAAAAAATTAAAGAAGTTATTCATTCATTTGGTGATTTCAAAATTTCATCTGAGAATACAGAATTCCCCATTTGTCTCTATCCAAGTAAAATTTTCCTTAGCAAGAATAGAACTTTAGCTGAATTTGGTAACGCTTGTTATACGCAACAGCTTGCACTCGGAGAACCTCATTTAAAACCAATTTTTTTTGAAATAGAAGTATTGGATAGGTATTCTAATGACCCTCGGTTTGATTTCAAGTTTGAAGATTATTCTGGACGTATTTCTTGCAGATATGATGAAAATGAAAAGCCAATTGTAAGGGATGAGGACGACATCTTTCTAAAAACATTTGGATTAGGTTTCGATGAAAATGGAAACAGGTTGGCGGTAGTTTACTTAAGATACCTAAAGGATTTAACCGCCGAGCATCAAATCTATTGGAAAAGCAGAGAGAAATCAGGTAACTGTAAAATGCTTGAAGAATATCATCAGAATACAATTCAAGGCAACTGGTCATCTTCTTATTCTATTTTTTCTGGCTTCATTGGAGAACAAAAATGCATAAACGACCTAACTGAATTGATTTTTTCCAAGGCTCTATTTAGAAAAACATTTGAAGAAGAGAATAGACCAAAGGAATTCACGTTTTTCTTTACACCAACTTTGAAAAATTATAATGATTTCATATTGCTACTTGATAAAATGATTTCAGAAAACATCAATAAAGATTTTTTCGAGAGGAAGGTTGAACTATTTGAATACAAAGACTTAGGAAATGGCTTGGTAGAAAAGCAGTCTAAAGGTACACTACAAATTTTCGAAGAATGGCTAACTTCAGTTTTTAACGTAGAGGGAGACGGTACAATCAGTGAACTTTTTAAACCGTTAAAGAAAATACGAAGAGAAAGACAAAATCCGGCTCATAGAATTAGTGAAAACCAATATGATTTGAAGTTTACTGATAAACAAAAACAAATTATAAGTGATGCTTATTCAGTGTTTAGAAATTTAAGAAATATATTCCATCAACATCCCAAAGCGAAGAGCTTTGAAATTCCGAATTGGTTGGAAAATGGTAAAATCAAAACTTTCTAATGAGAGTCACACTGCAAATTATGCATATTACGTTTGTTGAACCTTTTTGGCTTCACTATATTTGTATCTGAAAATATAAAAATCTTAAAGTGTTGTTACTTTAAGTCTCGATACTGAAAACTGGTAATTTTTAAGACAACGAGACGATAAGTAGGAATGCTCACGCCATAGGCGTGGGTGCTCGCTTATTCGTTGTCAGGCATACCAGTGCCCCAGTATCGGTAAGTGTAGTTGCCTGCGCTTTTTTTTAATGCAGGAACTCCATACAAAATGAAAAACTACGTCAATATGGAGACTAAGAACATAAGCCGAATTACCACAGCATTTATCAATGATAAAAGTCCAGTGATGGATTTAATACATGATGACCTCGTTGCTTCGGGGGTAGATGTTGTCTTTCGCTCTGATAACGTTGTGGATGGGATAAATCAACTGTCAGCATTAAAATCGTTACCCAATATCTGCATCATCGATCTTGATTTTTCTGATAAAGGCATCATGAAGCATTTACGGGAATTAAGAAGTCAATACCCTAAATTGAAGCTAATTGCCCATACTGATATGGATGAAGAAAAAATTATCAGAGAACTTGCGGAGCTTGGCTTTTCAAAATATCTGCTGATTGGCAATGACATGAAAAAAGCCATTGACGGGGTGGTCAATGGTAGTTAGATGAATGCTTCATACTTAATATTTGTCTTATTTTAAATGATGGAGTCTTGCTAAATATTTTTTACATATTCTTTCATCTCGTTTATCATAAAGTGATTTGCGGATACCATAATATCCTCCACCAATAATACTTAAACTTCCAAAAACTTCTTTTATATATTCTTGATTTAAAGCTTCTGAATTATGGGCTAAAGTGTAAAATGCAAGAGGTATGGTGGCGATATCAATCCCAAGTCTTATGATTTCTCTTGCTATTTCATTGAACGTATAATTGTAGTTGTCGATAAATTGCTGTTCTGAAATTCCGTTCCCAATTGAATTTTCAATTATGTCTATTTGGGAGTTAAAACTCCCAATTAAATTTCTATTCCTATTTCTAAATTCTATCAAAGTGTCAAATGGTATGTTGCCAATATTTTTAGGAATTTGCAGTTTAATTATTCCACGAATAAACTTATCACGGACATTGGTATTGGTTGACTTTATTTGGGCATAACTTGTATATTTATCGTATTCTAAATTGTCTGTAATAATACTACCATTTCTTTCAAATGCAATTGCTTTTGCGAGATGTGTCATATATAAGAAAGCAAGGCTTCTTGGTAATACAATACCATCGGCATTTCTTCGTCCAATCTTTTCGCCTTCACAAAATTCAACCCAAGAATTTGAAAATTTTTCTCCATAAATTTGGTAGTCCCAAGTATTTGGATTTTTCCAATCTCTAAAAATATTAACTCTGTTAAAAAGGAAGCTTGATTCGTAAGTTCTCTTTATAATTCTTTCAGCTTCGGAAATGGCTTTCAATGAAGCTTGTTCACCTTGATAGTACTCTGGAGAGAAAAAGTCCACCAAATCCGTTTCATTTTGAAGCTTCCGATAGTCGTTACTAATCAAATGTTGTCGGTTATATGGTATAATACTTTCGAACTTATCTAAATATAAAATTGAGAATTTTAACCATTCATTTTCAGGAGGTTCAAAATTTGGATAGTAGATGTATTTTTTCATTATTATTGCGTTTATCTGGTTGTAGTAACAAATTTAAAGAATAAAAAGCTTTCATTATCAGCAATTAATGTAAAAGTTAATCAACTACAATCTTTGGTTTCTTTGCTACTTTCTTTTTCGTCTCAACTCACGAAAGAAAGTAGTCTAATCCGAATGTAACCTATTTGAAAAATGCAGGTGTGAGGAATGATGAGGCGGAGGCATTTTACAAAGGGTTTTTCCGCTTTCCGCAAAAAGACGGTCCCGACCACCGAAAGGATCTGTCTTTTTTCCTACCGGATTTAATAAAAATGGGAACGGCGCACCGTTCCCGAAAATTCAAGAATTATAAAATACATGACCGCTATCACTCCAATAGTCACCGCTAAACAGGTCACGGGCATAAGCCTCATAATCGAAGTACGTTTTTGCAAATTCGGGCAAGTCCATTTGCTCTACCTGTTCATAGGCAAAATCTTCCTCGTCCTTGTATTCGCCGATATAGTCATCGTCAAAGTTGCTTATTAGGTCGTTTATATTCTCCTCGGACAGCTTACGGTGTCCGTTGTCGCACCATATTAGGAATGCCTCTTTTCGGGCGTCGTCCATATCTTCCAAAGCCTCCAAAATCTCAAATATGCTATCGCTTATCCAACATTCGCCGATTAATCCATTTGGGATATTTTCGTAGTCTTGGAACATAAATTCGGGGTCTTCCTCGTCATCGTGTAGCTCCCTGCAAGCGGTGTAAAACTCTTCCTTGTTCGCATAATCGGATAGCTTTAGCCATTCTCCGAAGATTGAACCGTCATTATATTTTGCGTATGTGCCGACATATACCCTTGCTTCCGATGTGTTTATTTGATGTGTCATTTCTTTACTGTTTTGAATTAAATTTTTTGATTTATTCGGCAATGAGAGGTGGTGCTGTTGTTTTGTTTCAATACCATTTTCAATGCTTGTATTCCTCATGCCTGACATTTTTTTTATTCGTGTAAAGAGTCGGTGTATGCTGTGTTTCGTTTCGGGAGCATGAAAGGTTAGTGTTTAGTAGGCACAAGGTTTTGGACAAAAAATACACCCAACGGGCTGGAGATTTTTTTCCAAACTTGCATGACCTTTTGCCTACGTTAAGAACACGGACATACCTTTGCTCCATGAAACGTGAACAACAGGCATACTCGCTTTTAGGCGTAACCAAACGTGGAAGTAATGAGGATAGCATTGCCGAAATGGTTTATCAAGAATTTAATGTTCGCCCGTACAGTAACAGGTGATTGAAGTCTGGAGTGGAACAGCCCAACCTGTGGAACGACATCTTCAATCTCCTGTTAACAATCATAGACATAAGCTCTTTTACGGTCAGTAGCGGAGCGAACGCCGTAAATGTGCTTAGGTTATTGTAACACTTTGAGCCAATCTAAGCCAAGTAATTCAACCCAAAGACACAATTCAATATCCACTCCATCAGTGTAATAAGTTTGTCTGTACGGATTAATCCGTGTGGTTAACAGGCAAAAATCAATTGAAAATGGAGAAAGAAAAAGCGAACGATTTAACACCCGAAAGAGTGGTACAAATCTTGAAAAAGAAAGGAACAGAGGTCGATATAGAGGAAGCAAAAACCATCTTGGAGTTCGTCAAAAAGATAGCTCACATTGCAGTTAACCAGTATCTAAGAGGAAAACTTTAACCCAATGAACAAGGAAAACTGTTGTGATGAGAAAGGCAGATTTATACATACGTGTATCGACAGACGAGCAAGCGGACAAGGGATATTCGCAACGTGACCAAGAAGACCGATTAAGAAAATATTGTGAGATAAAAGGTATTCCGGTAAGGGGTGTTTACATAGAAGACCATTCGGCAAAATCTTTCAAGCGTCCAGAGTGGCAGAAATATTTATCCAACCTACGCAAAACAAAGAACAACAAAGCGGGGTCAATAATATTATTTACCAAATGGGATAGGTTCAGTAGAAACGCAGGGGATGCCTATCAGATGATTAACCAGTTACGGACACATGGCGTTGAGCCTGTTGCGATAGAACAGCCCTTAGACCTTACCATTCCCGAAAATAAAATCATGCTTGCATTCTATCTCGCTTCACCGGAAGTTGAGAACGACAGGCGTGCATTAAATGTCTTTCACGGAATGCGCAGGGCGAAAAAAGAGGGGCGGTATATGGGTACTGCTCCTTTGGGATATGTCAATAAGATAACTGAGGGCAAAAAGAAATTCATAGCACCGCATGACTTTGAAGCACCCATATTAAAATGGGCGTTTGAGCAAATCATTTCCAATAACTTCAATACCGAACAGATATGGAAAATGGTTCGGGAGAAAGCCGATGGAAAAGGTCGTTTCAGCAAAAATAACTTTTGGGTAGCCGTCCGAAACCCCTTGTACTGTGGCAAAATATTCATTTCTCCCTACAAAGAGGAAAAAGGATATTTTGTCAAAGGACAGCATGAGCCATTAATCAGCGAAAAGACGTTTGCGTATGTACAGGATATACTCGATGGGAGAAAGAGGGTTGTAAAGCCTAAAATCGTGGCTATGGACAATCTACCGCTTAGAGGGTTTATTAAGTGTCCTAACCCCAATTGTAATAGGATGCTCACAGGAAGTGCCTCAAAGGGCAAGATGGGTAATTACTATTACTACTATCATTGTACTTCTTCCTGCGGAGTGCGGTTCAAAGCCGAAACCGCCAATGAGGCTTTCTTAAAACAGTTACGGTATATGTCGCCAAAAGAGGGTATGGTCGATGTTTTTATTGAAGCCTTTATAAAAGACTTCAATAACAAAACCAAAGCCCAAAACACGGAACGGGCAAATATCATAGGTGAGATTGATGTGTTGAATAAACGTTATCAAAATGCGCTTTTAAAAAATGCCGATGGAGAAATGGCAGATGACGATTTCCAAGAAGTAAAGAAATTGACCAAAGGAAAGATTGAGGTTTTGGAAAGAAGATTAAACGACTTGGCAATAGTCGGAACGGAGATAAAAGACTTGGTAGCATCCACCTTAAAAAAGGTCGCAAACATTGATAGACGCTATATAAACGGCGATATTGAGGAAAAAAGGCTTATAGTGAGTTCGATGTTCCCCGAATTTTTGGAATTTGACGGAACAAGACATCGAACTCCGAGACTAAATTCTGCGATTGCTCTTATTTATCAGAATAACAGCAAGTTACAGAGTAAAAAAAATGGGACAAGTCTATCATTTTTAGACTTGTCCCAAGAAGTGACCCCGGAGAGGCTCGAACTCTCGACCCACTGATTAAGAGTCAGTTGCTCTACCAACTGAGCTACGAAGTCAATGGTACAAATGTAAGGGCTATCCTATAAAATATCAATCATTTTTTTG
>Ga0180217_1001957_pt1 | contig 20371 bp, 16 predicted proteins | sample eDN3rd37CBELigOP_FD_128521 | JGI IMG/M metagenome (GOLD analysis project Ga0180217, IMG submission 128521) | Enriched Organic Plus compost microbial communities from Emeryville, California, USA - eDNA 3rd pass 37_C BE-Lig OP (version 2) (version 2) ... | reverse complement strand
GGCGCTCGTAGCTCAATTGGAGAGAGCATCTGACTACGGATCAGAAGGTTGGGGGTTCGAGTCCCTCCGAGCGCGCTCCCCGATGTTGTGCGGAACCCCAGGTCAGCCCTGGGGTTTCGTCGTCTCCGGGGGATGGTGATGAGCCCCCACCATCTGTCAAGCAGCGCCTGCGTGCACACAAGGACCCCGGTTCGTGCACACAACGAGGCGACGACAGGTGTGCGTCGACTGCGCCCGGAGCACCCGACTCGACCGTCGGCGCCATGTCCGCCACCACAACCGCTGTCACGACCGTCGAGGAGGGGAGCGGTCCCCGCCGCGGCCCGCTGGCCGAGCTCGTCGGCCGGCGCCGCCGGCCCGGGACCCGCTGGTCGGCCAGCTTCTCGCTGACCGCGACCCTCGAGGGGGGCGCGACCAAGGCTGTCGACCCGGCCGTGGTGGGCGGTGACGAGCAGGCGCTGCGCACGCAGCTGTGGGGCGCCACCCGGCTCCGGTACCGCTGGCGGGTCGACGGCCGTCAGCCGAGCCGCTCGTTCCAGCTCCCCCAAGAGCTCGACGCCGCCGTCGAGTTCCGGCGCACCCTCACCGCCGCCATCGTCGGCGACTGGCCGGTCGACGACCGTGGCCAACCCCGCCACCCCGGCACCGCGGCACCCCCGGCCGAGGTCGCGCCCGACGACGCCGCCGCCCCGTCGGTGACCACCGGCGCCCGGGTCCTGTCGCTCCCGGCCCGACGGCCCTCGGAGCGCGCAGCGGAGCCGGGCACCGGGCCCGGGGTCGTCACGCCGCTGCGGCCGGCGCCGACGGGCAGCGGCATCTTCGAGCCGTCCCGCGACGGCATCGACTGGGCGGACCTCGACGACGAGATCAGCCACCTCGACGACTTCGAAGCGCTGACCGCCTGGCGCATGGTCGACCTGCAGCGGTTCAAGTCCCGGCACGGCCAGGACCGGGTCGGATCGACCCTCAGCAACGCGGAGGGGGAGCTCGCCATGGCCCGCCGGTTCTTCCGGTACGTGCCCGGCGACCCCCGGCTCGACGACCCTGCCGTCGACGCCGGCGATCCCCTCCGGCTAGACCACCCGGCGGGGCTCACGGAGGCGGACTGCATCGCGTTCGTCGACCACCGCCGCACCACGAACCTGAGCACCCGGGCCAAGAACCTGCGCGACGAGCGGCGGTGGGCCAAGGCCCTGGAAGCAGCCGAGCGGGACAGCCGCCGCACCGGTATCGCCGTCGCCGTCCCTCCGGCTCCGGTCCCGACCGTCGAGGTCGCCGGGCCCCGCACCGTCGAGGCCACGTGCCGCACCGTCAGCAGCGCCCTGCGCCAGGCGCAGATGGAAGGGCGCATCGAGACGAACCCCTGGACCCCACGGGTCGACCGGCTCATCGAGACCCCGCAGCAGCCGCACTTCACCGACAAGGTCCTGCCCTCGCCCGAACAGATCACCGCCATCATCGACGCCGTCGCCGCCCACACCCGGCTGGGTCCCTACGTGAACGGGATCCGCGAGGTGCAGGACGGCGGCCGCTACCGGGCCTTCGTGGCGCTGGCCGAAGACGCCTTCCCCCGCCCCGAGGAGCTCATCGCGATCCGGCGGAGCTGGCTCGTCCTCGACGGGACCATGACGGGCATCGTGCTGCACGGCGGCGAGGTCAACTACCCGCTGCGCTTCACCAACGGGTCGCGCGCCCGGACGTTTGTGTCCCTCAAGGCCCGACAGCAGGGCGACACCCGGTTCGCACCCATGAGCCCGGCTATCGCCGCGCTCCTCCGCGACCACCTGGACACTTACGTCCCCGAGCCTGACCCCACCTCCAGCGACGAGGACCGCCAGGACCCGAGGGTCTTCACGACCCACACCGGCGCGCCGATCGACCTGAGTACCTTCGCCGAGAAGTGGTGGAAGCCGGCACTGGCCGCCGCGTTCCCCAACCCCGCCGACAAGCACCTCGCCACCATGCCGTTCCGGATGCTCCGCCACACCGGCATCAGCCGCCGGCTGCGGGCCGGCGACCACTACGAGGACGTCGCCACCTGGGCCGGGAACTCGCCGCTGGTCATCAAGCGCAGCTACCGGGGCGTGATCGACCAGCAGCCCGGCCGGGCCACCCGGCACCCGCACGGGGCCCGGCTCGGCGAGTCGCTCCAGGCCCTCGCCACCGAGGTGACCGGCCTCGACCTGGAGGCAGCTCAGGCCACGGTGGCCCGCCACCTCGACGACCTCGACCCGCTCGCCGCCATGGCCCTGGGCCGTGCCCTGCACGCCCACGGCAAGGCCCGCAGCGCCCTGGAGGAGCTGTGAGTGCGCCGACTGCCCGCCGCCGGTCCGCCCGGACCGTCACGGCCATGCCCACCACCCCCGCCATCGACCGCTACTGCGAGCTGCTCACCGCCCTCGTGCGAGACGGCGACGCCCGCACCGCCCCAACGCTGTTCACCCTCAGCGTCACCCTCACCCGCCACTGGGAGCTCCTCGACGGACTCGCCCACCTCGACGACGGGGCCGGCCTGCACGTCGAGGCCTCCTCGGTCAACGGCATCACCATGCCCGAACGCACCGTCCCGGCCGCCCAGGTGGCCCGGGCCGCCCTGGGCGCCGACCACGGCGCCCTCGCCGCCCTGCTCGAGCTCCCCGTCCACCGGCGGGGCCGCCTCGTCGAGATCCTCCGCCACGACCTCGCCGCGCTCGAGCTGCAGGAACCGGTCGAGCTCGAGCAGCTCCACCTGCTGGCATGCGAGGCGCTCCTCGAGGCCGCACCCGGACCCGATGAGCGCCAGGGCGTCCTGGCCTACGCCGGGATCCCCGCCCACAGCCCCCGGGCCCGCCGACGCCGCGACGCGACCGCCCCCGACGCCCTGGCCTGGGTCGCCGCCACCCTCGACGAGCTCGCCCAGCGGGCCGGCATCACCGTCCACCGCCCCCACCACGCCACCCACCACGCCTGAGAGGAACCCTGATGACCACCGACGCCGCCTACGACCAGATCCGCTCCACCCGGGGCCCCACCAAGCGCTGCTCCGCGTGCGCCACCGACCACCCGGTCGAGCAGTTCGCGTTCAAGTCCGTCGCCGCCGGAAAGCTCCACAGCCGCTGCCGGGCCGCGCAACGCGACTACAACGCCCGCTGGTACGAGCAGAACCGCGAGACGCACCAGCCTCGGGCCGGCACCACCCGCACCGAGCGGGTCCAGACCCTCCATGCCCTCATCGACGGGTGGCTCACCGGCCGCACCTGCCCCTGCGGATCTCGCGACCGTCTCGTCGCCGTTGGAACCGCCGGCTGCAGCCTCAAGACGATGGTCAAGAACGGCGCCAACGAGAAGGACATCTCAGACGAGCTCGAGATCGCCACCGTCCGATGCCGGAGCTGCAGCTGGAACGCGTCGGCGTAGTCGAGAGGGAGGGACCGCCGGGAACTGGTGCATGGAGGCCCGGCACAGGACGGCGGGGACGCGCCGAGCCGGCCACCGCGCTCGGGCGTTCTGCTACACCCTGGGTGGCGGTTCGGCCGACCCTGGGGGAACGACGATGGTGAGCAGAACGCGGGCTGCACTGGCTGCCCTGATCCTGACTGCGGGCCCGCTGGCCGGCTGCGGCAGCGACGACGCCGGTGAGGCAGCACGGACGGTCGAGCCCACCACCACCGCCGCGCAGGAGCCGGACGCTGACACGGACGGCGACGACGACGAGGTGCCAGCCCCGGCCCGGCCGTTGGCCGAGGTCGTCGTGCAGCTTGGAGATCTGCCCACCGGTTGGGCCGTGATGCCACCCGAGGAGAGCGAGGACGCCGACGATGCCTTCTGCGAGGGACACGACCCGCTCGAGGCGATCGAACCCGTCGAAGAGGCCGAGTCCACCTACTCCCAGGGTGACTTCGGCCCGTACCTGACCAGCCTCGCGGGCCGCTACACGGACGAGGAGACCGCCCGGTCGATCCTGGACGCACTGGCCGTTGCCGTCGACGCCTGCCAGTCCTTCACCGAGACCGAGGACGGCGCGGAGATCACCTACACCTTCTCGCCGCTGTCGTTCCCGAAGCTCGGCGACGACACCTACGCCGCCCGCCTCAGCGCGACGACACCCTTCGGCCCGTTGGCCATGGACATGGCCTTCACCCGCGTCGGTGACCACGTCCTGGCCATCATCAACGGCGGGTTCGGGAGCGCCGACAGCGCCCTCACCGAGACGCTCCTCCGGCTGATGGTGGACCGCATCTAGGCGGCGTCTCGCGTCGGTCGCGCCTCTGGGGCACCTGCGTGACAGGTTCCCGATCCCCGGAACGGTCGGCCGCCTGCACCAAGCAGCCCGGCCGACCACCGGTGGATCGCCCGTCAGAGGGGTCTCCGGTGCGCGCCCCACCACTTCGGTGGAACCGGCGACGCTCGATCCCGAGACCCATGAGCGACAGCCACTCCTGACGCGCAGTGGTAGGGAGGTCAAGCCCGAAGACGCCACGACGGTTGGTCTCCGTCGTCGGCCCGGGCCCTGGGGCCGTCTCGGAATGCTTGGGCACCTGGCGTACGGCCGGACTGCGATCACCTTCCGGAGAAGCCGCGCCTCAACCTCGGCCAAGCGTGCATGGGCCGCCAAGGGCAAGGTGCGCGTCGGTCTGTCACAGCGGGTCGCCATCGGCCGGCTGCGCAACGCCGGCCTCAGCGAGACCACCCCCCGCGTCAAGAACGGGCGGCGGAGCCGCACAAGTCCTGCTCTGGCGGCGACGAGCTCCGCGTCACTGACGAAGGCCGCTTCGCCCTGTACCTGGACCAGGACGCACTTGTGGAGAAGGCCGATCCCGGGACTGCTGCGTCGTGAAGGGCACCATGGAGTGACATGGCCTCCAAGACGAGCATCGAGTGGACCGAGGTCACCTGGAACCCGGTCACGGGCTGTGACCGGACCTCCCCTGGGTGCGACAACTGCTACGCGCTGCGGCTCGCCGGTCGCCTGCATGCCATGGGGCAGCCCCGCTATGCGCTCAACGGTGACCCCGCCACCAGCGGCCCGGGCTTCGGTGTCACCTGCCACGATGACCTCGTCGACCTCCCGCAACGCTGGCGCAGTCCGCGGCTGGTGTTCGTGAACTCGATGAGCGACCTGTTCCACCCCGAGGTCCCGGACGAGTTCATCAGCCGGGTCTTCGCCTCGATGGCCGCCGCGCAGGCCCACACCTTCCAGGTCCTCACCAAGCGTTCCAAGCGCCTCGCGGCGCTCGCCACTGATCTCACCTGGCCGGCGAACGTGTGGATGGGCGTCAGCGTCGAGAACGACCGCTACCGGTTCCGCATCGACCACCTTCGTACGGTCCCGGCTGCCGTGCGGTTCCTGTCCATCGAGCCGCTCCTGGGCCCCGTAGGTGAGCTCGACCTCGATGGCGTTCAGTGGGTGATCGTCGGTGGCGAGTCCGGCCACGGCGCCCGGCCGATCGACGTCGCCTGGGTCACGGACATCCGAGACCAGTGCATCGACGCGGGTGTCGCCTTCTTCTTCAAGCAGTGGGGTGGTCGTACCGCGAAGGCCGGCGGGCGCGACCTCGAGGGCCGTACCTGGGACGACATGCCCGCCACCGAAGCCCGATGACCGACGGCGGCGACGCCCGTGAATGGGGCCCGTGGAGCGTCTGGAAGACCGAGATCCTTCTCGGCGGCTACCTGCCCCTGTTCGCCCGGGCCGCTACCCGCTCAGACCACCGCACCTTCATCGACTGCTTCGCCGGCGTCAGCCGCAACGTCGAACGTGACACCGGGCGCGAGATCAAGTCCTCACCCCGCCAGGCCCTCGAAGCCACCCCACCGTTCACCCACCTGCTCGGTTTCGAGCTCCCCGGCAACGCCGCGGGCCTTCAGGCGGACCTCGACGCCGAGTTCCCCGGTCGTGCCATCAAGATCATCGCCGGGGACGCCAACGGCAAGATCGGCGAGGGGCTCCAGTGGTGGTTCGACCAGCGCAAGGGCCTACGAGGCCCCTACCTCGGCGCGGCCCTCGCTTACCTCGATCCGAACAGCATGGAGCTCGCGTGGTCGACCGTCGAGACGCTCGCGCGGTTCGGGCTGACGCCGCCGTGCGCGGGCGCATGGGTGCGCCCGCGACCGATCGAACAGCTCATCTTGTTCCCGACCGGACCGCTCAAGCGCACCCTGCCGCAGCGAGGTAAGGCGGCAGCCGCGCCGTCAGCTTGCGCGAAGGTCGACAAGCTCTTTGGGGACGACTCGTGGCGTCCCATCTACGACGACCAGCGCGCCGGCGTCATCGGCGGAGAGGACTCCTGGTCCCACTACGTCAACCTCTACCGCCACCAACTCCTGCAGCTCGGTTACAGCCACACCGCGGCCATCGAAGTCCGCAACACGCGGCGCGTTGTGCTGTACCACATGGTCTTCGCGACCGGGAACCAAGCAGGCAAGGCCATCATGTCCGCCGTGATGTCCAGGGCACGCCAGGTGCTGCCGCAACTCCTCGAGGAGGAGCGGCAACGACGACGCACCCGCAAGGACGAGACCTCGCTCTTCGCGTCCGAGGAGTGGGAGACAGAGCTGTCGGCGGCCGCCGCTGACCCCGCCAAGTACGCCCGACTTCTCACGCACGAGCCTCAGCTCTACACGCCGGGCGACCCGCCTGATCCTCAGGAGCAGCTCGAGCTCGACTGGTAGGGGCAGATGGTGGCGGACTGGTTCCGCCTAGGACACAGTAGGCGGCCTCGCAGCGCAGGTCAGGGCGACTGTCCACGGACCAGCCGGTGGCCCGCACGGTTGTGAACGCAGCCTTGCCGGCGTCGGCGCCCTGCGAGCCGACAGCAGGCTGACCACCGGGCGACGCGCCCCATAGCGGCCGGCTCGGGGCCGGACGTCGGCGCTGGTCATCTCACCAGGGGAACATGTAGAGACCGCCGGATTTGGCCAAGGTATTCGAGGACTTCCTCACCGCCACCCTGACCCGCGCCCTCGAAGCCCACGGCGGCTTGTGCCGGGCCCAGGACCCCCACGACCTCGACGGCGCTGGGCGGGTCGGGATGAACCCGGACCTCGTCTGGTACCGGGCTGGTCGGCCGGCGGCGGTGATCGACGCCAAGTACAAGGCGGAGAAGCCCGCCGGGTTCCCCAACGCCGACGTGTACCAGCTCCTCGCCTACTGCACCGCTCTGGGCCTCACCGAAGGCCACCTCGTGTACGCCAAGGGCAACGAGCCGACCGTCACCCATCACATCCGCAACGCCGGCATCACCATCCACGCTCACGCCCTCGATCTCGCCGCCGCTCCCGACGCCCTGCTGGCCCAGGTCGATGACCTGGCTGACCGGCTGACGGTGTCCTCGGTCAGCCCGGCACCTCTCGCCACAGTGGCGGCCGGGTAGTCGTCGACGGGGCGACTCGCCGTCAGCTCCCGGCGGTCGGGACCCAACATCCCCACTGCCTCGGCCGCCGCAGGGGTGGGCTGCTTGCCCCGACGGGGGTCGCCCCGACGGTGGGGGAGATGGACCTCCATTTCCCCGACGCATCTGCCGTCCGCCCCGTGACACCGCCCGCTGCTCGTGGCGAAGGCCAGCGCAGCGACGCCCTTCGAGAGGAACTCGAGGCTGCCCGCTCGATGGACTGGGATGACCTGTGCGCGGCCGTCACGGCCCCACACCGCCCCGGCCGGCGGGTACCGGTCCGGATCTCGCCGGCCTGAACGGGCAGCTCAACCCCTTCGTGCTCTCTCCGATCCGCACCTGAGCTCATGTGAGTGCTGCTTCGTCGACGTCAGCGTCGGAGACAGATCGCACACGAAGCAGCGGTGGTGATTGCGCTGAGCGACGAAGCCGTCACTGTCCCCCGTCGAAGACCCGACCCGACTGGAGACACCGTGCCGAAGCCCATCCCCACCACCCGCACCAAGGCTGACTACGAGGATGTGCGGGGAGTCCCCATCTACCACCTGATCGTGGCGATCCTCGCCCAGCTCACCGAGGGCGCCGTCCGCCACGTGGTCGTCAGCCGGTGGAGCCGGGAGGGCGACACCGTCAACGCAGCCGAGCAGGCCACCAAGGTGCTCGGGGCCCAGCGGCGGCTCGTCCCGGCGGTCCAACGCCTGCTGGACACCGTCCCGGACGACGCATGGACCACCCCACACGGCCGGGCCGCGCACAACATCGTCGAGCTCCGGGTACGGGACGTCACGCCCCACCGCTTCCCCGAGGACCCCGACGGCAAGTCGGTCATCGGCTACCTGATCAGCATCGACGACACGCTCGTGTTCCGGGCCGCGTTCTCCGGGTTCAAGACGATCATCAAGCCCGACGGCGACGAGCTCAGCCCGTACCAGCAGGCCGTCATCGAGCTCCTCAAGTACGCAGCCGCCACCAGCGACGGTGAGCGGGTCTGCCTGCGCTTGAGCGAGGATGGCACGCGCAAAGGCCGACTGGCCGTCGAGATGGGTCGCCTCGACCGCTGGGTCGAGCGCATCAAGGCGCGCTGGTTCCTGGGGGCAGACGAGTACGACTACGAGGGGTTCGGGGCCCTCATCCGCAACCTGCAGAACGCGGATGCCGAGAAGAACCGACAGACCACCGTCACCAACCTCATGGTCGGCCGGCTCAAGGGCGTCGCCGACGGCAACCTCCCCGCCTCCGAGGCCAACCTGCCGCCCTACCTCGGGCACGTCATCGACCCCAGCCTGCCCGGACACGACAAGCGCGTCCGCGACGGCAGCCACCTGCGCACCACGTGGGTCCTCGAGGTCGCTCCCGCCCTCGCCGAGTACGTGACGGCCTACGCCCGGGGCGCCAAGCGCAAGGAGCTCGCCGACATCCTCATCCGGCACCGGGTCCCCACCCCCAGGCAGCTGCCGGCCAAGAACGGCAAGACGCGCTACTCGTCCCAGCGCGACACGACCTTCGACCAGTTGCCGATCGAAGATGCACGAAGCCGGGCGACGCGCTGGCTCAGCTTCTCGGGCCGCCGGGTCAGGGTCGTCCCGGCTGACGCCACCGCCGAGGAGCGTCGCACCATCGAGTACGCGAACAAGCTCGCGCTTCGCAAGCTCGAAGTGCTTCGGTCGGGCCGTTGGATCTACCACTACAAGAACCCGACCCCGACCACGGACTGCTACGGCGACGACCAGGTGAGCCGATCCGGCCTGCTCGACGCGGGGTACGTCACCAAGTACGTCCAGTTCACGTGGCCCGCCACCCCGAAGCTCGTCACGGACCCCGAGACCGGCGTCGACACCGTCACCGACGAGCTCGAGCTCGACGACAAGGGCCGCGCCATCCCGTGGGTCCATCTGGGCATCGACCCCGAGACGCTCGATGCAGCGATCAGGCGCCTCATCCGCGCTGACACCGCAGGACGCTCCACCGCTCCTGAGACGCCGCCCACCACCGGGATGGTGCGCGCGCTCTCCATCGACCGCTGGACCACCAGCGACTCCGATGTGGTCCTCCAATGGGAGGCCATGCCGTTCACCTCGGGCGGCCACCCCTACCGGTGGGTTCTGCAGCGGCCGGCCCCGCACCCCGACGTTCCGGAGGCCGACCTCAACCTTGCCTGGTCCGCCATCGAGCACGACGCTCGGCTCCGCGAACCGGAGTCGCCGGACCGTCACGTAGGCACGGTTCGCGACTACCTCCTCGTCGACTGGGCTCGCCAGGCGCTGCAGGACAGCCTGCTCGACCACCTCGACGACGACATGGCGCTGCGCTCACCCGATCTCGGTCGGCGCCTCCGCGACCTGGAGGACCATCGCCGACGCCTCCGTGACCAGGCGGACGCGGCTCGATCGGCGAGCGAGAAGGCCGCTGTCGTTGCGACTGGCTACGAGGAGGCGGCGATGGCCGCCCTGGCCAGTGGCGACGAGGCGACGCACCTGGACTACCTCGCCAAGCGGGCCACCAAGGCGGCCGAAGCCGAAGGCCTCGCTGCGGACGCAGCTGGGTTCGAGGCCGAAGCGGCCAAGGACGTCTCGGTCGAGGCCGAGCTCCCCATCACCCACGTCTCCCAGCTCATCGAAGTCCTCCGCCGCTCGGCCGCCGACCACGACGGCATGGTGCCGGCCGCCGTCGGCGCCCTGACCCAGCGCCTCTTCGCCAGCTGGCGGCTCGCGCCCGCCACCGAGGGGCTGCTCGCGGTGTCCTGCACGGCACGGATTCCGCTGACCGACGGGAATACCGTCGAGATCCCGCTGTCCGGCCTCGTGCCGAACACGAAGAAGGGCCGCGGCGCCAAGAACCCCTACCGCCAGGTGCTGTTCCACGAGCTCCTCGACGGCGCCAGCTTCGAGCAGATCGCAGACCGGCTACCGGTGCCCACCAGCCGGAGCGCGCTGTACGTGCAGGCCCGCAACGAGCTCACAGCGCTGGGAGTTCACACCTACCGGGCGCAGGCTCTCCTCGACCACCCGCACCGTGACGCGCTCCGCGCCGTCTGGGTGGCTCGCACCGGCCTGCGGCCCGACCGGCTCGCGTGGACAGGAGGGTTCGAGGCCCACATGGAGGCGACCTACACCTCCGACACCTGGGCGAAGGCGGCGTGTCCGACCGCACGCATGGGTGACATCCACAGGGTGTTCGCCGCCCTCCGCCAGCATCCGGCCGGCGTCGACCTCTACGAGCTCGCATCGGCCGCCGGCCTGGACCCCACCTTCGTTCGTCGGCTCATCAACCCGAGCGGCTCGACGGACAAGGCGGACGGCCACCGGAAGTGGCCCCGGTTCCTCGAATGGGTTCCCGAACGGTTGGGCATCCAGGTCAGGGCCCACCCCTGCCCGCATCCCGACTGCCCCGCGCCTCGCGAGCACCGATGGGCAAGCGTCGCGGTCTTCCTCCCCGAGACCGCCCCCGTCCCCGGCGGTGTCGGCGGGGTCCTGTGCCCGGCATGTCGACGGCTCCCGCTCCCTCCGTACGCAGGTGTCGTGTTCCCTGCGGACTGGCTCACGCCCGTCGCCCGGACCACCAGGGGCACCAAGGGCAGTGTGCGGTCTCGGCAGATGACCGTCGTCATCGACGTTCCACCGGTCGCAGCAGTCATGGCCCCGGCGGCCACCGTCACGCTCGACGAACTCGCCAACAGCGAGCGGCTCACCCGCAGCATCGTGAAGCAGATCCTGTCCGACGCACAGGTCCCCACCCAGCACCGGCGCGGGCGAGGTGGCTCCGTGCTGCTCTTCTCGGCAACCGAGGCTCGCCGGGCGATCACCGACGCGTTCGCTCCCGGAGGCCGGGACCGGCTCGCCTACAGCCCAGACGCCCTCACGATCAGCGCCGCGGCGAAGTGGGCCGGAGTGCTCCCGCGAGAGATACAGGAAGCCGTAGAGGCCGGCCAGATCCCCGTGCACCTCGTGCGCAACGGTGCGCAGCGCTTCCTGCCCGAGGACATCGACCGCTGGAGACTGACCCGAGGTTCCACCTGACTGTGACGTTCCCGAGAAGGCCTCGGGTTCACCGCACCGTGATCGGTGAGCTTCGAGCTCTGGTAGGCCCAGTTGGTGCTCCGAAGGCTCGTGCGCCCCATCCGACCTGCGAGTTCAGGTGGTGCTGCAACGGCAGGCTGCCCGTCGTCAGCGCCCAGCCTGCAACTTGGTCACCGAAGTGCCCCGCTCGTGGACAGGAGGGCGCACGAAGTGCACTGCCGGGAGGCGGGGACGGCGTCCCAGCGCGTCCAGGCGCGCAGGTACAGCCCGTGGGTGGAGCATCCGCAGACCGGCGTACCCGGCCGACCGTGTGCGTCGTCCACCATCTGGTGAGCGAGCGCTGCATCGTCCCCGCGTGCACCCGTGGCCCAGATCACGCGCTCATGGTCGCGCCAGCCTGAGACTTCCCCCAACGAGAGGTGACGTGGCTCGGGGGAGTGTGCAGTCCGAATCGGGGATGCAAGCAGACGGAACGGCAGGTCGGCGCGCCCGCTCAGCGTGATGACGTAGTGGTCGTCGGCGGAGGCGAGCACGCAACCGCCGGCCCGCTTGGGGCCGAACCCTTGCCGCCACTGCTGACGATGATCACAAGAGCGACCCTGGGTCCCGCCATCCGGTGGTCGTGAGCGACAGACCGGGTTCCGCCAACCCAGCTGTTGCCGGCGGAGCTGTCCCGACCTCGGGGCGCTTCGTCGCGCCGCACCGTGACGGCCGAGAGCCAACACCGCCGCCCACCACCACGACCACAGCGCGATGGCCGACCCGTGCGGGTCGGCCATCGTGATCAGGCGGCGCGCTGCTCGAGGTCGGCGACCACGAGGGCAAGCAGCGATCGGATCGCCTCGAGCGCCGTACGTGCGCTACCGACGAGGAGCAGACCCTCGTCGCAGAGGGACTCGAGCTGAGCGAGCTCCTCGGTGGCTTGCTGCGCACGGCTCAGTGCGCAGTTCGCATCGAGCACCGCCGCTCCGCACTGGTTCAGGCCGACCTCATCGACCGCGTCGGGCTCGGGTACCCGACCGATGGCCGACCGAACTGCGTTGACCGATTCGATCAGCCGCTCGCGCAAGGCGCGCTCGGCTGGGGTCATCAACTGGGCCATCGGCCCTCCTTCGCTTGGCGTGCCGGGATCTCCGGCGATCACCACAGCTGGGCGCCAGATCGCGCGTCCCAAGGGCGTCCCCCAGGCCTCCCTACAACCGTCCCATGACTACGAACACGAGCTACTTCCACAGCTGGGACGACACGACCATGGCCGAGGAGGTCCTCCGCCGCATCCAGGGCATCGACCGCGTGCCCCTGCCGTCGATCGACCCCCCCTCCCAGCCCGGGACCTACGTGGTTTGGCTCGGGTCGACGCGCCCGGAGCTGCACGAGGTGTTCGGGAGCCTGATCGCACGTGGTGAGGTGCCCGTGTACGCCGGCTGTGGTCAGCGGCTCCGGGCCAGGGTCTTCCGTTACCGGCAGAGCCTGCGCCGGCTCGCCGGCATCGACCTCAGCGAGCTCTACGTGGGCCTGCTGCCTTGCGCCACCCATGCCAGCGCAGCTTTCACCGAGAGGGTCCTCCTCGACCGGACGTCCTTGCTGTTCGCCGATCTCGGCGGTTTCGGGGCCAAGGTCCCCGGGTCGCGCCGGACCGAGCAGGCCGCGAGTGCGCTGGATTCGCTGCTGTTCCCGGGCCGGGGGTGGACTCGCCGTCCCTCACCAGTGGACATGATCCGGGCCCGCGCCCAGGTCCTCGCCCACCTCGCGCGCCTTGATCCCGCCGGCCCGCGGTGGCCCAGCCTGGTCTAGATGCACCGGCCCGGCCGGCGGCGGGAGCAGCCGTTCCTTCGCATTCGTGCGGGTCGGTGGTGCCCCCGGCAGCTTCACGGAGGGCCCCACCGGCGTGCGTCACAGCCCGCCCGTACCTTCGTTCCAATGGAGCAGCAGCCGCTTGAGGACGGGATGGCCACTCTCGGCCGCGCACTGGCCGAGGTGACGTCTGCCGCTGAACCGTTGATCCTCGACGTTGTGCCTCGCGACGGCTCGCCGGCAATGGCCGAGCTCGCCGGTGAGGCGCCGTTCAGGGCACCGGGGTGGGAGACGCCGTTGATGAACGCGGCCACCAGCTCGATGTTCCTCGCGGCTGCCGCGGTCGACGCCACCCGGGGTGTGGCGGGCCTGCTGAGCACGAACTTGCTCGTGTGGGCACCGATCCATCTTGCTCGTGCTGCTCTCGACGCTGCCGGGTACGCGTACTGGCTCGATGAGCCGCACATCGGGACCGAAGCGCGTGCGAAGAGGTCCCTCGCGTTCCGGATGTTCAGCGCCAGTGGGCTGGCCCGGGCACCAACGGCAGTCACCGCCGCCAAGGACAAGAGCAGCGAGGTCGCGGACAGCGTGAGGGAGGTGGCGGCGCAACTGGGGTGGACGGTCATCAGTCGGAACCAGCAGCGGAAGAACCAGCCAGTGTTCGTCGATGACCAGGCGGTCCCTCACCGCCGGGATGCGATCCACAACGTGCTAGCCCACCAGCAACCGGACCGGTACGACTCGGCTGCGGACATCACCTGGTGGTGGTACTCCAACATCGCTCACAGCTCCCCGTGGGCGCTCATGCAGTTCGTCGACCGCAGCGCAGCGGAGCCGCTCGGCGTTCCGGGCGTCACCTCCGCCCCGTTGATGATCGACGGTCACCAACTCCTCATCGCAGCCGCGCACGCAGGATTCGGGGTCATCGGGGCAGCCAGCGTGCACGCCGATCTGCTCGGCTTGGACCCAAGCGGCCTGGACCAGGCTGCCCACGGCTTCCGCGTGACGTTGGGCGAACTGAACAAGGCCCTCGGGCGACACTGATCCTCTAGCAGGCGGGGCCTTTCAGGTCGCTCAGAGGTGCGTCGCCGGGAGGGCCCCCTGCTACCACCTGAAGCCGCACTCCCAGAGCTCCCAGATGTCGTCAGCCAGCGCGACCCCCACGAGTCGCAGCAGCGGGCTGTCGACGTCGAGCTCGCCGACGAGATCGAACGAGTGGGCACAGGGTTTGCAGTGCACCCACCTCAGCTCCTCGCGGTCGATGCGGCCGCGTTCGCCGCACTCCATGCAAGAGGCAGAGTTCTGGAGGTCGATCAACGCGGCGACGTTACCGAGGGGAAGATCCAGGGTGCGCTCGGCGAGCTCGCACAGCCCACGGGCCCGACCTTCGATGAGGTAGAAGTCCTCGTTCGTCATGTCGTCGTCGTGCTCCTTGATGTGGAAGTCGAGCATCGCGTCGACCAACAGCTGCCAGAAGTGGGTGGGTAGTTCCGTCGTGGATGTGGTCATGGCCTCCATCGTCCGGCGAAGGTCGTGTTGCGCAACCACCGCACGCACGGCGAGGGCGGGCACGGCCGCTACCCGTACCTCCGGTCCGGCGCATGGACACGACGTCATGCCCATGCGCCGCCCAGGCTTGGCGAGCGTCGACGTCGCCATCGGCTGCCGCTCGTGGCGACGCCGGGGTCCTGTCGCCCCTGGCTGCCTACGGCGGCGCTGCGCAGAGGGAGGCTCAGCCGTGCACACAACCCCACCACCAGACCGACGGACCTGGTGAGCAACCGCGGACCGGCAGCGGGCAGGGCAGCCGCCCCGCCTACGGGAGCACGTCGTCGTCCTCGAGGTCGTCCCACTCGATGACTCCGGTCATGCGCATGGCGCCCTCGCCCCAGGGGACGGGCCGGTAGACGAGTACATGGTCCCCGACTCGCTCGAGTGCCGTGTAGGGCTCCCAGCTCCCGGTGTAGGGGATGATCGCGTCGGGGTTGGAGGCCTCGTGGCGGGGGAGGCGCAGGAACTGACACAGCATGACGTCGAACTTCCAGATGCTGTTGGTGGTGGCGATGGTCCGGATGCCGTCGATCACGGTCGGCTCCGTCCATCGTGGCTGCGCCGGGCCGTGGCCCGGCGACGTCCCTCGACGGCTCGATGACGCGATCTCACCTCAACACCTCCAAGTAGCGGGACAACGGAAATGACCTGGGCCCAGGGGTGCGCGCCGGAGGGGACCCCCGCGGGCCCGCGGCGACAGCGCTCAGGCGGGCGGGTCGAACGCGACGGGGTGGTCGAGCCCGTCGGCCGCGTCCTCCGGTTCCCACGAAACGGCCAGGGCCGCCGCCAGGTCCACCACGAACCAGCGGTTCTCCGCCGCGCCGGTGAGCCTGACGTCGTCGGCGAACTGGCTGCCTCGACGGGCGAAGCAGGTGAGGACCCGCATCGCGGTGAGCCCGTCGAGCACGGTGCGGACGTCTCGCTCAGGGAAGTGCACCACCAGGGTGCCGGTGACCGAGGCGTTGATCTGCAGGGCCTGCTTGGCCCGGGTCAGCTCGGGCTCAAGGCCCTGGTCCTGGTCCGGCTCGGGCGCGGCTGCATCCTCGTCGGCCAGGTCAGTGGGTTCGAACGGGACGGACTCGTCCGTGATCTCACCGGGGGTCTTGTCGTCAGCCACAGCTGCTCCCTTCGGCCGTCGGCACGGTGCCGGTCCGGCAGAGGGAGGTGGTAGGGACGACGGGGGGACGAACGGCCGTTGGCACGATCAGGCCGCCGGCGCGCCCCCGGTGGGCCTGGACCCTGTGGGCCGGCGCGTCGAAGCGCTCCGAGCAGCCTGGACCCCGCGGCGTTCTCGACGTCAGTCCGGGCCGCTGTCGGGCAGCGCGTGAACGGTGTCGAAGAGGAACCCGATGAGCTCGGGGTCGTTGAGGATGGCCCAGTCGGGTGCCATGAGCTTGGCGTAGCGCTCGAAGTAGAGCATCTGCTTGGCGACGAGGACGAGCTCGCGTGGCAGGCGGACTTCGTAGCGGGTGCCGATGCGGACGATGTCGATGAGCACTTGGCCGTAGGAGATCTCCGACAGCGGTCGCCCGAGGACGGGCTCGACGATCTCGGCGATGTCGCGGGCGGACTGTTCGAGGTCGGCAGGGCGGAGGACAGCGCCCATCTCGTAGATGGCCTTGGCGACGGCCTGGAAGTCGTTGTCGATGAGCAGTGCGGGCAGACCGGTGCGGATGATGTCGCGGGTGGCGTCGTCGAGGCTGCCGCAGATGCCGAAGTCGAGGAAGACGATGTTGCCGTCGGTGTCGAGCATGAGGTTGCCGGCGTGGACGTCACCGTGGAAGAAGCCGTGCTGGAGCGCGCCTTCCATCCAGGCGCGCACGCCCCGCTTCAGCGCGGTGCCCAGATCCCACCCGGTGGTGCCGAGGCGGGCGAGGTCGTCGATCTTGTAGCCATGGATGCGTTCCATGGTGAGCACGCGTGGCGTGGTGAGTGGCCAGTGCACGGCCGGAACCCGGACGTGGTCGTTGGTGCCGTAGGCGCGCAGGTTGCTCGCGAACTGCTCCATGGAGCGGGCTTCGATGACGAAGTTGAGCTCCTGGGCGAGCGTCGTTGCGAAGTCCTCGACGACGGCGACGGGGTTGGCCATCCGTCCCTTGGATGAGGTGCGCTCCAGGAGTCGGGCGAGACGTTGGAGGATGGCGAGGTCGTCGCGCAGGCGCGGCGCGATGCCGGGTCGCTGCACCTTGACGACGACGTCGGTTCCGTCGGGCAGCTCGGCGGCGTGGACCTGCGCGATCGAAGCCGAGGCCAGCGGCTTGGGCTCGAAGTGGCGAAACAGCGCGTCGGGGTGGTCCCCGAGCTCGGCGGTGATGACGTGGATGACGTCTGCGGTGGACACGGGTGGGACCTCATCGAGGCAGGCGCGGAACTCGTCTGCGAGGACGTCGGGGAACAGGCCGGGGCTTGAGGCGATGAGCTGGGCCAGCTTGACGTAGGTCGGTCCGAGCTCTTCGAAGGCGCGGCGTAGCTCGTTGGCGCCGGCGGCGCCGCGTGGTTCGTGCCGGGTCCGTCGTAGCAATCGCGTCCCGTGGCGGGCGAGTACGGCGCCCGTACGGGCCGCTCGGCGGGCGACGGCGGCGGGGTGAGCCGGGCCCAACGCTGGCGGGAGGTGGGTGTGCGGCACGGGTTCTCCTGGCGATCAAGCCTCGACAACGATGAAACAGAATCGTATGGTTGTTTCGACATGGCGTCCAACTTGTCCTCCGAGGTGGTCGACGACGGCTCGATCCTTGAGCTCGGCATCCGCCTCACCGGTGTGCCGCCGGTCCCGCCGGCGGAGCTGGACCCGTACCTCGACGCCGCCGCCCGCTGCTTCACCCGGTTCGGGATCACCCGCACCCGGGTGCCCGACGTCGCCGCCGAGGTGGGCGTGTCGCGAGTGACCGTGTACCGGCAGGTCGGCACGGTCGAGGACATGGCCCGGATGCTGTTGGCCCGGGACATGCACCGTCTGCTCACGCTGCTGCCCGCGGCACTGGACGGGGCGACAGGGCCTGACACGGTCGTGCGCCTGGTCGAGACGATCATCGACCACGCCCGCGCCCACCCGGTCCTGGCCAAGGTCCTCAACGACGAACCCCACCTGCTCGGCCCAGTGCTCGTCAGTGACCTCGGAACCGTCGCCGCCCGGGTCGCTGATGTCGTGGCCCCACTCCTAGAGGCCCTCATGACCGCCGGTCAGCTGGCCCCGCGCGACCCACGGGTCGTGGCCGAGTGGCTGGTCCGCCAGACCGTCACGCTGATCCTGGCGCCCCCGGCCGGCGACCTGCGCGACTTCCTGGCCGAGCTGCTCGTCCCCGCCCTGACCCCGACCGAGGAGCGCCGATGACCGCGACCATGCAAGCACCCGCGCCCGCGAGTGACAGCGAGCGGATCGGCGCCCCGCGGCCCACCGACGCCACCCGACTGGCCGAGATCGTCCTGGTGCTGGCCCGCAACGGGCTGCTGACCGTGGGCCGCCGCGGCGGCGCCCTCGTGGTCGGCCCGCGCCGGCAGGCACCGCGAGCCGTGGCGGTGGCGTTGCGACGCAGCTTCGCCGACCTCGGCCCGACCTATGTGAAGTTCGGTCAGCTGATCGCGTCGAGCCCGAGCCTGTTCCCGGCGTTCCTGGCGACCGAGTTCCGCCGGCTGCTCGACGCGGTGCCCCCGGAGTCGCCCGCGAGGATCCGGCGGGTGATCGAGCGCGAGCTCGGCGCCAGCATCGGCGAGCTGTTCGCCACCTTCGAGGACGCACCGGTTGCCGCCGCGTCGGTGGCGCAGGTCCACCGGGCGACCCTGGCCGACGGGACCGAGGTCGCGGTCAAGGTCCGGCGGCCGAACCTGCGCGGCCGCATCGAACAGGACCTGCGCCTGCTGCGTCTGCTGGCCAGCGTCCTTGCCCGGGCCGGGGCGTTGGGGGAGACGTTGAACCCGACTGCGATCGTCGATGACCTGGCCGACACGATCCGCGCCGAGCTGGACTTCAGGCGGGAGGCGGCGGCGATGGCGGAGTTCGCGGCCAACCTTGCCTGCCACGTCACCAACGAGCGGTGCGTGGTCCCCCGACCGATCGAGGGGATGGTCGCCGAGCGGGTCCTGGTGATGACCTACGTCGAGGGGACCCCGGTCGACGACGGCACAACGCTGCGTGCCGCTGGCCATGACCTCGAAGACCTCGTGCGCACCGGGGTTCGCGCCTGGCTGGGCGGCGCGCTGGAGCACGGCCTGTTCCACGGCGACGTGCATGCCGGCAACCTGTTCGTCACCCCAGCCGGCGAGATCGCCTTCCTCGACTTCGGGATCATGGGCCGCCTGGACGACCGCACCCGCCTAGTGCTGCGCCGCGCGCTCCCCGCCCTGCTTGTCGACGGCGACTTCGCGACGGTGGTGCGGGCCGTGTTCGACCTCGGCGCCGCCACCGAACCGGTCGACCTCGCACAGGCCACCGCCGATGTCCGCGACCTGCTCGAGCCGATCGCGACGAAGCCGCTGGCCGAGATCAGCTACGGCGAGCTGCTCGGCCACATCCTCACGGTCGCCACCCGTTACCACGTCGTGCTGCCACGAGAGCTGGTGCTGGTGGTCAAGCAGCTCCTCTACTTTGAGCGCTACGCCAAGGAGCTCGCACCGAACTACCGGCTGCTCGCCGATCAGCGGATCCTCGAGCACCTCGTCGGCGCCCCACAAGTCGTCGTCGAGCGGCCGGCGCTGCGCACGCGACCCGTCACCCGCGACCTCGACGCACCGGGGGGCGGGCTGGTCGTGGCCCGTGACGCCGAGGTGCAGTTCTCCTGGGACTACACCGGTGGCCGCGTCGAGTTGACCAAGCTGTACTCCAAAGCCAAGCGGTCGCAGTGGAACGCCACCACCGACATCGACTGGTCCATCGACGTCGACCCGCTCGACACCGGCGGCCTGGCGTCCTACTTGCCGATGATTGCCGCCGAGTCCTTCGAGCGATTCGACGAACGCCAACGCGCCGAGGCGGGGCGCCAGTTCAACGCCTGGATCACCAGCCAGTTCCTCCACGGCGAGCAGGGCGCGCTGCTGGCGACCGCCAAGCTCGTCCAGGAGGTCCCCTGGACCGAAGCCAAGTACTACGGCGCCACCCAGGTGCTCGACGAGGCCCGCCACGTCGAGGCCTACGCCCGGTACCTCGACGAGAAGCTCGAGCTGACCTACCCGGTCAACGACAACCTGCGCCAGCTCCTCGAGCTGGTGGTGGCCGACACCCGCTGGGACGTCACCTACCTCGGCATGCAGATCATCGTCGAGGGCATCGCCCTCGCCGCGTTCGGGCTCATCCACCAGTTCTCCACCGAACCGCTCATCAAGCAGATCACCCGCTACGTCATGGCCGACGAAGCCCGCCACGTCGCCTTCGGCGCCCTGTCCCTGGCCGGTGTGTACGACGACATGACCACCGCCGAGCGCCACGAACGGGAGGACTTCGTCGTCGAGGCCGCCTGGCTGATGCGCGACCGGTTCCTGGCCACCGAGGTGTGGGAACGCCTCGGCATCCCCCTCGACGACGGCCTGCGGGACTCGGCCAACTCGCCGATGCTGCAGCTGTTCCAGCGGGTCCTGTTCGCCAAGATCACCCCCAACCTCCGCAAGATCGGGCTGCTCTCGCCGCGCCTCACCGACCGGCTCGTCGGG
>Ga0180217_1001951_pt1 | contig 20444 bp, 17 predicted proteins | sample eDN3rd37CBELigOP_FD_128521 | JGI IMG/M metagenome (GOLD analysis project Ga0180217, IMG submission 128521) | Enriched Organic Plus compost microbial communities from Emeryville, California, USA - eDNA 3rd pass 37_C BE-Lig OP (version 2) (version 2) ... | reverse complement strand
GTCCGCCGGGCGTTCGCCGGCCGCCCCGAGGCGCTGGTGGCGATGCTCTTCGAAGCCGAAATGCTCCAAGAAGACGGCGACGCCACAGCCTCGCTCGCGCTTTACGAACGTCTGCTGCACGAAGCGGGCTCCGCCGACGCCTATCACAATCCGCTGCTGCCACTGAAAGAGCTCGACGCGAGGTTGACACAGGCGTTCGACTTGTATCTTGCGAAAAACGACTACTCCGAAGCCGCAACGCTGGCCGAAGCGACCGGCCCGCTCCTCTCCGAGGTTCGCCGCTGCGAACTTCTCGCCCGAGCCCATCGGGCTTGGGGGCAACATCTGGTCAAAACGGCGCCCGAGGAACTTGCGCCGCGCAAGGTGACTGAAGCCGAAGCGCGCGACCACTTTCGTGAGGCGGCCGCCCAGATGGAGAAGCTGGCGCAATTGCGAATCGCCACGCGGCACTACCTCGACGACCTCGCAGCGTCGGCCCAGTACTATCTCGAAGGCCACGGCTTCCGCCAGGCGGTCCGCGTCTATCGCACGCTGCTTCGTCAGGCTCCGTCCAACCTCCGCCCAGCAGCGCTCAGCGGTCTCGGCGAAGCGCTGCTCTCGATGGGTGATCCGGCTGCCGCGCTCCGCGAGCTTAACGAGTGCTGCGAGATGTACCCCAACCATCCGGCGACCTATCACGCTCGGTTTCTCGCAGCCCAGGCGCTCGAGGAGCAGGGGAAGACGGCCGAAGCGAAGCAATTGCTCTCGGACAATCTCTACAAGTATTCCCTGACGCCCCAAAGCGCCGATTGGCGAGACTCGCTTTTCGCCTTGGGCAACCTGATCTACCGGGAGGCGATCCTGTACGAAGCCCGCAGCCGGGCAGAGGGGGTCGACTCGGACGACCTCGACCGCCGCCGTTCGGCACTTATTGTGCTGGACCAGGCGCACTCGCTTTTCCGCGAATCGCTCAAGATTCTCAGCGAAGCGGTCAAGCGCTATCCCGAGGCTCCGCAGTCGATCGAAGCTCGCTACCGCATTGCCGAGTGCTATCGCCACGCGGCAAAGTGGCCGCGCAAACGGCTGTCGATCATCACGATCGAAACGACGCGCGTCTCGCTCCATCGCCAGATGCAGCAAGACCTGCAAGCGGCCGTCGAAGCCTATTCGCAATTGATCTCACTCCTTGGCGACGACAAGGAGCCGTACCGCAGCCCGCTCGAGCGCAGCATCCTCCGCAACGCCTACTTCGCCCGCGGCGACGCCTTGTTCGATCTGGGGCGCTACGACGACGCCATCAAGGCCTATTCGGCGGCCACGAATCGCTTTCAGCACGAGCCGGAAGCGCTTGAAGCCTACGTGCAAATCGCCGCCTGCTACCGGCGACTCAATCGCCCGGTCGAAGCGCGCGGCACGCTCGAGCAAGCCCGCGTCGTGCTCAGCCGCATCAAATCCGACGCCGATTTCCTGCGCACCACCTGCAACACGCGCGAACAGTGGAGCGAACTGCTCAACTGGCTCGCCACCCTATAAAGACCGACTCGTTACATGACCAACACCGCAACGCTCGCCAGCCTGATCGCTCAGAAGCTGCAACTGCTTCAGTTGCTGGCTCGGCTGTCGCACGCCCAAGTCGATCTGATCGACAGCGGCGATATGACGCGGCTGCTGCCGGTGCTCGGCGCCAAGCAGCAACTGCTCGGCCAACTGCAGCAGCTCGAACAGGCGCTCACGCCATTTCGCGACGAAGATCCCGACCAGCGAATCTGGGCGTCGCCTGAGGCGCGCGAGAAGTGCCGGATCGACGCCCAGCGCAGCGAACAACTGCTCGCCGAGATCATGAACCTGGAACGCAAGGGCGAAGCCGAAATGATCCGCCGCCGCGACGAAACGGCCCGGCGCCTGGAAGAAATGGACAACGCCTCCCGCGTGCATTCGGCCTACTTTGAGCCTGTGGCTCCCGCATCCACTTCCTTCTTCGACGTGAGCTCCGAACGATGACCACCACCGCAGCGCTCCTCAGCGAAACGCGCGAGCCGCAGGTCTCGGTGGCCGCGGCGCCGGCCGACCTCGATCTGCAGACGATCCTGCGAGCCTGGAACGACGCCACCGATCGTCTGCAGCGGACGCACGAAACGTTGCGGGAGGAAGTTCGCCGCCTGACCGACGAACTGGAAGCCAAGAACCGCGAACTGGCGCGCCGCAATCGCCTCGCCGACCTCGGCCAAATGGCGTCGCACGTCGCCCACGAGGTGCGCAACAGCCTGGTGCCCATGAAGCTCTACCTCAGCCTGCTGCGCCGAGCGCGTGGCGACGCGGAAAAGTCGGCGGAACTGCTCGACAAGTTTTGCGCTGGCTTTGTCGCCTTGGAAGCGACGGTGAACGACTTGCTCAGCTTCTCGACCGAACGAGACCCGAAATGCGTCGAGTTCGACGCCGCAGAACTGGTGCGCGAAGTCTGCGGCTCGCTCGGACCGCAACTGCAAGCTCAGCAGATTTCGCTGCGAGTCGATACGACACCCGCCGTCTACGCTTGGGCCGATCGCGACATGATCCGGCGGGCGGTGCTCAATCTGGTGCTGAACGCTTTGGACGCCATGCCCGCAGGCGGAGAACTGGTCGTGACCGCCTGCCGTTCGCGGTTTGGCATCGAGATCGAAGTGGCTGACAGCGGCCCGGGAATCGACGCCAGCACGCTGCAGCACTTGTTCGAACCGTTCTTCACCACCAAGAGCAACGGCACCGGTCTGGGCTTGGCGATTGTCGAACGCATCGCCGAAGCCCACGGCGGCCACATTATCGCAGCCAATTGTCCGGAAGGGGGCGCGGCGTTCACGCTCTGTCTTCCAGCCCAGCCCGCCCACGCCTCACGCTAAACCATCAACCGCCCCTGCAGGCGGCGCACAAAACAACGGATCGCAGGAGAAGCCGAAATGAAACCGTTCCTCCCCCCGCAAACCGAGCTGGTGGGCCGAATTCTCGTCGTCGACGACAACGCCCGCGCCCGCCAGTCGATGGCCGACGTGCTCCGCGCCAGCGGCCACGACGTTTACGCCTGCTCGAGCGCCGTGGAAGCGCTGCAGCTCGAATTGCAGTCGTTCGACGTCATCATCACCGACCTGCAGATGCCGGGGATGACCGGGCTGGAATTCATCCGCACGCTCGCCGAGCGAAAAGTCGAGGCGCAAGTCGTGATGGTCACCGCCTTCGCCTCGGTCTCGTCGGCTGTCGATGCGATGCGGCACGGCGCGTTCGACTATATCGAAAAACCGTTCGACGCCGAGCAGCTCGAGCAGCTCGTCGATCGGGCCCTGCGACACGGTCTGCAAGTCGGCCGACGTTCGACGGTGCCGACGACTCCGCCGTCATGGCAGTCGATGATGATCGGCAATAGCCCGGCGATGCGACAACTGCGAGACTTGATCGCCCAGGTCGGCGCCTCGGACGAGACGGCCCTCATCTGCGGCGAAAGCGGCACCGGCAAGGAACTAGTCGCCCGCTGCATTCACGCGGCCAGCCCGCGTTCGTCCGGCGCGCTGGTCAGCCTGAACTGCCCAGCCCTCTCGCCGCAGCTCATGGAGAGCGAACTGTTCGGCCACGAGCGAGGAGCGTTCACCAGCGCCGATTCGCCGCGCGTCGGCCGCTTTGAACTGGCCGAAGGGGGGACAATCCTCCTCGACGAAATCACCGAAATCGATCCCAGCCTGCAAGCCAAGTTGCTGCGAGTTTTGCAGGAGCGCACGTACGAGCGCGTCGGATCGAGCGAAACGCGCCGGGCCAACGTCCGCGTCGTTGCCACGACCAATCGCGACATTCGCAAGGAAGTCGCCGAAGGGCGTTTCCGCCAAGACCTTTACTTCCGTCTGGCTGTAGTGCCAATTCACGTGCCGCCGCTGCGTGAGCGGCTGGAAGACGTGCCGGCGCTGGTGCAGGCGTTTCTGCAACAGGCTGCCGCGCGGCTGAATCGGCCGGTCTGCCAGCTCACGCCGATGGCGCTCGACCTGCTGACCCACTATCACTGGCCGGGCAACGTGCGCGAGCTGGAAAACCTCGCCACCCGCGCCGCCGTCCTTTCGAGCGGCAAGCCGATCGACGCCCACGAGCTGCAGCCCTGGCTGATCGATCCCGAAGGCGAATCGCTCCCGAGCGCGACGTCGCCCTCGACCGGCGGCGGCATGATCGAAGCGGGCATGAAGCTCGAAGACATGGAGCGCAAGCTGATCGAGTCGACGCTTGAGCACTACGAAGGGCATCGTGTCAAAGCGGCCCAGGCGCTCGGCATCGGCGTGCGAACGTTGACCAACAAGTTGCGGCAATACGGCTACGCCCCGCGCACCCGTTCGTTCGCCAAGGCTGGCTAGCAAGGCGGCACGGAACTGCCGGGAATCGGCAAAAACTGCCGGTCGCGACTCGGCAGCAGTTGCCGAAACAAACCGCAAATTGCCAGGTCGTCCCCAAACAACGCAAATCGCCTGAAACCCTGTCACTCGCCCTATGTCGCTCGTTCACCGCCATTTACCGCTCTACTCGGCTCGCCTGAAGCCGCCAAAACGGGCAACGGCGTGTGCTAGCGGCATGGACGTTGCGTTAGGTCGGTTACGGACCACCGCTGGGAGGCCAACTGATGTTGCCTAACCTGTTTGGTTCCACGAATATCCCGGTCCTGCAAGAGGTTCTGCAGTTCTCGCAAGCCCGCCATGCGGTGCTGGTGGGCAACCTGGCGAACGTCAACACGCCGGGCTACCGCACGCGAGACCTGTCGGTGGAAAACTTTCAGGCCCGGTTGAAGGAAGCGATCGAAGCGTCGCATCGCAGCGGCGGGACGAGCCAATCGCCCGGCGTGCTGACGACCGATCCGCAGGATCCGCTGCGGGAGGTTCGCAGCACGATGACCACGCTGCTGTACCACGACGACACGAACATCGACCTGGAAAAGCAGGTCGCCGAGATCACCAAAAACCAATACATGCACAACCTGGCTCTGACGGTCATGACCAACCAGATCCAGTTGCTGGAATCGGCCATCAGCGAACGCGTCTAAGACGAAGAGGGAACTTCGCCATGATGATGACAGCCTTCGACATCAGCGCCAGCGCCCTTGTGGCGCAGCGAGTGCGGATGGACACCATCTCCAGCAATCTCGCCAACATGTCGTCGATGCAGCGCGACGCCAACGGCGAGATGAAGCCGTACGACGCCCGCTACGTGATCTTTCAGACCGACGATCGGATCAGCACTCCCTACGGCGCCACGGGGGTGAAGGTCGCCGCGGTGCAAACCGAAAACGTCGAGCCCCTCTATCGCTGGCAGCCCAACCATCCCTACGCCATCAAAGAAGGCCCGAAGAAGGGATATGTCGCCTATCCCAAGGTGAACATGAACGCCGAGTTCGTCGACGCCCTCGTCGCCACGCGGGCCTACGAAGCGAACGTCGGCGCCATGGAAATCACCAAGTCCATGAGTCAACAAACGCTCCGCATCCTCGGATAACCCCGCATCCCGAGCCACCGCGTAAGACCCAGCCATGACTGCAATCACAAGCCTACCGAACCTGAGCGCCACGCCGCTGACCGGCGGCGTCCGCCCGCAAGCGTCGGCCGAAGCGCAAAAGCCGTTCAAGGACTTCATGCTGGAAGCCCTGAACGAGGTGAACACCATGCAGCAGGACGCCGACAAGGCGGTCCAACAACTGGTGACCGGCGGCGACGTCAACGCAGCCGAAGTCCTCACCACGCTGCAAAAGGCCGACATGTCGTTCAAGCTGATGATGCAAATCCGTAACAAACTGGTGCAGGCTTACCAGGAGGTGAACAACATACGCATTTAAGCGGATGCCTCCTCCATTGCTCCCTTCTCCCTTCGGGACGAGGGCCGGGGTGAGGGAGGCATACGACAGAGGGCAGCACGCAAGTAGAACGCGGTGAACCACACAAGCCGCCCTCACCCTAACCCTCTCCCACGGCGAGAGGGCCCAGGCCAGATCAGGCACGGAAGCCTGTATTACGGATAAGCGAAATGGACTTCGTCAACAAAGCCTTTGCACAGTTCAACGACCTGTTCCGCTCGATGACGCCCGGCGTGCGTCTGACGGCGGGCTTGTTGCTGGCGGTCATCGTCGTCAGCCTGGTCTACTTGTTTCAGTACAAGATGACCGGCAGCGACGAGTACCTGCTCGACGGTCGGCCCTTCTCGTCGAGCGAGATCGCCTCGATCGAAGCGGCGTTCGCCCAGGCGGGCCTGAGCGACTCGACCATCGTGGGCAATCGCATCCGCATTCCGGCGGGCAAAAAGAACCAATATCTGGCCGCTCTGGCCGACAACAACGCCCTCCCGGCTGATTTCTACCACTACCTCGACGAAGCCGCGGCGCGCGACAACCCGTTCACCTCCAGCCGGTCGCAGGAAATGCGCCGCTGGAACGCCAAGCAGAAGGAACTGGCTCTGATCATCTCGCGCATGCGGGGCATCGAATCGGCTACCGTGCAGTTCGACGAGGAAACGCGCGGCGGTCTGCAGAAGCAAAAGCACAAGACGGCAATGGTCGCCGTGCAAACGATCGGCGGCGAACTCGACGAAGCCCAACTCAAGGCGATCCGCAACATCGTCGCCTCGGCCTATGCCGGGCTCGATCGGCAGAACATCACCATCACCGACATGACCAGCGGCCTGTCGTACGGCGGAGCGCCGGGCGAAAACGGCCTGAGCCAGGAAGAGAGCATCTACGCCGCGCACAAGCAGAAGTACGAGCGCGACTGGCAGCGGAAAATCGCCGATCAACTAGCGATGATCCCCAACGTGGTGGTTGGCGTGAACGTCGAGCTGTCGCCCGACCTCCAGCACAGCATGCAGACGATCAAGCTCGACCCCAAGCCGGTCACCGTCAGCGCCAACGAAATGAACAAGGAGTCGACGGTCACGAATCCCAATCCGGCGGGCCGGCCCGGCGCGGTTCCCAACGGCGTCGGCAACCAGCCGGTCGCCATCACTCCCACCGTCACCTCCGGCCCCGAGCAGACCACCACCGAAAGCAGCTCGCAGATTCGCAACCTGCCGGGCCACGAACAGATCGTCATGCAAAAGGCGCCGCTCGTGCCGACGAAGGTGACCGCCTCGATCGACGTACCGGCCAGCTACTTCGTTCGGATCTGGAAAGAGCGCAACCCGGCCGAAGCGGCCAAGCCCGACGTCGTCCCCGACCCGGCGGCAATCGCCAAGATCGAGACCGAAACGATCAACAAGATCAAGGAAACTGTCCGCAACCTGTTGCCGCCGGTCGAGCAGGGGACCGATCCCTATCCGCATATCACCGTGGCGACTTACGTCGACCTACCCAGCCCAGCGGCCGCACCGCCGAGCGCCGTGGCTCAAGCGACCGGTTGGTTCAGCGAAAACTGGCGCAGCGTCGCGATGGTCGTCGTCGGTCTTTTCAGCTTGCTCATGCTGCGAAGCATGCTCCGCTCGACTGCCGGCAATCCCGCGCCCGCCCCAGCGGCGCAAGCGGTCGCCGAGTCGCACAGCACGGCTGCGAAGACGGAGGAAGCCGCGGAAGAAGCCGCCGCGGCACAGCCGCCGAAGCGCCGCTTCCAATCGACCGGCCCGAACTTGCGGATGGAGTTGCAGGAGCTGGTCAAGGAAGACCCCGATACGGCTGCAAACATCCTGCGTAGCTGGATCGGCGACGCCGCATAACCGTTCACACGAAACCCAAGTAGTCCGCATCGTTCACCACACCTCGACCGTTCATCTCAATCATGGCCAACCCACAGCTACCCGCGAAGCTCCGCAAAGCGGCCATCTTGATTTCGACGCTCGACGATCGCACAGCCGACGCGCTGCTCGATCAAATGGGCCCCGAGCAGGCTCAGCGTGTGCGGGACGCGATCATGCAGCTCGACGACATCCCCGACGACGAGCAACAGCAAGTCATCGCCGAGTTTCTCGGTCGCGGAAATCCCAACCAGACACAAAGCACCAGCGGCGACGACGGCGTGGAGCTGTCGGAGTCGCTCGTTCGTCAGCTCGAACAGCCAAATCCGCAACCGGGCCCGTCGTACGCCTCGCTAACCGGCATGAACGCCGGCGAAACGTCGCGTCGCCCGGCCAATCGGCAGCCGTTCGAGTTCTTGCGGAACGTCGATTCCGGCATCCTGGCTCGCCTGCTCGGCCGCGAGCATCCGCAGACCATCGCCGTCGTCATGGCCCATCTGCCACCTGAGCAGGTTGCCGAAATCCTGGCCGCCTTGCCGGCTGAAACGAGCATCGAAGCCCTCGGCCGCATGGCCCGACTCGATGAGCTAGTGCCCGAAGTGCTCGAAGACCTCGAGCGCGAGCTCGAAGCCCGACTGCCGCATATGGCCACCGCCCGCCTGCAGCCGCAGGGCGTGGCGAGCATCCAGGCTGTGCTCGACGCGCTCGACCAATCTCGTCGGGCCCAGCTTCTCGAAAAGCTCGGCGAAAAAGACGCCCGGCTGCTGCGGCGACTCGGTTACACCCGCTCGGGCGAAAATCCGTTCGAGGAGGAGCAGCGACCTCGAACCACGCAAGGCGCGGCCCCCAGTTTCGCACGGTTCCCCTGGGATGCGCCGCAAGCTTCGACGACGCCCGAGACCAAGACCGACCCGCAGCCCGAAGAACAAGCGCTCGCAGCCAACGCATCGGCCGAACAAGAGGTCGATCTGACCAATGATCCGGCGCGCAGCCTGTCGCCCGAGCAGCGCCCGCCGCAAGAGGATCTGCCTCGGCTGCAATTTGAGCATTTCAACCTGATCAGCGACGCCGCGCTGAACACGATCGTGGAGCACGCCGACGCGGCGACGCTGGAACTGGCGCTCACCGGCGCCGACGCCCGGATCGTTCGCCGCGTGCTGCGGCTGCTGCCCGTTCGCGAAGCGGCCCGCTGGCGACAGCGGCTTGAGCGGCCAAGCCCGCTGCGGCTACGCGATATCGAGCTGGCGCGCGAAGCGCTCGCCCGCCTGGCGATGCGACTAGCGCGGCAAGGAGAAATCACGTTGCCCAATCGCCTCGGCTTCGCCGCCGCAGCCTGACGCGAGCGGAACGAGCAATCGTCCGCCCCAACCGTATCCACCAATCCCATAGTCACCCATTCGCCGAGAACGCCCGATGGCGGGAATCATCAAAGCCGGAACGACGTTGAACCCCAACCAAGGCGGAGTGGGGCAGGCGTACCATTTCGGCGACATGGAGAACGCCTATCTCGAGCGCGTCCGCGCCGAGGCCAACGCGATCATCGCCAAAGCGAGGCAGGAAGCGGCCGCCCTGAAGGTCGAAGCGGCCAATCAGCAAGCCCAGGCGGTCGAACAAGGCAAAAAGGCAGCCATGCAAGCCGCAATGCAAGCTGCCGAGCAAGCGATCAAGACCAAGATCGACCAGCAACTGCAGTCGATCATTCCCGCCATGGAACAGGCGGTGAACGCCATCCTCGAGGCGCGCCTCGCCTGGCAGCGTCACTGGGAACAGCAAGGGCTGCCGCTGGCAATCGCCATTGCCGAACGAATCATCCGCCGCGAATTGTCGCAGCGTCCGGAAATTCAACTCGACCTGATCCGCGAAGCGCTCGAACTGGCTGCCGGCAGCCCGCGATTGACGCTCCGCCTGAACCCAGCCGACCACGAAGCGCTCGGCGAACGTGTGACGACTCTCACGCAGCAGCTTGCCCGCGTCGGCGAGACGCGCGTCGTCGCCGATCCGTCGATTTCGCTCGGCGGCTGCCGCGTGGAAAGCGAATACGGCGCCATCGATCAGCAACTCGAAGTCCAACTCGCCCGCATCGCGGAGGAGTTGTCGTAAATCATCATGTACGATCTTCGCACACAACTCGCCGCCGTGCTTCCCACGGGAATGACTGGCAGCATCGTCCGCACCGAAGGGGTCGCGGCGGCCGCTGCGGGCTTTCCTGCGCCGATTGGAGCGATCGCCACCATCGACCGGCAGGCGGGAGAACCGGTCGAAGCCGAAGTGATCGGCTTTCGGCAAGGGCTGACGCTCCTCTATCCGCTCAGCGACATGACGGGCGTGCGCCACGGCAACCGAGTGACGCTCCGCCGCACGTCGCGGATGATCCGCGTCGGAAACGAGCTTCTCGGCCGCGTGCTCGACGCCAACGGTCGCGCGATGGACGGCCGGCCGGAGCCGCTGCTCACCGACCGTGTGCCCCTACTGCGAAAGCCGCCCCCGGCCTGTGATCGGCCTCGCATCGATCAGCCGCTTTCGACCGGCGTGCGCGTGATCGACGGCATGCTCACTTGCGGCCTGGGGCAGCGCATCGGCATTTTCGCCGGCTCTGGCGTCGGCAAGAGCGTGATGCTGGGCATGATGTCGCGCTACACGTCGGCCGACGTGAACGTGATTGGCCTGATCGGCGAACGCGGCCGCGAAGTGAACGAATTCATCGAACGCGATCTCGGCCCAGAAGGCTTGCGGCGGAGCGTGGTCGTGGTCGCCACGAGCGACGAGCCGGCGCTCATGCGGGCCCAAGCGGCCCAAACCGCCACATCGATCGCCGAATACTTCCGCGACCAGGGCAAGAACGTCCTGCTAATCATGGACTCGGTCACGCGCTTCGCGATGGCCCAGCGCGAGATCGGCCTGGCTGCCGGCGAACCGCCGACCACGCGAGGCTATCCGCCGAGCGTGTTCGCCCTTCTACCTAAGCTCGTCGAACGGGCTGGCCGAAGCGCCGAGGGGAGCATCACCGCCTTCTACTCGGTGCTCGTCGAAGGCGACGACACGAACGAGCCGGTCAGCGACACGGTTCGCGGCCTGCTCGACGGACACATCATCCTGTCGCGCAAGCTGGCCTCGCAGGCCCATTTTCCGGCGGTCGACGTCCTTTCGAGCATCAGCCGCTTGTTCAACGACATCGTGCCGGGCGAGCAAAAACAGGGCGCACAGACGGTCCGCGAGCTGCTCTCGGCCTGGCGCGACCACGAAGACCTGATTTCGATCGGCGCGTATCGCAGCGGCGCAAATCCCACGGTCGATGCAGCCATCACGATGCGCGACGAAATCAACCGCTATCTCCGCCAGGCGGTCGAAGATGGCACGAACGTCGAAACGGCTCGCGCCGAACTGGTGAAACTCGCGCAGCGCTGCGTCGCCGCTCGCACCAGGCCAGCGCCCACTCCACTCCAACAATCAGCCGCTAATGTTCGCCGAGCCTAGTTAATCCACGACCATGAGCACCTTCCGCTTCCGCCTGCAAACGCTCTGGAGGCTGCGAACCGCAGAACGCGATCGCCGCCGCAGCGAGCTTGCGCAGGCGTACGAAGCGGCAAGCATCCTCGACGACCAGAAACGCCGCATCGAAGCCGAACAAGCCGAAACGCTCGAAGAAGCCCGCCGGCTGGCTTCCCCCGGCTCGGCCGATATCGACGCGCTCCTCCGCGTCCACCGCCATCAGCACATTCTCAAAGCCGAACTGCATCAGCTATCGCTCCAGCGAGCGCAGATCGAAGCCGAAATCCAGCGTCGCCGCCAGGTTCTCGTCGAAGCCGACCGGCAGGTGCGCGTCGTCGAAAAACTGCACGAGCGCAAGCTCGAGGAGCATCAGCGTCAGGAGGACCGCGCCGAAGTCAAGCTGCTCGACGAAATGGGCACGATCGCCGCCAACCGCCAACGGGAGGTTGAGCGATGAAAAAAATTCTGAATCTCGCCGCGTCGCTGTTCGTCGCGTTCTGCATCGGCACGGTGCTGTCGATCGCGGTGTTCGTCGGCGTGCTGTGGTGGAAAGGGGGCCTGACCGGCGATCGGTTCATGAGTCTCCTCGCCGCGCTGCAAGGCATCGACATGGCCACGACTGCCGCCACGTTGCCGGTCACGGAGGAACCGAACGACGAGCAGGTTTCGCACGAGGAAATCGTCGAAAAACGGGCCCTCGCCGCGCTCGATCTCGACCTGCGAGAAAGCGCCATCGACAAGTCTCTAGGGGAGCTGCGCAATCTAGAGGCTCTAACGAAGACCGAGCGTGAACGTCTCGATCTCTGGAAGCAGTCGTTCGACCAGCGTCTGGCAAACCTGGAAAACGAAGCCAGCGAAAGCTCGCTGCGCGAGCTGCAAACGACGCTCGAGGCGATGAATCCCAAGCAGGCTAAGGAACAGATCTTAATCATGCTCGACGGCCCCACGAAGGACCGCAGCGACGATCCGATGCGCGACGTCGTTACGCTCTTCAAAGCCATGCCGATCGACAAGCGGCGGAAGATCGTCGCCGAATTCAAAACGCCCGAAGAAACAGAAAAACTGGCCGAAATCCTGCACGAAATCCGAATTGGTTACCCAGACTCGCCCCTGATTCGCGATACGCGCAATCAACTGCAACAGCAACTCAATCCCCAACGCTGAGAGGCACGGATGCCAGCCGAAATTCGCAACTCGATGCTTCCGACGTCGGTGGTCGACCTGCTGCTGCCTGCGCCAGGGGCCTCAAGCCGCGGCGAGTCGGCCGACGGCTTCGACAGCTTGCTTCGCGCACTGGCGCCGGTCGAACGCCCCGCCTCCAGTCAGACTGGCGGATCGTCGTCGCAGTCTGAGAACAGCTATCGCGCGACGAACTCCTACGACTCGCCGACGTCGAACTACGCCCCGCGCCCGTCGGACGCTCCGCAGGGCCGAAACGATCGGCCGCAACAGTCCGAGCATTCCCAGCCCAACAACAAGCCGGCGCGCGAGAACGACGCTCCCGCAAGCGAATCGCAGCGCCAGCCACAGCAGAGCGACGTTGCCGGCGCAGAGAATCCAATCCCTCGGGACGAAGCGCCGGTCCAGGTGGTCGATTGCGAGCAACACAGCGAACTCGATGAACCGGTCGATGAGGAGCTGACGGCGACCGTTATCGACGCCACCGCACAGCAACTCGCCGCAGCCGCCGCCCAAGCGGCCACGACGGTTGTCGACACGCAGCCGAAAACCACTGAGCCCACCGAAGGGGAAGTGGTCGCCGAGCTGGAACCCGCCGTAGAAACACCTGGGCACGACGCCGACCTCGAAACGTTCCCGACCACCGAAACGTCGCCGGCAACGACCGCGACCCTCGAACTACCTACGCCCGAAGGCGCCGCCACCGAAATCGTTCCGAGTCAGCAACAGGTCGAGCAACCAGAAGTCGAAGTCGCAGCGCCGACCGCGGAAGTTCCGGAATCGGTCTCCGCCGAGCCGCCGGCTGCAGAGACGGAACAGCCCCAGGACGAACAGCCGATCCTCTCCGACCTGCGATCAACTCGCACGCAAACTGACGGATCGATTCGCCATGCCGCGCCCGCCAGTCAATCGGGCGACGCGGCGGAACCCACTCCCAACGAAGGCGAAACTAAACTGCAGGCCGAATCGGCTGACCCTGCTTCGCAGGTCGAAATCGAGGCCCGAGCAGTCCAGACCGAAACGGCCACCGATTCCGACTCGCGCCGCGATCGCGATCACGCCACCAAGAGCCAACCACTCAACACAGAGCCAGCGGAGCCGGTTAACAAGGCGACCTTCGAAGCGACCGCCGTCGAACCGACTAGCTCAAGCGAGCCGGCGCAAGCCGAACCGGCCCCAGCGGCGACCGCCGAACCGACTCGCACAGAGCCCACCTCCCATCAACCACAGCAATCGCCGCAGCACCTCGTCGATGGCAACGTGCGCACCGGCGGCGCTCCGCGGCTGGCTGCCGAAGTGCTAGCCGCCAATCCGCGCGAGGCGAATCCACCTCGCCCGGTCGAAATCGACTCAGCCCGATTCCTCACCCGCGTGGCTCGCGCCTTCACGGCTGCTCAGCAGCGCGGCGGCGAAGTGCAAATGCGACTCAGCCCGCCGGAACTCGGCTCGCTGCGAGTCGAAATCAAAGTGGTCGAAGGGGTGATGACAGCTCGCGTCGAAACCGAAAACGCCTCTGCCCAGTCGGCATTGCTTGAACACTTGCCGCAACTGCGCGAACGGCTGGCCGAGCAGGGGGTTCGCATCGAACGATTCGATGTCGATCTGATGCAAAACGGCGGGTCGAACACGCCCGACCGGCCCACCGACCATCACGGAGACGAAGGCTCGTCGCGTCGCGGCGCTCCGCCGATCAATCGCGCGCGTTCCGCCGCCGCTCCCGATTCGCGAACCGAGCCCGCAGCGCTCTCCACCAGCGGCGGGCTGAACGTCATCGTCTAAGCACCCCAATCACCACGTACACCCAAGCCGCCGATGCGGCTCTAGTAGCACATTCAGCGAGGCCAACACGATGGCAGGCGTAAGCGGCATTTACAATCCGACCGGAGTCGACCCCACTGGTTCCACGACGAAAAAGAAGGCGACGAGCCTGCAAGATGTCGACGTCGATCAGTTCCTGCAACTGATGATCGCCGAACTTACGAACCAGGATCCGCTGAACCCGATGGACAACTCGCAATTCGTCCAACAAATCGGGCAATTGCGTGAGATTTCGTCGAACGACAAGCTCATCTCCACGCTCCAAAGCGTGCAGACCAGCCAGAGCCTCAGCAGCGCGAGCGGCATGATTGGCAAGACAATCATCGCGCTCGACGACGCGGGAGACAACGTGACTGGCAAGGTTGATCGCGTTTCGATTCAGACCGACGAAAATGATGCGTCGAAACGCTTCTACAAAGTGCACGTCGGCGACAAGACGGTCGATCTAAAGAATATCCGCGAGGTGTTGTCGTAGCGCACGACTCGCTCGCAACGCAGCACTCAAAGCGACGCCGCTTCCGCACAGTCAGAGAGCCCAGTCGCTTCGCACTCGAACAGCCGCCCCCTCACGGAGGATTGCAAAATGGGTCTTCAATCCGCGCTCACTACGGCGCTCACCGGCATGACGGCTGCGGAAACGCAAGTCGACGTGGTGGGCAACAACCTGGCCAACTCGCAGACGGTTGGCTTCAAGGCGTCGAACTCGGTATTCGTGACTCAGTTCTTGCAGACGCAGGGGCTCGGATCGGCGCCCACCTCCGGCAGCGGCGGCACCAATCCGCGACAGACGGGTCTCGGCACCCGCGTCGCGGAGATCACTCCCGACTTCACGCAGGGGACGATCGAAGTCAGCGCCAACTCCTCGGACCTGGCCATTCAGGGCGAAGGCTTCTTCATTGTTCAGGGTAGCTCGGGCGAACAGCTCTACACGCGCAACGGCGTGTTCAAGACCAACTCGAACAACGAATTGGTGACCGTCACCGGCCACCGCATTCTGGGCTACGGCATCGACGACAATTTCCAGATTCAAACCACGCAGCTCGTGCCGTTGGAGATTCCGCTTGGTTCGGCAGCCGTCGCCCAGGCGACGCAGAACGTGTTCCTCGAAGGCGTGCTGTCACCGTCGGGCGACGTGGCGACGACCGCCGGGGTGATTCAAAGCACTATCCTGGGCGACGCGATCGTGCCGCGTCCCGAATCGACGACCGACGCCAGCGTGGCGCCCATCCCGAATATCTCGGGCGTGGTGACCGGTGACTCCGAAGGAACCGGCGGCACGCATCCGGAAGGCGTGACCTATCGCTATCGCATCACGTTCGTAAACGACAGCGGCACCGAAACGCTGGCCTCGAACGAAATTGTCATTACCACGCCCCCCGGCAACGGCCTGGCGGACAATACGATCACGCTCAGCAACCTGCCGAGCGCCGCGGGATATTCGGGCGTCAAAATCTATCGCACCAACGCGGGCGGCTCCGAGTTTTTCGAACTCGGCACGGCTGCGATGGGCGGCACGTTCGTCGACGACAACTCGGTGCCTCTCTCCACCAACCCGCTCGACTCGACGACGATCAACGGCAACTACACCTACCTGATCACGTACTACAAGGCGGGTGAAGAAGAAAGCCGTCCGTCGGCCCTCATCGGCCCGCAGAACATCGTGAACGGGCGCATCGTGCTGACCGATCTGCCGACGCCACCGATCCCAGGTCCAGCCGACGGCTTCCCCGAGTACGACCAGATTCGCATCTACCGTAGCCTCTCGACCGACTCCAGCCAGTTCTTTCTGGTTGGCGAGGTCGGCATTGGCGAAGAATTCACCGACAGCCGCACCGACGCGGAGATCTCCGATCTCTCAATCCCCGGCAACAAGACGATCGACCTGGATGGTCCCAAGGTCGACCCGAACACGCTGCTGGTTAACGTCGTGAAGCGCGACGGTTTGAACTTCGAGAACGTGTTTGAAGTCGGAACGCTGACGTTCACCGCCCGTAAAGGCGGACGCGCCCTTGCGACGAAGACGTTCGAAGTGACGCCGACCTCGACCCTGCAGGATCTGATGACCTTCATGCAGGACGCGCTCGGCATTCAAACGTCGATCGACGATCCGCAGCATCCGCTGCCGACCTCGCTGAACAACATTACCGGCGAATCGGCGCCGCTGTCGCCGGGCGTGGTCATCTCCAACGGCCGCATCCGGGTGATTAGCAACAACGGCGTCGACAATTCGATCGAAATCGGCCTGTCCGCCTTCCGCGTCACCACGGCGTCGGGCGACGTGGAAACGCCGAGCCTCGGCTTCGGCTCGATCCAACAGGCTGTCGGCCAAAGCGCAGTCGCCGACTTCATCGCGTACGACTCGCTCGGTATTCCGATGAACGTCCGCATCACTGCGGTGCTCGAATCGGTCACCGACTCGCACACGACCTATCGTTGGTTCGCCGACGCGGCCGACAACAGCCCGGTCGAAGGGGCCGACATTTCGGTCGGCACGGGTCTGATCACGTTCGACGGCGAAGGCAACCTGGTCAGCACGACGAACGACCGCGTGACGATTCAGCGTCGCAACATGCCGTCGTCCGACCCGCTCGAATTCCGACTCGACTTCTCGCAGGTCTCGGGTCTGGCGTCGAATAACAGCTCGCTGGCGGCGACCCGTCAGGACGGTTCGGCTGCCGGTACGCTGACGAGCTTCATCGTTGGCGAAGACGGCGTGATCCGCGGCGTGTTCAGCAATGGCGTGACCCGCGACCTGGGACAGATCCAGCTCGCTCGTTTTGCCAACCCCGCCGGTCTCGAGCAGCTCGGCCAGAACTTGTTCGGCATCGGCGTGAACTCCGGCTTGCCCGTGCAAGGCTCGCCCGGAGACGACGGCATGGGCAAGGTGATCGCCGGCGCCCTCGAATTGTCGAACACCGACATCGGCAAGAACTTGATCGATCTCGTGCTCGCGACCACGCAATACCGCGGCAACGCTCGCGTGATTACGACCGCACAGCAGCTCATTGACGAACTGCTGAACATCCGCCGCTAACCGCGGCGCGCAATCCAGGGATGGACAAAAGCAAAGGGCAGCGTCCAAGTGACGCTGCCCTTTGTATTTTCTTGCTGTCTTTTCGCGACTTGCGAGCAAACGCTAGTTCACGTCACCCGGTCGAACGCTTTCGCTTTCGGACGACACCATGCCGGTGACGCGCTCCATCATCCAGACGTCGGCGTCGTGCAGCATCTGCGTCGTCAGTTCGTCGCCGCAGGGGTACTGTCGCACAGTGACCGCCAGCCCAGCTGAGTGGAACAGACGCAACTCCTCGCAGACGTCGTCGACCGTGTAGGTGGTCGAATCTCGGCCATGCGCGAGAAACAGCGGCAGCTTACGGATTTGTGCCAGGCGAGCCAGCGGCGAATGTCCGCTGGGAAACGCGCCGCCGATCGACAGTGCGCCGCCAAACATCTGCGGGCAAGCGAGGGCCACTCGCAGGGCCATCGTGCCGCCGCACTGATAACCGGCGAGGAAAATTCGCTCCGGATTCACGTTGAACCGGGCCGTTGCGATGTCGATGGCGTCAAAGACGCGCTGCTTGGCGATCGACGTCGCTTCGTCGTTGCTCGGCCAGAAATAACCGCGTCCCAACGGCGACTCGACCGGTCCGCGAATCCCCACCGCTACATAATTTCGCATGCTCACCAGCGGCATGATCTTTTGCAGCTGGCGTTCGTCGCCGGCCTGGCCGTGAAGCCAGATGACGAGCGGGTATGCGTAATTCGGTTCGTAGTGAAGCGGAGAGAAGAGAGTGTGCGGATGATCGTCGTGATTGGACCGCGTGATGATCGATTGCTCGATCTTCGTGGCGGTGAGCTTGGGGGATGCCGAAGAGGATTTCGGCATGACAGCCACGCTGGAGATACGGTTCATAAACTCACGGCAGGCGGGTTCTGAATCGGGTTTCGGCGCGACTGCACTTTGCTGCAAGCGGCAAAGTGCGAGCCGGCCGCCGGGTATCAAGCCGCTGGCTGGCGATGAGCGGCTTTGTAGGACACGGGCAGCCGCCTGTCAACGGCAACTGCCATGTAGTGGAGCTAGCAGCACAAAGCGCAAGTGGTTGTGCCTGCAGCCGAACTCGCGTGAGTTCAGCCGCGAGACTAGCCCTTCGCCATCAACTCGTCCACCGCTTTCACGAGCGTCTTCACCGCGTCGACGCTCTTGCTGAACGCGGCTTTTTCTTCCGGATCCAGTTCGAGCTCGACGACCTTTTCCACGCCGCCGGCGCCCAGAACCACCGGCACGCCCACGTAGTACCCACCCACGCCGTATTCCTTGTCGCAGTACGCGGCGCAAGGAATCAAACGCTTCTTATCCTTGACGATCGCTTCGACCATCTGCGCCGTGGCTGCCGCCGGAGCGTAGTAGGCGCTGCCGGTCTTCAGCAACGAAACGATCTCGGCGCCACCGTGACGCGCGCGATCGACGATCGCGTTGATCTTTTCTTCTGAGAGGAGGCGACGAATCGGAATGCCGCCAACGCTCGTGCAGCTCGGCATCGGCACCATCGTATCGCCGTGGCCGCCCATGAGCAGGGCCGAAACGTCTTCGACGCTCACGCCCAGTTCCATCGCCAGGAACGTGCGATAGCGGGCCGTATCGAGCACGCCGGCCTGACCGCACACGCGATTCGGCGGGAAGCCCGTCACTTTCCAAACCTGCTGCACCATGGCGTCGAGCGGGTTGCTGACGACGATCACCACGGCGTTGGGGCTGGTCGCCTTCACTTGCTCGGCGACCGAGCTGACGATCTTGGCGTTGGTGCTAAGAAGATCGTCGCGGCTCATGCCGGGCTTGCGAGCAATGCCGGCGGTGATCACGACCACGTCGCTGTTGGCGGTCGGCCCATATTCGGTCGTGCCGACGATGTTCGAGTCGAAGCCGACAATCGGCGACGACTGCATCAGGTCGAGAGCCTTGCCCTTGGGCATGTTCTCGGTGGCAGGAATATCGACCAGGACGATATCACCGAGTTCGGCCGCAGCGCACCAGTGGGCACAGGTGGCCCCCACATTACCGGCGCCCACGATCGTGATCTTCGCACGACCCATTTGCAGTTGCTCCTGAAGAATGCTGGCTTGGAGAACGTTGTGGCAATCGCGATTGGCAAATCGGCCGCCCTGCCGACAAACGTTTTTGCCGCGAGGACAAGCGTGGCAGTGTCGCCCCGCAAGGTTATCGCAGGCAGAAGTTCCGAATATGAAGTCCTGGCGCGAATCGTCAAGTGGCCTTGAGCCAAGGGAGGCTCTTTTACGGCTCGCGCCGCGACATAACAAGCGGCGAAGCACTTGACAAGTCTGTCACCCGTTGGCTGCCGCTCTCCCCGCCTATCGGATGTGGCAAACCGGATTCGCGGACGGCTAAGATAAGACGCGTCTCGTTCACTCTGGTCATGCAACGACTTCTCCGACATGACGCCGGAACCGAGGAACACGGACGTCCGCGCAACTATTTCCTAGCTACTCTCACCAGGGACGGAGTCCATGGTTTTTACGTACTTCAAGAAGGCGCGTCGCCGCAAGCTGATCGCCGCGCCGTTCCCTGGCGACTGGCTCGCCATCCTGGCCCGCAACGTCGGTCACTATGCATTGCTGCCCGCTACCCTGCAAAGTCGCCTCCGCGACAAGCTCCGTATCCTGGTGGCAGAACTCCGCTGGGAAGGATGCAAAGGGCTGACCGTCACCGAGGAAATGAAGGTGACGATCGCTGCCCAGGCCAGCCTGCTGCTCTTGGGGGATGACGACTACTATTTCGACCGCGTTCCCAGCGTTTTGCTCTATCCCGGCGCCTTCATGCGCGCCAATCATCAGGCCGGACGCCACCCCACGGTGGAAGAAAATACCGAACTGCTCGGCGAAGCCTGGAACCGCGGCAGCATCATCCTCTCGTGGCCCAGCGCGCTGCAGGGAGGACGCATCGCCACCGACGGACAGAACCTGGTGCTGCACGAATTCGCGCATCACCTCGACGGACTCGACGGAGAAATGGGGGGCAGCCCGCCCATGTCGCGCGACCGACTGCAACATTGGCAGGCGGTCGTGCGCGCCACGATGGATCAGGTAGCCGAAGAAGACGAAGCCGGCTACGCCCCACTGATCGACTTATACGGCCTGACCAACGAAGCCGAGTTTTTTGCCGTGTCGACCGAATGCTTTTTCGAGCGCCCGGTCGAGATGCGGCAGCGATTCCGTCCCTGGTACGACTGCCTCAGCCAACTCTACCGGATTGATCC
>Ga0180217_1001949_pt1 | contig 20452 bp, 17 predicted proteins | sample eDN3rd37CBELigOP_FD_128521 | JGI IMG/M metagenome (GOLD analysis project Ga0180217, IMG submission 128521) | Enriched Organic Plus compost microbial communities from Emeryville, California, USA - eDNA 3rd pass 37_C BE-Lig OP (version 2) (version 2) ... | reverse complement strand
TTGGTTGATAGACCAACGTTATATGAGAGTGCAAATCCGCATACTTACTTGCTATCCTATACGTTCTATCCGTTGAACCATCATCCACAAGAATAATCTCTAACTCTTTAAAAGTTTGAGCTATTAATGATTTGATACATTCTTCTACATAATCCTCAATATTGTACATACTAACTATGACGCTAATTTTAATACTCATTTTCCCACCTACTAAGCTTTCATTCTACGAGCTTCATTCGTTACTTCTTCCTCAGGATTATTTCGCCATATAAATGGAATCGCTAAAATCAAAAATGCCAAATATCCGCTGCTTTCTAAACGAAAAGTCTGGTTATAAAAGACCATGATGATTGCTAAGATTGAAAAAACACGAGCTATTAAAATATAAATATATTCATTATTATTACCCCATTGGAAGGTACTTTTTTGAAATGAGCTAAAAAATAGAACAAGGAAAAAACCTACATAAAGGAGTAATCCAATGATTCCAGTTTCTAAATAAAGGATTGCTTGTTGAAAAAAGGTGTATTTTAGTGTATCACCATAGACTACGTATGTTGGGCTATTGAAGTATTCAATATTGGACGTATCTGCGTTTCCAAGCCCAATCCCGATTAACTCTTCACTGAGATTATTCTGAAAAAAAATCTTTGAAATGACAGGTATAGCTGTAAATCGATTTAATGATCCTGTACCTGCATAGCTAGTTTTAGCGGAATACTCCAGTATGGAATCCCAATTGGTTAAATAGGAACTACTAGTGGGATTAAACAATGTCCATATATTTAAAACGCCAATTAATAGGATGATCCCTAGAAGAAATGTGGCAATTTTTTTAAATGATATCCTACTAGCAAGCATTATCATGGCGATTATGACAAAAAACTCAAAATATATAATTTTCATTTCCGCTAGTATGGCGATATAAAAACACATAGAAGAATAGAACATGAACTTCAAGAATGACATTTTTTTCTCTGTGAAGGCTGCTAAACTCATGATTAGTATGATTGACAAATAAACATTCATCGCCACATTGCTTCCCTGCATTGGGCCAAACATGCCACCTACGAAATCCCCAAGATATAAGGAAACATAGCCGCCACTATTACGCAATGTGAAATATTGATAGGTGCAGATTAATACATTTAGAGGTAATAATCGGATTAATACGGTTATTATTTTTTGAATATCTTTTTTATTTAATAGAACAGCGCAACATAAAAAGAAAATGAAGAATCGATAGGTATTCCGTAAACCCCAGAAATAAAGTAAAGGTGAGTAGAGATTAAAAAAATAACCTATTCCCGTAAAGAGTAACAATAAGAAAATGACGTGATAGATAAATCGATGCTTACGATAGCCCGCCCTTAATTCACCTAAGGAAAGTAGTACAATGACAAAAGTTACGAAATCTGTTACATAATTTAGGGAATGCGGAAAACCAAATTGACCAATTAAAAATTTGATTGCTAAATTATAATAGATTTGAAAAAATACTAATTTTTTTGCAAAGAGTCTTTGAACATAAAGTATGTGATTGTCGTAATTAAGTAATTCCATTAAATCTCCCCTATTACCAAAGTCAGTCATGCAACCTGAAGTTCGATGGACCTTAGGATTTTTTTAAATGCTTATACATTATTGATTCTTAGCTACTTCAGCGTCCTTTGGATATGGATTCATCGTCTTGATCATATGATAGAGACTTGATAGCTTTTGAAGGTGCTTTTCCAAGGCATAGTTTTGCTGGACAATCTGGTAACTTTCAAACCCCAAGTGCTTCATCTCTACTTCTTTTTGAAGTAGAGACAGAAGCTTTTCTGCAAATGCATTTATATCTCCAGGAGTGCAAATATAACCGTTGTGCCCATTTATGACTAACTTTGGGATTCCTCCAACATTAGTACTGACTATAGGCAACCCATACCCCATGGCATCTAAGATCGACATAGGCATTCCTTCATGATAAGAGGGCAAAAAAAACACATCACTTTCCCGAAGCATTTTGTCTTTTTCCTCTTCTCTAACCCAACCCGGAAAATCGACATTGTGCTCAACGCCTATTTCTGTTAACATCACTTTTACACGTTCCACCTCACCGGCACCGGCTAGTACGAATTTCACTTCCGGTAACACCGTTACAACTTTCTCCACAATCATCGGAATATCAAAGCAACCTTTTCTTTTCCCAATCTCTCCTAAAAATAAAACCTGATGATTACTTTTTCTCGCGAATCTTTCAGTTACTGCCTCTCGTGAAAGAATACTATAATTTTCAATCACTTCTATTTTCTCAGGTGAAACAATTTCGCCAAGATGCTGCTTCCATTCCTCCGATAACGCGATGATTTTCGAGCATTTGTTATATACTTTTTTTATTAAATTTCTTTTTCGTTTAGAGGCATTCAAGTAAAATGTTTCAAAATCTGCACCGTGACAATGATTGATAACAGGGATTCCTGCCCAATGAGCCATATAGATAAAAGGCATCTTTCGATAGAAGCTCGCGCCAAATGATGAATGAATATGCACCAAATCTAGTCGATTGACACTTAATACTTTTACAAAATGAATGTATCCAAGTATACCTTTTAATAGCTTGGTCATTTTACTTCCCTCTTTATAAGACTCAACATAGCGGATGTCGAACTCTTTTTCTAAAGAAGATCCTTTATAGCCATTAATCACTGCAGCAATTCCACCTTTAACAGTTGAATGCTGCACAATCATACAAACCTTTATTTTTTTACTCATCTTTTCCCCTTTTGACGAATCGATGTTTCGACTTCATCCACTACAAAGCGATAAAACTGATTCATCGCCTCTGTACGTTTATTTGAAACAAATTGTTTCATTGCATGTTGCCGCGCTGCACGACCCATCTGTACTCGTCTTTCTACGTTATCAACAAGTTGACAGATTGCGTCAGCAGTTTCATCAATCATCTTCTCTAATTTTGCAGGTTTAATCTTAATCGCATTTTTCTCAGTCGTATTAATTTTAGGTCCTCCAGTATCCACACAGATAACTGGCAATCCTCTCGCCATTCCTTCCATGACGACATAACAACCAGAATCTCTTAAACTACAATTTAGCAACAAATCAAATTCGTCGTAAAACTCTTTCATCTTGTTATAATCTACTTTTGAAACAAATTTGATATTCTTTGAATTAGATAATTTTTTTAAATTGTCTTTAAAATGGACACTTCCATCATCAGTATCTCCTAGTATCGTAATCTCTGCGGGACAACCTTTTTCTAGAGCTTTGATAGATGCCCAAATGGCTAGCTCAAATCCTTTCCAATAAATCATTCTGCCCGCGATAAGTATTTTGCAAATTTCTCCGTTCTTTTCTTTTGGTTCTGGGTCAAGATATGTCTCATCTAGCACAATGGATTGAAAAACTTGTGTTTTGTAATGATATTTCTTTGGAATGTACTCTTTTGTTTCATCCGTTGTTGCAAGTATAAGCGTTGCTCTTTCCATCGTTTGCTTAAAGTTGGGTGTCGCACGAAAAAAAATTTGCGTCCATTTACGAATCGTTTCAATCAGCAAATGCTTTTTGTGTAATGGATAATGGATAATGGAAGGGATATTCTCCCCTCCGGACACCGGTCCATACAAAAAAGGCAATCCGAGCTTATGCATGTAAGTAGGCAATACACATGTCACATAAGTAATATGATGTACAAGATCAATTTTGACATTTTGGATTAGTTTTTTAGCTACTTTTAAGGCTCTTTTTTGCCACATCAAATAATAAAGTCTTTCCCCACGATACCCTTTATGCCAAAAGCTAAGAAATTTTGGCACTTCTACATAGATAAAGTCCGTGTTTCTTAGTGCATCTGGATGACTTTTTTTATATCGTTCAATATCATTTTCATAGACTTTACTCGTTATCACCCATAATTGATGTGATTTATCTAATTCACAAACCCAATTCCATCCTACTGCTCGTTCAGAGCCATCATAGGGACTGCAGGCATACACTGAAGCTAAGACATTCATATTATTTGCCTCTCCCAACTAGCCAGAGAAATTTAATATTTGTGTGAAGATACCGTTTAAACAATCGTTTAGGATCTTGTAGCAATCGATACAACCATTCAAGATTATTATTCTGCATCCAATGGGGTGCTCTTTTAATATTTTCCGCATAATAATCAAAGCCCGCACCTACGCCAATCATGAGCCCCTTTACTTTGTTCTTATGGGCAGCCATCCATTTTTCTTGCTTTGGTGCACCTAGGCCAACCCATATAAAATCCGGCTGTGCCGCATTAATTTGCTGAATAATCCTTTCGTCTTCTTCAGCTGTTAAGGGACGAAAAGGTGGACTATACATACCAACTACTTCTAAATACGGATACTTCTTCAATAAATTTTGCTTCAGTTTTTCTAATGTAGCTTCCGTAGATCCATAAAAAAAATGTCTATATCCTTTCATAGAAGAAGCTCTGAAGATCTCTCCCATCAAATCAGGTCCAGTTGTTCTTTCCATATTCGGATACCCGTCTCTTCTTCCGATGGTTGATAACGGACCTCCGTCTGGAATGGACATCAGACTAGCATTTAAAATGGCGCGGTAATCCTTTTCTTCATAACCCATTACAGTGGTATGAACGTTCGACACACAGATATAGTGACCAGATATATTTTTAATATGATCATTTAGAAAATCTACGAGCCACTTCATATTAATTGTTGCGATCGAAACACCAAGTATGTTGCAAGTAGGAATTGTAGTTTTAAGAACAGGAGTCGCCATCTCGTCTAATTGTTCTACTTTGTTATTTGCGATTTCTGACATGTCTTTTCTCCCTTAAAAATAAGATTTGAACAAAATGCGAACTTATTAGTACCGTTGATTTAGATGCCATTTCCATGCGCTTTCGATTATTTGTTCAAGGTTCCTATGAGCTTTCCATCCTAACTCCGCCTCAATTTTTTCTGAGGAAGCGATTAAACGTGCTGGGTCCCCATTTCGTCTTGCAACGAGTTCAACCTTTGCGGGAATACCCGTTATCGCTTCACACATTTTCACGATTTCTCTAACCGAGTAACCTCTCCCACTCCCAAGATTGTAGGTAGCTGTTGTTATACGGTTATCCAATAAATAATCTAAGGCTAGAAGGTGCGCATCTACTAAGTCAGATACATGAATATAATCCCGGATACATGAACCATCTGGTGTATCGTAGTCGACACCGTATATGGAGACTTGTTCCCGCTTCCCTGCTAGATGCTGTAAAACAATAGGAATGAGATGCGTTTCAGGATGATGGCTTTCTCCAATATCCCCTGATCCATAAGCCCCTGCTGCGTTAAAGTACCTTAAAACAACATAGTGCAAATCATAAGCAACCGCATAATCTTCAAGAATTTGTTCGATCATTAACTTCGATTTCCCATAGGGGTTAATGGGGTTCGTGTTAATACGTTCATCAATTAATTCAACGTTAGGAATACCATAAGTAGCTGCAGTTGAGGAGAATATAAAATTATTGACATTGTGTTTTTTCATTTCGTTTAATAACGTAAGCGTAGAAGAGACATTGTTGCTATAGTATTTTTGAGGATTAATGACTGATTCTCCTACTAAACTATTAGCACCAAAATGCATTACTGCTTGAATTGGAAACTGGGCAAATATTGACTCTAAAATTTTAGAATCTCCTAAATCTCCTTCAATAAAATATGCTTGAGTATCAACTGCCTCTATATGACCAGTTGATAGGTTATCTAGTACGATCACTTTCTCTTTTTTTACTAGCTCTTTTACTAGATGGCTACCAATATAACCTGCTCCACCTACAACTAGAATCATTCAATACCCCTCTTTTCTCGTACAGCTGCTGTAATACTTTTTCTTTTATGCATAACAATGCTCTTCGACTTCTTCCCATGTCATATAAACACGAACAATATCTTCTTCTAGCAACTGAGTACCTGTTTGCACTTCAATCATTTCCAAATCGGTTACTGCTTTTAATGCATGTTTGTCACCAATGGAAATTTGTAATACATCGCCAGGACGAACAACCTGTAACCGATCATTTTGAACGAAGATTCCTTCCCCTTTAATGATTGTCCACACTTCATTACGATGTAGATGATACTGATAACTCAAGTTTTTACCAGCCCTTACCCCAATACGTTTTGTTAATACTTCAGAATTGTCATCTACTTTTAAATGATCTAAAACCTTATACCAACCCCACCGGCGTTCTTCATACATAGGGCGTTGATCAAAGGGGCCAATTATTTCTTTTATTCGTGGACTTTTATCTTTATCGGCGATTAAGATCCCATCTGGGCTTGCTGCCACCACGGCGTTTGATATACCAAGCACGGTTATTGGGATATCTAACTCATTGATTAAGTGCGTACCTTCGCAATCCTCTGTCACGATTCCCTTCCCGATTTGGATATGATTCATTTCTTCTGTTAACGTTCGCCATGTACCAAGGTCTTTCCAGTATCCCTCATAAGGTAGAGCTACAATATTTTCGGTCTTTTCAACCACTTCGTAGTCAAAACTAATTTTAGGAAGGTGCTCATATTGCTCTAGTAATTGAAGATAATCTATAGGTAATCCGAGCTCTTCAAGCATGGATAGGACAAACCCCAATTTAAATGCAAAGACGCCACAATTCCACACGGCATGATGTTGGATGAGTTCTTCAGCTTCTAGTTCGGTTGGTTTTTCTTTAAAAGATTGAACACGGATATAATCAGTAGTGTGATGAGTAGTAGGAATGATATAACCATATTTAGAGGACGGATAAGTTGGTTTTACACCAATGAGCGCGATATCTGCATCAGTGCGCTTAAGTAAGTGTTCTAATTCCTTCACCTTTTCAAAAAAGTGATCTTGGACAAAGGGATCGACCGGTAAGACTACTACAGTCTGATCTAACGAAACATTTTTTTCTGTAAATAGATAAGAAGACGCTAATGCGATAGCAGGGAAAGTGTCACGTCTGCTTGGTTCTAAAACTAACTCAACTTTTTGTCCAAGCTGGTTTTGGATAATGTCGACCTGCGTTTTGTTTGTTGCAATTATGCTTGCTTCCGACAAATTTACTCGCTGTAATTGCTGCCAAACTCGTTGTACCATGGACGTTAGCTTCTGTCCGTCATCTTCTAAGATTTTCAAAAACTGCTTTGACCGTGCATCATTTGATAGTGGCCAAAGTCGTTTACCTGACCCACCTGATAATAGAATAACTTCCACTCATTCACCCTTTCGTTAGCTAAATTAAAATCCATCCAGTATCATTCAAACATCCGAATGGCAGAATCCTCTTTTTCTACTTTCTCCCAATCAAACTGAACCATAATTTGAACTAACTCTTCAAAAGAAGTTTTTGTTGGATTCCAATTTAGGAGTGTTTTCGCTTTTGTAGGATCTCCTAAGAGTTGCTCTACTTCAGCTGGACGGAAGTACTTTGGATTAACTTCCACAACCACTGCCCCTGTTGCAAGATTTAACCCCTTTTCTTCTATTCCAACACCTTCCCATACTAGGTCGATCCCTACATGCTGAAAGGCAATTTCGACAAACTCTCGTACACTATGCATTTCCCCTGTTGCAATGACAAAATCTTCTGGAGTATCATGTTGCAGCATGCGCCACATGCACTCAACATAATCTTTTGCATAACCCCAATCACGGAAAGCGTCCAGATTCCCTAGTTGAAGGATTTTTTGTTTTTGTTGGGCAATTCGTGCTGCTGCCAATGTAATTTTTCGTGTGACAAAGGTTTCCGCACGGCGTTCAGATTCATGATTAAACAAAATGCCATTCACAGCAAACATATCATACGATTCCCGATAGTTTTTCGTAATCCAATACCCATACAGTTTGGCTACTCCATAAGGGGAACGTGGATAGAATGGTGTCGTTTCTTTTTGTGGCACTTCTTGTACTTTGCCATATAACTCGGATGTGGATGCTTGATAAATACGAACCTTGTCAGTTAGTCCTAAAATACGGACTGCTTCTAATAGGTTTAATGTGCCTTTCGCGTCTACATCTAATGTATATCCGGGCATATCAAAAGAAACATGAACATGTGACTGAGCAGCAAGATTATAGATTTCATCTGGTTGTATAGACTTTACTAAGTTAAGGACATTCAACGCATCTGTGAGATCCCCGTAGTGAAGGTTAAATCGTTTATTTTGGACGAATGCCGCTGTTTGTTCAGCAGAAAGAATATCTACTAAACGTTCTTGATTATAAGAAGAACTTCGTCGGATCACACCATGCACTTCATAGCCCTTTTCTAGCAATAGTTCAGCTAAATATGAACCATCCTGACCCGTGATACCTGTTATCAATGCTTTTTTCATAGCTACCTCCATTACTTTGCGAATGTTGTTTCAATAACTGCATTTTTTAAAAACCAATCGTAGACTTTCGTTAACCCTTCATCGAGTGAAGTGGAAGCTTGCCACCCTAATGCATGAAGCTTTGTTACATCAACAAGTTTTCGAGGCGTCCCATCAGGTTTCGTAGGATTGTAGACAATTTTTCCTTGGTATCCCACAACGTTCTTAACTTTTTCAGCAAGATCCTTGATAGCAATATCCTTCCCTATCCCAATATTGATAATTTCATTGTCTTCATAATGATTCATCAGGAAGACTACTGCATCAGCTAAGTCGTCAGCATACAAAAACTCTCTTTTCGGCGTACCTGTTCCCCAGATTTCAACGGTAGGGGCATCCTGGATTTTTGCAAAATGAAACTTTCGGATTAACGCAGGTAGGACATGGGAAGTTTCAGGGTCAAAATTATCGTTTGGGCCATATAAATTTGTTGGCATAACAGCAATATACTTTGTCCCGTATTGTCGGTTATACGCTTCAATCATTTTAAGCCCTGCAATTTTGGCTATAGCATACGCTTCATTTGTCGGTTCTAAGAGACCTGTTAACAATGCTTTTTCTTGCAACGGTTGGGGTGCTAACTTTGGATAGATACATGTACTTCCTAAAAACAGAAGTTTTTTCACCCCATGTCGATACGCTGCATCAATGACATTCGTTTGTATTAACAAATTATCGCGTATAAAATCAGCCGGGTACTCATTGTTCGCCACAATGCCCCCAACTTTTGCAGCCGCAAGAAATACATATTCAGGTTTTTCCTTTTCAAAAAAAGCATCTGTTTTGGATTTATCTCTTAAATCTAGTTCTTTACTAGAACGATAAACTAGATTACAAAAACCTCGCTTCTCTAGTATCCTCATAATGGATGAACCTACTAGTCCTCGATGTCCAGCGACATATATTTTCGAATGGGATTCCATATCTTTTCCTCACTTTTTAATAAGCATCTTTTGATCCAAATAATACAAGTAGCGTTTTTAATATCAATTTGATATCTATAACAAGATTTCTCTCATACAAATACTTCAAGTCCATTGCTACCCACTCATCAAATCCAACATTACTTCTTCCACTAACTTGCCAGTAACAAGTAAGACCAGGGGTACCACGCAATCGTTGTTTCTCATAATCCGTATAGTGGGCAACTTCATCTAGTAAGGGAGGTCTTGGTCCGACTAAACTCATCTCCCCCTTTAAAACATTCACTAGTTGAGGTAATTCATCTAGACTCGTCTTCCTTATAAATCGTCCCACTCTTGTTACTCTTGGGTCATTTTTCATTTTAAAGACAGGTCCAATGGCATCGTTATGTGCAAGTAATAATGGCTTCAACTGTTCTGCATTCGAAACCATGGAACGAAATTTATACATATAAAAAGGTTTTCCGTCTTTTCCTACACGAAGCTGTTTAAAAAATACTTGTCCTTTCTTATCTTCCACTTTAATTACCAGAAATAGGATCAAAAACACAGGGCTCAATAACACTAGTCCAACTAGCGAACCGAATAAGTCAATAATACGTTTAGTTAACAAATAGCTTTTGCTTTCATTAATGACGATAGATTCTAAATGTTTTTGACCCGTTGTTATCGTTTGTTTGTCGTCAGAAGTTGTGACATTCATACCTTCTCCAACTCCCAACCTATATCAAAAGATTCTCAGATTCTAAATTAAGAGCAGGTCTTCCAATGGAGTGGTATTCAAAAGGAAAATCCTTTACACTTTCCAATGCAAAACAATTTCTCCCATCAAGAACAAATGGAGTTTTCATCTTAGCAAAGACATTCAGGTCAATTGTTTTGATTTCATCCCATTCGGTGAAGATCAATGCAGCTTCCGCTTCAACTAGAGCCTCTTCTACTGTAGATGCAAAGTTTACTGTTGGACTAAGTACCTGTTTTGCATTGTCCATGGCAACAGGATCATAAGCAATGACATTTGCCTTTTCCCTCACCAATTCATTAATCACCAAAATGGAAGCAGCTTCTCGAATATCATCTGTGTTCGGTTTAAAAGCTAGTCCTAAAACAGCAATTCTCTTATTAGTTAAACTTTCATATTTCTGTTTCAATTTATCTAATAAGCGGATTTGTTGCTTGCGATTGACATTAATTACGCCTTTCAGCAATTCAAATTCATAAGCAACGTTTCCAGCTATTTGCATTAACGCATTTGTATCCTTTGGGAAACAAGAACCACCATAGCCGATGCCTGCTTTTAAGAACGTTGATCCAATTCTTTTATCAAGTCCCATCCCAGTGGCTACTTCTTCCACATTCGCCCCCACTCTTTCACAGATGTTCGCTATTTCATTGATGAAGCTAATTTTTGTTGCTAAAAAAGCATTGGCGGCATATTTAATCATCTCTGCACTTCGAAGATCCGTTTGATAAATTGGAATATGAAAATCTTCATAGATTTCTTCTAACTGTTGGGCAGCTTCTTTCGATTGAACCCCAATCACAATACGATCTCCATGAAACGTATCGTAAATGGCCGAACCTTCTCTCAAAAATTCAGGATTGGAAACTACTTCGATTTTTACCGGATTCAATTTAGTAAGATTAATGATTTCTTGTAGTCGATTATTTGTTCCGACTGGGACAGTGCTCTTCGTTACAACTAAGGTATCTTTATGGGCAGTGCTTGCTATGTTTTTAGCTACTTCTTCCACATAGGTTAAATTGGCGGAACCATCCGTGTTTTGTGGAGTGCCTACCGCGATAAAAATCACATCAGCCTCTTCAAATCCATCTTGAAAATTTGAAGTGAACCTTAATCGCTCTGCTGCCACATTACTTTGCATCATTTCAGTTAATCCAGGCTCATAAATAGGGGGAATACCCTCTTTCAATTGCTGGATTTTCATTTCATCGATATCTACACATGTGACTTGATGGCCAACCTCAGCCAAACATACGCCAGTGACTAATCCTACATAGCCTGTACCAGCTACTGCTAGTTTCAATAAAAAATCCCTCCGATATTGATGATTCTTATGTTCCTTCAGCTGTTAGCCTAGCATCACTTTTTCGCTTTTAAATATCATGCTCACTTACTCAGTCAACACTTGTAGATGCTCTTTGAAAGTTTGTTGGATTGTCATCAACTCCTCATCATCCGGTATATAATAGTAAATTCCTTTCATCATCGAACCACCGCCCTTATTGAGGTATAACTGCTCAAGTGAACCAAAGCTATCCCGGTACTCCTTTTGGATAGTTAGTAATTCATCAAAGCCAATATTCATTTCTAAATTATTTTCCAGTGTCTCAAAAATCGATTGATAATTAAGTATCGCATTAACAGAAAGCGACTTCTTAATCACTTCTTGTATGACTTGTTTTTGGCGATTTTGCCTTCCAAAATCTCCATTAGGATCCTCATATCGCATCCGAACATATTTCAGCGCTTTTTCTCCATCTAACTGGTTTTCCCCCTGGGAGAAATGCTCTCCTTCATAGTTGAATTCAAGATCATTTTGTACAGTAATGCCTCCAACGATATCGATAATATTAACAAAGCTTTCCATATTCAATTTAGCGACATAATCGATCGGTATATCTAACAATTCCTCAACAGTTTTAATGGTCATTTCCATTCCACCATATGCATAGGCATGATTGATTTTATCCTTTTCATTTCTCCCAACTAGCTCTGTATAAGTATCTCGGGGAATACTAAGCATTTTGGTCGTTTTAAGTGTTGGGTTTACTGTCAAGACAATCATTGTATCAGTGCGACCTTTATCTCCCTCACGTTCATCCACACCGAGAATAAGTGCCGAAAATGGCTCCCTTTCTTCAACATTGATAGGCACTTCTCTTTTAACTGAAGGCTCACTTCTAATCGGAGTGTAAACTTCCTCAATGGTGCTTTTCATATCGCTATAAACTTTAAATGAAAAGGCAAAACCAACAACACAAAGGATTAATATACTAATGGCGATCCATTTCCAAACCTTTATCATCCATTCCCCCCTTACCTACTAGCGAATATGTCTAATACTTTTACACTTGCCTAATTACTGCTTGTCTTCTTAAAATAATTACCAACGTTTTTGAAATTTGTTCTGAATCACTTTCAAACTATTATGGTGAAAGAAACTGAATTTCCGGTTACAGAGTACTAGTTTATACGGGAGGTTCTTAATACTATAGAAAATTAGATAAGGAAATATGACTAAAAACATGTAGATTTCACTAGTGTTTTTTTGTAGAAAGATGAAGGTTTAGGTTTCTCTTGAAGTCATAATGAGGTGCCATAAGGAAAGGATTATTAAACAAATAGATTATTCTATTAAATAAATAAAAAACACATAGAAAAATGAAATCTTTTTCTATGTGCGTCTCATTATATATAGGCATATAGGTTTTTAATAAGGGAAGCATCGATATTGCTTCGCCAAATTTTCATATAAAAAAGCATGGAGAAAACTACTAATTTCTCCATGCTATTATGCTTCACTCTATTATTCAGCCAACCGATCAAGCATATTGTAAAGCATTGTTGCGGCTTGAGCACGTGTTGCATTTTCTGCTGGGGCAAACAGTTGTTTACCGTTAACAGTTCGTCCACCAACAATTCCAAGACCAGAAACAATTGCAACTGGTTGTTTTGCATAGTCTTGAATTGTATTTGCATCCGCAAATTTCACTTCATTTTTCACACCTTCAACAATCGATGGATCTACATATTCCAGTGCACGCACAATCATCGTAGCCATTTGTTCACGTGTGATGTTTTTGTATGGCATGAAGTTTCCATTGCTTCCAGAAACGATACCCGCGCGGTTTGCTGCTTCAATTCCACCGAATGCCCAATCCATTGATACAGGTATATCTTTGAATCTACCTTCATACTCAGTAATTGGTAGATTTAATATTTTCGTTAAAATTAAAGCAAATTGCGCACGTGTAATCGTATCATTTGGTGCAAAATTATCTGCTGATTTACCACTTACAATCCCTTTAGATGCAAGGGAATCAATATATTTCTTCGCCCATTGATTTTCTGGTACATCTTTAAATGTTTTGCTGTTTTCGACAACAACATATTTAGAGAAGTGACTTGTTTTAAATGTTACAACACCATTTTCGTATTTACTAATTACGAATTCTAATGCATTTGTTTCCTCGTTAATATAGTACGCCGCTACATTTTTTCCGTCTTTCACATCTGAAGAGACAGGTAAAGTAATGACAATTGACTTTTCAAAGGTTGATATAGTTTTATCACCTGATGTAATTGTAAATTCATATACATCTGATAACGATTCTCCATCACCTGGAACATTTAAACTGACTAAACTTACATTGAATGTAACATCTTTGTTTGCAGACTTCACAATTTGATCTAATACTTCGTTCGGAATTGTGATAGCTACGTCCCCTGATTGAATAGCAAGATCTTTGTTAGAAGTTGCTAACTGTTCTAGGGCTTCATTTGATACTGGTACTTGTACTTTTGGTGTTGCTGAAGTAATTTCACTTACTTTCACTTCAACCTCAGATGTTGATGTATTTGATAATTGTGACTTGATTGCATCCACATCCACATTAGTTGTACCTGATGGAGGTGTTACACTTCCACCACCAGCTGAACTTGAGCCACCAGTGGAACCATTATTCCCTCCTGAAGAGCTGCCTCCAGCTGAAGAGTTATTTTCTCCTGAAGTATTGTCCCCACCAGAAGTATTATCTCTTCCTGAAGTATTGCCTCCATCAGAAGTATCATCTTCATTACCACCAAAATCCGCATGGTAAATAACTAAATCTTTTGTTAACTTCAACGATTTTTCAGGACCCGTTGGAATAGTTAATTCGATAGTATATTCTCCGTCTAAAAGAGTGTCTTCTATAACTATATCTAGATTACCAGTACTCTTATCGCTTCCACTATATACTTCGTTTCCTTCTGAATCTATAATCTTGTAGTTTACATCAACTACGTTTTCTTGATTATTTATACCATTATAATACACAGCAGGTTGCCCATCGTTACTGTCTACTGGGTCAACAATTGCATCAGCAGTCGCTGTGCGGTTAATTTGTTGCACATTATACTCACCAGCTTTAAGTGAATATTGAATAAATAACTCATTTAGTGACTCATCAAGATTTATTAAACCAGCAAAAGTTATTTCCCCTTCAATTTCGTATGAGAAATCGAGAACAGTATCTTCAGAAATAACTAAATTGTCTTTAGAAAGCATGTAACTCCATAATGTTTCATTTTGGTCAATCAGTCCTACACCAAATCTAAAATCACTATATGTTGCTTTAGATACATCTATCTTTGAAAATAGTTGATTATAAAATTTCTTGTAAAAACCAAAAATAGGTAGTGTTCCATTATTATACTTTACTTGAACAGAAGCCAAATCATTTGAAGAAAAAGTTATTACTTTATCTTCTTTTATCTCAAAATCAGGTATTTTAATAACTGTCTTACTCTCAGCATCTAAAGCGATAAACCCTGAATAGTTTCCAGGAGAAACATACATCTCTTCCCCAGTTGGATCATATTTACTATATGAAATAGGTAATGTTTGGTTCTCATCATCTTTCATATATAAATCACCTTGATAAGAGGTTACCGCTGAAGTAATATTTGAAAAATCAAACGTTAGCTTCTTTAAATTATTAGAGAACGTAAATGGATTTTCTGCTGATAGTGCTACTATTTCTTGCCCTGTCATTACGCGAACTTCGTGGATCAACCTAGAATTACCAGCCATTGAAATCGAAGCGAGAACCGTATATTGACCATTTGGCTCCACTTGTGAACCTTGATTTAAAGAACTATATCCTTTTAAATCTGGTTTATATGAATAAGTAGCAATTTGAATATAATTGCTATTATCATCTAATTTATAGATTCTAAAATAACTCGAAAAACTTTCATTTACATCACTTGTAACATTCCCATAATGAGTAGCCGTCTCTACAGGGATTAAATCTGGTAATCCAATAGAGATTGTTTTTAGCGTTTGTTTTTCATTTGCTGTTTTTGCGGTTATCGTTTTCCCCGTGTCATTTCCTGCAGCTATTACAAGGGATGTCCCAGCTGATGAGAAAACAAGTAAAACAATACATACTACACTTAGTAATTTAGTATAAGCGTATTTCAAATAATCTCCTCCTTTATTAATAGGCATTTATTCATAGCACAACTATTATTCTACAATAAAGATTGCCCTTAATAAATAAAAAAATTCATATTTTTCCCATAATTTACAGAAAACAAACCAAAACTTATAGTAAAATAGACTTTTTCATTAAATAGTACGTCTTTTTCTATTATTCAATTAGGAATTTTGATATATAGTTCTAGAACAATTTAAATACTAGAAATAGAGTAATATAGTTTCATAAAATAAACCTTAACAAAAAGAAAAGCTTGATTTGAACAAATAGTTATTCAAAACAAGCTTTTAATAGATTTTATTTAGTTATGCAACTCATAAACTGGTTTAAAATTACAATCTCACAAATGTAATAAAATCAACATTAACGGGTTCAAATCCATCTGCTCGAAGTCGTGAGTTAATCTGTCCTCGATGGTACTGACCGTGCAATGCAACATGAGTTAAAATCTCACGTATCGTATTAGTAAACTCAGTTCCTTTACTATTTTTATAAACAATTAGATTATCTAGATCCGCTTCAGATAGATTCGTGAGATACGTAGTAAGGCTCTCTTCATTTTCCTTCACAAGATCTACACATGTTTCTATATCCGTCTGTAACCAGATAGGCAATTGTGAACTATCCATTCCCCGTAATCTAGTTAGCCATACTTTTTCCGCAAGTAGAATATGTGAAAATAAACGAATTACTTCCGTATTCCCCTCTTCTATATTTTGCACTGTTTCAAGAATACGTTGATTTGCCCAATTTAAATGTTCGTACATCGTTTGAATTGTTTTCAATGAATATGTCACCACCAGTTATTATTTTTACCAATTATATGTAAAAAATCCCATTTCTTAAACCAATTATTTGTTTTCACCGTATTAGTATTATAAATTTAGGTAAATACTTCTTAGGAATTTTATCTCTCACTAAATTAATTACTTTATAAAGGTTGTGGAAAAATGGAAGAGTTCAAGGAAGTTACAGTAGAAACAACTGTTCAGGCTCCAGTGGAGAAGGTATGGGAATACTGGAATGAGCCAACTCATATGACAAAATGGAGCCATGCTTCAGATGATTGGCACACTACATTTGCTGAAAATGATCTAAAAGTAGGTGGAAAATTCGTTTCCAGAATGGAAGCAAAAGATGGGAGTATGGGTTTCGATTTTGGAGGAATCTATGATGAAGTAAAGTTACACGAGGTTATATCCTATAAAATGGGAGATGGCAGAAAAGTAAAAGTCACTTTTATTGGCCAGGGTCAAGAAACAAAAGTAATTGAAACATTTGACGCTGAAACATCAAATCCTATCGAGTTTCAACAACAAGGTTGGCAGGCAATATTAGATAATTTTAAACAGTACGCGGAACAAACATTTAATAAATAATTTATTATTTCTTGAAAAATAGTTAAACAGTACATGCTCTGAATTCTAATATCCAGGGCATGTTTGTAATGAATTCAAAGCCCCAACATTAATTACCCGATTTTCTCCGCCAACTCTAAAATAATTCCTTCAGGTCCACGAACGTAGCATAACTTATTCACGTTCCCATAATTTTGTATCTCACCAAAAATCTCTATGCCTTTCTTTTTTAACTTGGCAACAATAGACTCAAGGTTTTCAACAGCAAAAGCAATATGATTGGAAAGGGATTTCTGGATTCCTTCTATTTCTGATGATGTATGGAATTTAATCAACTCCAAAGTTGCCTGACCATCTGGCATCCCTAACATGACTACGGTCGCCTTAGTGTCATTTAGCCCAATTATTGTTCTGCCCACTTCCCATCCACTTCCCCTTCCCAAAGCAATTCAAGACCAAAGTCGAGAAAAAACTCTTTAGTAGCAGAGAGATCCTTTACGATTACTCCTACATGATCTATTCTATGGATTTTCATCTTGAAACCTCCTTGTCCCTATAACCCTTCAAACAGTTGTCTTACAAAACTATCTAAAGAAGTTTTTTATTGCATCATTCGTATTTTAAATTCGCACGTCTCGCAACGAAAAATTAGATTCGTTCTTTCTTTGAACATTTTTATATCTTGGTGAACCTTCATATAGTTTAAACTTTTGTCTACAACTACTACAAACTATCTCATAATAAAACATAGCTCTCCTCCTAGTGAGGCATTAAGCATTATTTTTTAGTTGATTTTTTTCAAAGATTGTAACCAGGACTTTAGTTTTTATATTACCTTTCAAACATATTCCTCTCTTAATTTTAACATAAATATCCATTTATTATTATGGGATTTCATTCCTTTGAATAGGACCTTTATAACTTATTATTTCTGTAGTCAGTTGCATCGTTTTTTTCAATATTGCTGCCACTTGGATTAAGTATGCAGACAAAGTGTTGCTTTGCATAATGCGGATGTGGAAGATCCCATCACAAAATTTTTCAACTTCTAGCTCGTTCATCAGTCTTCCTCCTTTTTCTAATATATAAATTAATAATCGGCTACATTAATATGTTCTCTAAATACATAAAGCATCTACCCATTCTAGAAAATGAGATAGATGCTTTAGCAAGAAATATAGAAGAATCTTAGACTATCTGATCTCCCCTTATCAGAGAAAACATCGACGCCATGAGGTGAAATTGAAGATTTTAATTATCGTAAAAAATAGTCGCATTGACAACTATTATCTAATTGAAGTTCATTTTCAACTTTATATAATCTATGACTGATGGTAAACAGTATAAATTAATTAATAGATTAAATATTAAACTGTTTTACTTGTTGCTGTAAGGATGCAGCATTTTCATTTAATTTTAATGCAATATCATTCACATCAATAATTGTTGCGGATTGTTCTTCCATAGCAGCGGCGATTGATGTTAGTCCTTCGGAAGTAGTTATAGAACCGTTTGCGATTTCTGAAATAGCTGCTGCCACTTCTTCTGCACTAGCTGATAGTTGCTGTGCTGTTGCTGATACGTCAGTGATTTGTTCAGACATTTTATTAACATCCTGCACAATGTTTTCAAATGATTGACCTGCATCAGTAATGACCTTCACGCCATCTTCCACCGAATTCAGAGCACTTTCAACTGCTTGCTGTACATCTTTCGTATCCGCTTGAATTTCAAGTGTTAATTGATTAATTGAGCTTGCAGATTCTTTGGACTCATTCGCTAATTTTTTTACCTCATCAGCGACTACAGCAAACCCTTTACCATGCTCACCGGCTCTTGCTGCTTCAATTGATGCATTTAAAGCTAAAAGATTTGTTTGGTCCGTAATGTCGGAGATAACTTTTGAAATACTTTCGATTTCAGCAGTTTGTTTTGCTAATTTCAGGACAAGCGTATTTACTTGTTCTGTTGAGACGGAAATGATAGCCATTTGGTTTTTAGCATTTGAAATAATAGATGTCCCATCTGTTGCAGTAATTCTTGCTTCTTCTGATAAAAGCTGTAATTGCTGAGAAGCTTCTGCAATCATTTGTACGCCTTTAGCCGTTTCATCCATAGCACTTGCGCTATCTCCTGCTGCTTGTGATGAAGAAACAGAGATATCAGCAGCCATAGCTACTTGGCCAGTCACTTCCTCAGTGCTAGCTGATATTTCTTCTGTACTTGCAGTAAGGTTCTCAGATGATGCTTGAAGATGATTGGTATTTGTTTGTATTTCAAGGATTAGATTCCTTAATACATCTTTCATGTCATTAAATATCGCGGCAAGCTGACCAATTTCATCTTTTGTTCTTACTTTAATGTTTTCGATATGTAAATTACTGTTTGAAATTTCTTTTGCAGCCTGCATAACTAAACCTAATGGACGAACGATTCCTTTACGAATAAAGTACATGATAAAGAATGCAAGTACAAAACTTACAATGAGTAAGATGATTGATATTATTTTAGAAGTGTTGATAGAACTATCTGTTTTTTTACTGATTTCTTGAAGAGCTTCATCTTGGATATCTAATATAGTATTTGAAGCTTCTAATATTTTTAGATTGGCTACTTTCAATTCATTAATTAAAATATCTGTAGCCCTGTCAACTTTTCCATCGTTTAATTCTTTTAACAAAACGTTATAACTTTCATTGAAATCTTCATTTGCCGTTTTTACAATTTCAAATTGCTTTTCAGCTTCTGGTGAGAGCGGTAGTTTGCTAAGTTCTAGAATGTTATTATCTAAACTTTGCGCGTATTGGTGAAGTAACTTTTGGTTTTCATCTGTGTTGGCGATAAATAATGAACGAACATACAAACCCTGCATTCCAATATTAAAGCGAATTTCATCTACTAGTCGAATTTTTACAACACGATCTTCTAATGCTTCGTTTACATTGTTATCGATTTTTTTAAGATTACTCCACGTTACAACTGATGAAATAATTAAACATAATACAACGAGAAGTACTAATAAATTTATTTTTTTGCCTAAACTCACTGCTTATTCCTCCATACTGTATGTATTTTAAATATATAATAATTACCATAGTACTATATTTCTGATTTTTCCGACATATAAATTAGGTCTAAAAATTCATTATTTTTTAAGATATGGTTCTAAAGTCAGATAAAAGCACAAAAAAAACGGAATTTCACTCATTAATGAGTTAGTTTTAGGAGATTTTAATTTTTAGTCAATTACTATCTCAAAAGAGCAATACATTTTAAAAAAAATATTTTATTTCAAACGTTGCCCGTTTACTTACCTTAAAAAAATAAGTTTACGAAACCCTATAAATAAATAATAAAACGATGATTGCCATTACCAGACAATCACCGTTTCTTCATTAGATTAAATTTTAAATTTATCTATTTCACTTCTAAGTTCTTCTGCTAGATTTGTAAGAGATTTCGCTGAAGCATCAATCTCTTCCATTGAAGCGAGTTGCTCTTCTGTTGATGCTGCTACTTCTTCGGAAGCTGCTGCGTT
>Ga0180217_1001945_pt1 | contig 20478 bp, 19 predicted proteins | sample eDN3rd37CBELigOP_FD_128521 | JGI IMG/M metagenome (GOLD analysis project Ga0180217, IMG submission 128521) | Enriched Organic Plus compost microbial communities from Emeryville, California, USA - eDNA 3rd pass 37_C BE-Lig OP (version 2) (version 2) ... | reverse complement strand
TCCTGCGGGCGACGGCGGACCTCGCGATCGCGACCGCGATCGCCGGCAGCATCCACGGCTTCGTCTTCCTGTCGTACGGGGCGACGGCCGTGCTCGTCGCGAGGAACCAGCGCATCAGGCCGTCGTACCAGACGGAGTCCTGCGGGTCCGCGGGCTTCTCGAGGCGCCACGCGCCCTCGAGGCGACCGCGGCGGTGCAACCACAGCTCGGTCGGGATCGTCGCGTAGGGGATGATGGCGCTCGCGATCGCGACGACCGCGGGCCACACGCCCCAGCGCTGGTTCATCGCGACGAGGACGGCCGTCGCCCCGTACGACAGGAAGACGAAGCCGTGGATGCTGCCGGCGATCGCGGTCGCGATCGCGAGGTCCGCCGTCGCCCGCAGGATCAGGCCGATGATGAGCAGGGTCCACGAGATCGCCTCGGCGACGGCCAGCGCGCGGAACAGGTTCAGGGGGGTGCGGAACACGGAACTCCTCGGGTCCTTAACAGCGTAGGCGAGCCGAGGGCATGTTCCTGACACGGTGTCGGAACCCGCGGAACGCGGCTGCGGCCGCGTCGCGCGAAGACGACGCGTCCCGGGATGCCGTTTCCGAGCAGCATCCCGGGGCGCGCCCCGGCGCGCACGGAGTCGAGGCCCGCAGGCCTCACCGCGCCGGAGTCAGGAGTGGCGTCGGCCGCTCAGGCGGCCGGCGCGACCGGAGCCGGCGGACGGGTCCGGCTCACGGTGTAGAGCATCACGGCACCGGCGATCGCGCCGGCGAACCACAGCAGGCCGACGGGACCGGCGTCGAAGCCGACCCACACGTAGCCCACCATCGTGGCGTCGATCGCGAGGACGCCGACCGCGGTCAGCGCGCCGAGCACGACGTCGTTCCGCGCCATGCGACGGACGAGGTCGACCGTCGATCCGAGGAGGACGAGGATGCCGAGGGCCATGACGATCGGAGCCCAGTAGAGGGTCGCCGGGCTCGAGGCGCCGACGGCGATGAGCGCGGCGGCGGTGCGGGGCATCTTGGCCTTGAGGATCACGCCGGCGGCGAGCAGCGAGCCGACGGTGAGGGCCTGGATGGTGCCCTCGAGGTACGGCATGCCCGGCTCGAGGAGCTGGCGCATGCCCATCGTGAGGACGATCGCCGACAGGACGGCGGCGCCGAGCACCCACCACCAGTGGGCTGCGAAACGAGTGACGGAGTTCATTGCTGTGCGTGCTTTCTGTTCAGCCGGCAGACTCCGCAATGCCGCGCGTTCGGTGCGTACCCAGAGCAGGTCGGCGGGGACGCCGAGCGCTGCTCGCCGCGCGATGGAGACGGCGACGGCGAACGGCGCCACGCCCATCTCTCGCGCGAAGGTCTGCTGCTCCCACAGGTCGGAGTGGATCTCGTCGCGTCGACGCTCGGCCGCCGGCGCGCTCACCCAACCCGTGTAGAAGTCGACCCATGTGCGGACGAGCTGCGCGACGAGTCCCGTCGCCTCCGCTCGTCCGATGTGCTCCCGGGTCAGCTGCCCGGTCACAGTGTTCCCCACGCCGCTCGCCCGGACGCCTGCGGCGCCGGGGATGAGGACTGCCGGTGCACGGCGAGCGCCACCGATGCGGCGGCGCCGTCGACCCGGTACAGGCGTCGGCGGGGGCGGCCCTCGGCGGCGGCCGCGTCGGCGTCCTCCCAGGTGCTGGAGAGGAAGCCCGCGGTCTCGAGCCGACCGAGCGCCTTGTACAGCGTGCCGTGCGACGTGAGCCCCCCGGTCTCGTCGCCGTCGGCGATCACCCGGGCGATGCCGAAGCCGTGGAAGCTGTCTTCCCCGGCGCGCTGCAGCTGCAGGGCGGCATCGAGGATCGCCGCCTCCAGCGGCAGCAGGGCGCCTGGTTTCCGTCGCATGAGACCTTTTTAGGACGATATCTTCCCATTGTCAATAGGAAGATATGGAATTCTCCTCTGACCGGCCTTCTGGCACGCAGATCGGGAGGGATCAGGCGGGCGGGATGCGGCACCACGAGATCAGCGCGCCGGTGAGCGTCACGACCTCGTCGCCGTCCGCGAGCTCGATGATGCGCGTCTCGGTGCGGCCGGGGAGCGGCAGCCGGTAGGTGTCGAAGCGGTTCTCGACGGCATCCGGCGCCACCAGCAGCGCGGCGTAGCGGGCGCTCGGCGACACGCAGACCTGCAGCACGGAGTCGGCCGCGTCGACCTCGGTGAGCTCGCGCGCCTGGCCCTCGGGATCGACGAGCACGATCGAGGTGCGACCGGTCGGCACATCGCCGTCCAGCACGCCGACCGCGCGCAGCGTGGAGCCGTCGGCCAGCGGCGTCACCGAGTTCGTGCGGCCGAGGTCGGCGGTCGGCTCGACGAGCGGCGACTCGCTCGCGTCGGTGAGGTCGATCACCACGGTGCTGTCGAAGCGGTCGACGACCGCCTCGCTCGAGCCGCGCGCGATGCCTTCGATCGCGAGCGCCGAGCCGAGCGCCGTCGCCTCGCCCGCGTCCGAGCCGGAGCCCGCCAGCAGCAGCGACCCGTCGAACGACAGCAGCAGGATGGCGTCGGTGTCGGGCACGAAGCGCCACTCCGCGACGCGCGGATCGGCGCCGGTCACCTCGATCTCGGTCGGCTGCGCATCCGGCTCGCCCAGCGACGCCGTGAACAGGATGCTCTCGCGTCCGGAGTCGGCCGAGAGCTCGGCATCCGAGTAGGTGAAGCCGATGCGCTCGCCCCGGTCGGCGGTCTGCAGGTTGGACACGTGCCCGTCGCCGGGCAGGCGCAGCTCGCGCGGGTTCTCGCCGTCGAGGTCGGTGACGATGAGGCTCGCGCGGTCGTCGTCATCGCGCACCGACACCACGAGGTGCTGCGCGGTGGCGCGGAAGTCCTCGATGTGCGGGTGCGTGAACACCGGCACCGCGTCGAGGCCCGTGAGATCGCTGCGGTAGATGATGTCGCCGTCGGCGCGTCCGCGCTGCAGCAGGTGCACCTCGGCCGGCGGTGTGCGGAACGTCTGGGTGAGCGTCGACGACGGTCCGCCCCCGACGGTGGTGACGTCCGCGATCTCGACGGTGTACTCGGTGTCGTCCCACAGCGGCAGGTCGAACCGCACGCCGATCGAGCGGCCGGACGTGTCGACGCGGAACGGTGCGGTGGGCGTGATCGTCACCTGCGACGGATCGACGTCGGCGAGCGTCTGCGTCGTGGTGACGATGAGTCGGGAGCCGGATGCCGCAGCCGCCGCGACCGGATCGACGAACACGTCCGTCGCGCGCGGGCCCTGCGCGACGTTCGCCGCGGCACCGGCCGCGCCGAGCAGGGCGAGGACGCCGACGACGATCGCGAACGTGCCGGCGAACGCACGGCCGCGGCGTCGGCGCGCCTGCGCGCGGCGCGTGCGCGGGGCGTCAGTACTCATACGGATCCTCGGGCTCGGGGATCGGCTGCACCGAGACCGCCTCGACCACGAGGCTGCCGTCCGAGGACGAGCGCACCGTGCCCGTGACCGTCACCCACTGGCCGGTCTCGGGCAGGTCGGAGGCGGCGATCGGCACGCTCGCGGGCTGCGCGTCGATGACGCAGTGCGTGATGACGAGCCGGGTGAGCGCGAAGCCGCCGTCCGCGCGCGGCGTCGCGAACCCGGTGAGCTCGACGGGCTCGCCGTCGAACGCGTCGGGGTCGGTGGCGGTCGCGAAGGCCGTCGCCCACTCGCCGATGCCGAACGAGCCGGTGTCGCCGGTCGAGGCGAGCTGGATGGTGTCGGCGCCGCCGAACAGCGGAGCGGCGCCGACGTCGCGCGACATCGCGAGCTCGGCCGACAGCGACGCCGGCGGCAGCACGAGCGTCGACACCACGACGACCGAGGCGACCGTGCCGCCGACCGCCGTCGCGGCGGTCGCGAGGGGGTGGCGGCGATGCTCGTGGGCGTGGTCGTCGTGGTCGTGCGCGTCGCCGTGATCATGGCCGTGGTCCGCCTCGGCGCCGAGCGGCAGCGCGAACGACGCGACGGCGCCCAGGAGCACGACGACCGACATCGTCACCGCGAACCACGTCGACTCGGGGTTGATGTACAGCCCGAGCCGGTCGGTGACGGCGAGCGCGATCGTGACGACGGCGAGCACCGCGGCGAGCCCGACTCCGAGCCACCGTGCCCCGAGACCCTGGAGATCACGCAACGAGGTTCACCGCCGTCCCGATGGCGAAGGCGGCCAGGAGCACGATCACGACGACGCCGCCGAGGGCGCGCCACGTGAACGTCGTGCGCAGCAGCGCGATCATCTTCACGTCGACGATCGGGCCCACCAGCAGGAAGGCGACGATCGACCCCGGCGTGAAGGTCGAGGCGAACGACAGCGCGAAGAACGCGTCGACGTTGGAGCAGATCGACACCACGAGGGCGAGCGTCATCATGGCGACGATCGACAGCGCCGGGTTGGAGCCGATCGCGATGAGCGCCTCGCGCGGCACGAGCACCTGCACGGCGCCGGCGAGCGCCGAGCCGATGATCAGCGCCGGCATGACGGCGCGCAGCTCGACGGCGAACTGGGCGATCGAGCGGCGCCAGCGGCCGCTCGAGAGGTGCCCCGTCTCGAGGGCGAGCTCGCACGTCGCGCGGAAGCGGTCCGTCAGCAGGGCATCGGGCGACGGATGCCGGCTGTACAGCCATCCGATGAGGTTCGCGATCGCGTAGCCGCCGAGCAGGCGCGCGATGAGGATGCCGTCGCTGAAGCCGAACGCCTGGTGCGTCGTGATGATGACGATGGGGTTCACGATGGGCGCCGCGATGAGGAAGGTCATCGTCTCGGGCACGGTGAAGCCGCGCATGAGCAGACCGCGCGCGAACGGCACATTGCCGCACTCGCACACGGGCACCAGCATGCCGAGCAGCGACAGCACCGCGCGGCGCGCCCACGCCGCGCGCGGCAGCCACCGCTCGATGACGCCGGGCGGCACCCACACCTGCACGACGATCGACAGCACGACGCCGAGGGCGACGAACGGCAGCGACTCGATGAGCACGCTGATCGCGAGGGTGAGCCCGTCCTGGGCGCGCGTCGGCAGCGACGCGGGGAAGAGCGTGGGAGCGAGCCAGTCGATGACGAACAGCGCCGCGATCACCGCGACCCCGACGCCGAGCCACAGCGCCGCACGTGCCGTCGAGGAGGGCTGCGGCGCGGCATCCGGGGTCCGCGCGGGCGAACGCGTGTCAGTTCGCGTCACGCTCGGAATCCCGGGCCGCCGCACACGACGCGCAGAGCCCGAAGATGTCGACGATGTGCTCGGCGTCACGGAACCCGTGACGCTCGGCGGTGCGCTTGGCCCACTGCTCGACGTCGGTCGCCTCGATCTCGACCGTGAGTCCGCAGGAGCGGCAGATGAGGTGGTGGTGGTGCCCCTCGCTCGTGCAGGCGCGGTACAGCGCCTCGCCCTCGGGGCTCTGCAGCGAGTCGGCCTCGCCCTGGGCGGCGAGGCCGGCGAGGGCGCGGTAGACGGTGGCCAGTCCGATGCCGGTGTTCTCCTCGCGCAGCGTGGCGTGCAGGGACTGCGCGCTGACGAATCCGCGCGCGTCGAGGAGCGCTTCGCGCACGCGCTCGCGCTGCCACGTGTTGCGCTGGGCCATGGCCGCGATTCTACCTTCGGGGTCCTGGACGACTGCCGGTATGGGCGGTCGTCATGCGTGGTGCTCGGCGTGGACGTGGTCGCGCGTCACCCGGTTGCGGCGCGCGCCGACGGCGCGGCAGATCAGGTAGATGACGAACGAGATGGTCGTGATGTACGGGCTCACCGGCAGCGTGCCCATGATCGCGATCAGGATGCCGCCCACGGCCGACACGAAGCCGAACAGCGCCGCCAGCAGCGGCACCGACAGCGGCCCGGCGGCGACGCGCATCGCGGCGGCGGCGGGAGTCACCAGCAGCGCCATCACCAGCAGCGCGCCGATGATGTGTACCGCGACGGCGACGATGAAGCCGAGCAGCAGCATGAACGCGAGCGAGACGGCCGTCGTCGGCACACCGCGCGCGGCGGCCGACAGGGGGTCGAGCGAGTCGTAGCGCAGCGGACGCCAGATCAGCAGCAGGCCGAGCAGCACCAGCACGCCGATGCCGATGAGCCAGCCCAGCTGCCCTGTCTGCACCGAGACGATCTGGCCGGTCAGCAGGCTGAACCGGTTGGCGCTGCGCCCGTCGTAGAGCGACAGGAACAGGATGCCGAGGCCGAGGCCGAACGGCATGAGCACGCCGATGATCGAGTTGCGGTCCCAGGCGCGGGACCCCATGAGGCCGATGATCGCGGCGGCGATGATCGAGCCGACGATCGAGCCGGTGACGACGTCCCAGCCGACGAGGAACGCGGCCGCGGCGCCCGCGAACGACAGCTCGCTGATGCCGTGCACGGCGAACGCCATGTCGCGCTGCATGACGAAGACGCCGATGAGGCCGCCGACGAGGCCGAGCACGGCGCCCGCCCACACCGAGTTCGACACCAGCGCGAGGATCTCGCCGTAGTACGGCAGTCCGCCGAACATCGTGTCGACGATGTCGTCCCAGTTCATGCGCCGCCCTCGTGATGGTGGTGGGATGCCTCGGCGTCGGGTGCGCCGACGACGACCAGGCGGTCGCCCGCACGCAGCACGAAGACGTGCGCGCCGTACAGGTCGCTGAGGACGTCGGAGCGCAGGACTTCCTGCGGGTGTCCGAGGGTGAAGCGGCCGCCCGCGATGTACAGGATGCGGTCGACCTTGCCCAGCAGCGGGTTGACGTCGTGGGTGACCAGCAGCACCGCGGCATCCCGCTCCCGGCGATGCCGGTCGATGAGACCGACGACGGTCTGCTGGTTGGCGAGGTCGAGGCTCGTCAGCGGCTCGTCGCACAGCAGCAGCCGCGGGTCGTCGGCGAGCGCCTGGCCGACGCGCAGGCGCTGCTGCTCGCCGCCCGACAGCAGGCCGGCCGGGCGATCGGCGTACGAACGCGCGCCGACCGCGTCGATGAGGGCGTCCACGCGCGCGCGGTCGCCGCGCCGCGGGAACGGCAGCCCGAACCGGTGACCGTCGACGCCGAGGCGCACGAGGTCGCGGCCGCGCAGCGCGGCGTTGACGGGGAGCGGGCGCGACTGGGGGACGTAGCCGATGCGGCGGTTGCCCCGCGCGCGCACCGGCTCGCCGAGCACGGTGATCGTGCCGGCCGACAGCTTCTCGAGGCCGAGGATCGCGCGCAGCAGCGTCGTCTTGCCCGAGCCGCTGGGCCCCAGCACCGCGATGAGCTCGCCGGGGTGCACGTCGAGGTCGAGGCCCGTCCACAGCTCCCGGTCGCCGCGCCGCAGTGCGGCGCCGCGGACCGACAGGACGGGGGTCGTGCCGGGGGCGGAGGGCGGGGTCACGCGCCCAGCGCCGTCGTCAGCGCCTCGATGTTCGCCCGCATCCACGAGATGTAAGTCTGTCCTGCCGGGAGGGTTTCGGAAAACCCGATCACGGGAACACCGCTCTCCTCCGCCTCGTCGACGATGCGGACGGTCTCGGCGCCGCCGGTCTGGGCGTTCGTGATCACGACGCGCACATCGCCCGAGCCGACGAGGTCGAGCGCCTCGAGCAGCGTCGCCGGTGCGACGTCCTGCCCCTCCTCGACTGCTTCGCTGAACGCGTTCGGCGTGACGTCGATCAGGCCCGCCGCAGTCACGAGGTACACGGGGACCGGCTCGGTGACGAAGACGGCCGCGTCGGCGTGCGCGTCGCGGATGCCGCTCAGCTCGGCATCCAGCCCGGCGATCTCTCCGACGAGGGCATCGGCGGCCTGGTCGAAGGCGTCCGCGTCGGCGGAGCTCAGCTCGCCGAGCTCGGCCGCGATGGCGAGCGCGAGGTCTGCCATCGCCTGCGGGTCGTACCAGACGTGCTCGTTGAAGCCGTCGACGTGCTCGTGGCCGTGGTCGTGCTCGTCGCCGTGGCCGTGCCCGTCGGCGTGCTCGCCCTCGTCCGCGTGGTCCTCGTCGTCGGCGTGGGCGTCGCTGTCGTCATGCGCGCTTTCGCCGGGCCACTCCGACGAGAACTCCACGGCGGTGAGGATCGGCGCCTCGGTGCCGCTGGACTCGATGAGCGCGTCGACGAACGCGTCGTAGCCGCCGCCGTTCTCGATGATGAGGTCCGCCTTCGACACCGCGAGCTGGTCGCGGGCGCTCGGCTCGAACGAGTGCGGGTCCTGCGAGTCACTGGAGATGATCGAGGTCACCGCGACGCGGTCGCCGCCGATCTGCTCGGCGATCTGGCCGTACACGTTGGTCGTCGCGACGACGGAGATGCGGTCGTCGCCGGCGTCCGCGGCGGAGGTCGTCGACGCGCACCCGGCGAGGACGAGCACGGACGCGCCGAGCGCGCCCAGCGTGAGGGAGAGGCTCCGGGGAGAGGGCATGACTGCCACTCTAACGTTATTGATAATCATTCTCAAAACGCGGCGGCCGCAGGGCGCCCCGGAAAGATCAGTCGAGCAGCAGGGCCGGCTCCTCGAGGATCGAGGCGACGTCGGCGATGAAGCGCGACATGCCGTCGCCGTCGATCACGCGGTGGTCGAACGAGCCGGCGACCGTCGTGACCCAGCGGGGGCGCACCTCGCCGTCGACGACCCACGGCTTCTGCCGGATCGTGCCGAGCGCGACGATGCCCGCCTCACCCGGGTTGATGATCGGCGTGCCCGCGTCCATGCCGAAGACGCCGATGTTCGTGATCGTGATGGTCCCGCCCTGCTGGTCGGCCGGCGTCGTGCGCCCCTCGCGCGCCGTCAGCGTGAGCTTCTCCAGCGCCCGCGCGAGGTCGCGCATCGACAGGTCCTGCGCGTCCTTGATGTTCGGCACGAGCAGGCCGCGCGGCGTCGCGGCCGCGATGCCGAGGTTGACGTAGCGGCGCACGCGGATCTCGGGCCCGCCCTCGGCATCCACCCACGCGGCGTTCACCATCGGGGTGCGGCGCACCGCCCAGATGACGGCGCGCGCCATGATGAGCAGCGGCGACACCTTGACATCCGCGAAGTCGGGGGAGGTCTTCAGACGCTTGACGAGCTCCATCGTGCGCGTCGCGTCGACATCGGTCCACACCGACACGTGCGGCGCCGAGTACGCCGACTGCACCATTCCGCTCGCGACGGCCTTGCGCACGCCCTTGACCGCGATGGTCTCCTCGCGGCCCGCGGCGTCGGGCGCGGGGGTCGCCGGGGCGACGGATGCCGGACCCGCCGGCGCCGCGACGGGCACCGGGATCGTCTCCTCGCGCACATCGCCCCACTCAGGCGTCTCGATGTTGCGGAACACGCTGGCCTGGGACGCGTGCCGCACGACGTCCTCGCGCGTGACCTCGCCCGCGGGGCCGCTCGGCGTCACGGCGGCGAGATCGACGCCGAGGTCGCGCGCGAGCTTGCGGATCGGGGGCTTCGCGACGACGCCGACCGACGCCGCAACGCGCTCGCGCGCGGGGGCCGGGCGCTTGCGGCGCCGCGACTGCACGTGTCCGCCGGTGCCGTAGCCGACGAGCACGGCGCCCTCGCCGGTACCGTCCGCATCGCCGGGCTCGCCGTGCTCGGACTGTCCGACGACGGCGGGGCCGGCATCCGCTCCCGCTGTCGACGCGATCGTGATGATCGGCGTGCCGACCATGACGGTCTGCCCCTCGGGCACGAGCAGCTCGCCCACGGTGCCCGAGAACGGCGAGGGCAGCTCGACGAGCGACTTGGCCGTCTCGATCTCGACGAGGACGTCGTTGACGGCGACGGTGTCGCCGGGACCGACGCGCCACGAGACGATCTCGGCCTCGGTCAGGCCTTCGCCGACGTCGGGGAGAAGGAAGGTCTGGGTGCTCATGTCGGGATCCTTTCGGACATCTCGGTCGTTGAGCGAGCGAGGAACGAGCAAGACGAAACGCGGCCGGGGTCCGCGCCGGCGGGGCGTTTCGTCTCGCTGCGCTCGCTCAACGACCGGGACCGTGTCATGTCAGTAGGCGAGGGCGCGGTCGACGGCCTCGAGGATGCGGTCGGCGTCGGGCAGGTAGACGCCCTCGAGCTTCGCGGCGGGGAACGGGACGTCGAAGCCCGACACCCGCAGCACGGGCGCCTCGAGCGCGTAGAACGCCTTCTCCATCACGGTCGCGGCGACCTCGGAGCCGAGCGACGTGAAGCCCGGCGCCTCCTGCGCATAGACCATGCGGCCGGTGCGACGCACCGAGTCGAGGATGGGGCCGTAGTCGATCGGCGAGAGCGAGCGCAGGTCGACGACCTCGACGCTCGTACCCTCCGCCTCGGCGAGCACGGCGGCCTGCAGCATCGTCGTCACCATCGCACCGTGCCCGACGAGGGTGACGTCGGTGCCGCGGCGGACGATGCGCGATGCATGCAGGGGCAGCGCGCGGGCCGACGTGTCGACCTCGCCCTTCTGCCAGTACTTGCTCTTGGGCTCGAGGAAGATGACCGGGTCGGGCGAGGCGATCGCGTCCTGGATCATCCAGTACCCGTCGTTCGGGGTCGACGGGCTCACCACGCGCAGGCCCGGCGTGTGCGTGAAGTACGCCTCGGGGCTCTCCTGGTGGTGCTCGACGGCGCCGATGTGGCCGCCGTACGGGATGCGGATGACGACAGGCATCTGCAGCGCGCCCTCGTGCCGGTTCGTCAGCTTGGCCAGCTGGGTCGTGATCTGGTCGAAGGCGGGGAACACGAAGCCGTCGAACTGGATCTCGACGACGGGACGGAAGCCCGCCATCGCGAGGCCGATCGCGGTGCCGACGAGGCCGGATTCGGCCAGCGGCGAGTCGAGCACGCGGCGGTCGCCGAACTCGGCCTGCAGCCCCTCGGTGACGCGGAAGACCCCGCCGAGGCGGCCGATGTCCTCGCCCATGAGCAGCACGCGGTCGCTCGCGGCGAGCGCGGCGCGCAGGCCGGCGTTGATGGCGCGGCTGAACGGCATCGACTGCACGGCGGGCGTGGCGTCGGCGGCGGTGCCGGTCGGGGTGGACTGCGCGGTCATGCGGCACCTCCCTCGAACGAGGCCTCATAGTCGGCGAGCCACCGCCGCTGCTCCTCGACGAGCGGGTGCTCCTCGGAGTACACGTGCGCGAACATCGCGTCGGGCTCGAGGCCGCCGAGCTCGTTCGTGCGGGTGCGCACGTCGTCGGCGACCGCGGCCGCCTCGGCGTCGACATCGGCGAAGAACGCCTCGGATGCGCCGCGCGCGAGCAGGTACGCCTTCATGCGGGCGATGGGGTCGCGGCGCCGCCACGACTCCTCCTCGTCGGCGGTGCGGTACTTCGTGGGGTCGTCGCTCGTGGTGTGGGCGCCCAGCCGGTAGGTCATCGCCTCGATCGCGCGCGGACCGTCGCCGGCGCGGGCCTCGTCGAGCGCGACGCGGGTGACCGCCCAGCTGGCGAGCACGTCGTTGCCGTCGACGGCGATGCTCGGCATCCCGTAGCCGGCGCCGCGCAGGTGCAGCGGCGTGCGCGACTGGGTCTCGACGGGCACCGAGATGGCCCATTGGTTGTTCTGCAGGAAGAAGACCTCGGGGGTGCGGTAGCTCGCGGCGAACACCATCGCCTCGTGCACGTCGCCCTGGCTGGAGGCGCCATCGCCGTAGTAGACGATGACGGCCTCGTCGCGCTCGGGGTCGCCGGTGCCGCACCGGCCGTCGAAGACCAGCCCCATGCCGAACCCGGTCGCGTGCAGCGTCTGCGCGCCGAGCACGAGCGTGTAGATGTGGGTGTTGCCGTTCTTCGGATCGAACGGGTTCCAGCCGCCGTGCGTCAGTCCGCGCATGAGCCGGATGATGTCGAGCGGGTCGACGCCGCGGATCCGCGTGACGACGTGCTCGCGGTAGGACGGGAACAGGTGGTCCTGCGGGCGCGCGGCGCGGGCCGAGCCGACCTGCGCCGCCTCCTGCCCGTAGCTCGGCGGCCACAGCGCGAGCTGGCCCTGGCGCTGCAGGTTGGTCGCCTGCACGTCGAACGCGCGGATGACCGCCATGTCGCGGTAGAAGCCCTCGAGCTCGGTGTCGCCGAGCGCGTCGACGAGCGGGGCGTACCGCTCCGCCGCCGGTGTCGGCGCGAACGTGCCGTCGGCCTGCAGGAAGCGGACGGGGTCGGGGCTCGCGGCGGGCACGGTGGCGTCGCTCGTCACCGAGTCTTGTGGCGGGGTCACGGTCTCTAAGCTAGCCGCCGCCCCGGATGCCCTTCTGGGAGGTGGTTCACAACGGATGCCGCGATCTGTAGGACCTTGTCGACAGACTCCTCTTCGCCGACGGAGATGCGGATGCCGTCCCCCGGGAACGCACGCACGATGATCCCGCCGGCGTCGAACGCCTCGGCGAACTGGGCCGTGTGCTCGTGAGCGGGCAGCCACACGAAGTTGCCCTGCGCCTCGGGCACCTCCCATCCCGCCTCACGCAGGGCCGCCACCAGGCGGTCGCGGCGCTCGGCGATGACGCGGACGCGCGCGAGGAGCTCCTCCTCGGCATCCAGGCTCGCCAGCGCCGCCTCTTCGGCATGGGCCGTGACCGACAGCGGGATCGCGGTGCTGCGTGCGGCGTCGAGCACGCGCGGGTGCCCGATCGCGTAGCCGACGCGCAGACCCGCCAGGCCGTACGCCTTGGAGAAGGTGCGCAGCACGACGACGTTCGCGTGACCGCCGCCGCCGAGCGTGCGCAGGCCGTCGACGGAGTCGGGGTCGGTGACGAACTCGGCGTACGCCTCGTCGAGGATCACCAGCACGTCCCCCGGCACACGGGCGATGAACGCGTCGAACTCCGCCTGCGTGACGATCGGGCCGGTCGGGTTGTTGGGGCTGCACACGATGATCGCGCGGGTGCGTTCGGTGATCGCGTCCGCCATGGCGTCGAGGTCGTGGCGGGCGCCCGCCGCGAGCGGCACCTGCACGGCGGTCGCGCCGGCGACGATCGCGAGGCCGGGGTAGGCCTCGAAGGAGCGCCATGCGTAGATGACCTCGTCGCCCGGGCCCGCCGTCGCCAGCAGCAGCTGGGCGATGAGCGACACGCTGCCCGCGCCGATGTGCACCGCGTCGACGTCGACGCCGAAGCGCTCGGCGAGGCGCTCGCGCAGGCGGGTCGCGGCCGCGTCCGGGTAGCGGTTGAACGCCGTCGCGGCCTGCACGCGCGCGAGCACGCTGGGAAGCGGATCGAAGGGGTTCTCGTTGCTGGAGAGCTTGAACGCCTCGTCGTCGGCCTGCTTTCCCTGCTTGTAGGGCGGCAGTGCGGCGATCTCGGGGCGCACGCGAACGGGGATCTCGGGGGCGTCGGTCACGCCCCGAGTCTACGAGCGCGCGCGGGTGCCGCACCCTCGGCATCTGGTCGGGCGCGCGGCCCGGCGCTTGCCTCGGGGTCGGCGACGCGACCAGACTGAGCCTCACTATGGGCTTCCTCATCCGTGTCGTCGTCAACGCGTTCGCGATCTGGGTCGTGACGCTCATCCCCGCGCTCCAGGTCAGCGTGATCGCCTTCCCGCCCGGCGAGACGCTGCAGCTCGTGCTCACACTGCTGCTCGTCGCGGCGATCTTCGCGCTCGTCAACACCCTGATCGGCACGGTCATCAAGGTGCTCGCGTTCCCGCTGTACATCCTGACCCTCGGCCTCATCGGCCTCATCATCAACGCGTTCCTGCTGTGGCTGACGGCGTGGATCACGAGCTTCTGGGACTTCGGCCTGCGCGTCGAGGACTTCTGGTGGGGCGTGGTCGCGGCCCTCATCATCACGCTGATCAACTGGATCTTCGGCATCATCCTGCGCCCCAAGAAGGACTGACCGGCTCGTCGCGCGCCGCCGCGAACTCGGTGACCTCGACCGACTCGGCGCGCGCGAGGTCGGCGAAGACGCCGCGCAGACCGTCGACCCGCGGGTCGGTCGACGCGTCGAGCATCCCGGCCGTCTCGGCATAGGAGACCATGCGGTGCGCCGGCACCGTCGCGTCGCCCAGCCCGGCCTCGGGGTGGGCGACGCGCTCCGCGACGAAGCTGCCCGCCGCCCCCACCGACGCCATGTGCCCGCCGCCCGCGAGCGCGGCGACCGGATCGTCGGTGTGGCGCACCGTGACGCTCAGCGTGCCCGGGCCGACGTCGGCGGCCACCGGCGAGCCGAACGTCACCAGGGTGCGGGTGTCGTAGCGGCCGTCGAGCGCGAGGTGCGACGCGATCATGGCGCCCTGCGAATGACCGAACGCGTGCACGACGTCGCCGGGGCGCGCGCCGGCCGCGGCGAGCGCGCGCTCGGTCGCGGCATAGGACGCGGAGGTGCGCCCGGCGTAGAGCTCGGCGTTGGAGCGGTTGTCCCACGGATCACGGCCGCCCAGCGCCATCGACTGCGTGCCGGCGACGTACACCGCGAACTGCCGCGAGCCGTCGGGCATCGTGTACCGCTCGACGCGCACACGGGAGTCGCCGGCACCGGGCATGCGCTGGGTCACGCCGCCGAGGGTCTGCGGCGCGCCGTCCGCGGGCGCCGGCGGCACCGCCGTGAGCCGCACGCCGGGGGCGGGGCCGGTCAGCCGCGCGCCGCGCTCGAGGCGTCCGGTGCCGGCGATGCCGGCCGCCGCGGCGCCGGCCAGCGTCCCCAGTCCCGCTCCGGTGCCCGCCATGACGGCGGCGGGGTCGCCGAACTCGCCGCCGATGCCCACGCCCAGCAGCGTCGCCTGCCGCACGAGCTCCGACGGCCACATCACAGTGCGCTCCACCTCCGCGCCGACAGCGGCGGCCCATGCGTCCGGGTGCGCCGCGACGAGCTCGCTCATGCGGGCGTCGAGCCGCGCCGCGCGCACGGTGTCGCCCGCGAGCACGGCCGCCCGATGTGCGGCGTTGATCTCGACCAGCTCGTACCCCAGCGCCGCATCGAGCAGAGCGGTGGCGATGCGCGCAGCCTCCGAGCTCGCGGCATCCGTTCGCGCGCGCAGTCCCGCCACGTCCGCGATCGCGTCCCACGCCGGCGCCTGCACCCCGAGAAGAGTCCCGACCAGCGCGCCGAGCCGCGTCGCGACGGCGTCGAGCTCCTGCACCGCCCGGTCGAACGACACCGCCGTCGCGCGGAGCGTGCCGGTGTCGACGGCCACGGCGCCGCCGCTGCGCAGCTCGAGCCCGCTCGCCTCGGGCTTCGGCCAGGCCTCCGCGACGATGCCGATGATCCCGTCGTGCGGCCCGAGCGGGCGGTCGGCGTCGGCGGCGCCGAGCGGATCGTCGTCACTCACGGCAGCGCGCCCTGCGCGAGCGGCGCGAGCAGCGACGATGCCTCGACGAGGAGCGCGTCGCGTCGGGCGCGCTCGATCGCGCTGCGCGCGGACTCCGCGGCGCACCGGAGTCCGGACACGTCGCCGGCCCACTCCGCGGACGCCTCGCGGAACGCCGTCGCGGCCTTCGCCTGCCAGTGGGTGGCCGCCGCCAGTCCGCGCGCGCCGAGCGCGGCATCGTCGAGGCGATCGATGAGCCCGTCGAGCTCGCGGAGGACCGCGGCCAGCTGCGACGACGCGGAGGCGGGGGATCCGAGGGGGTGCGTCATCACCCGGCCATGCTCCCGCGCCGCGACCCGGCCGGTGGCGCGCCGACCGCGACCTGTGCAGGACCGGCGCGCGCGGCGGGGCTGGGGAGGAACGCGACGAGGCGCCGCCCGCTCGGGACGGCGCCTCGCCTGCCGGTGCGGGGGCGCTCAGCCCTTGGGCTTCACGACCACCGTGACCGTGTCGGTCGCGGTGTTGCCCGCCGCATCCGTCGCCGTCCACGTGAACGTGTACCGCGCACCGTTGGCGGCCCGGACCTCGACCGTGCGGTCGCCCGTCTGCTCCCACTCCGCCTTGTGGCTGCCGCTCGTCGCGACGTCGGTGAGCTCGACGCTCACCTCGCCGCTGTCGTCGGCCGCCTCGATGACGAACTCGATGACGCGCATCTTGTTGTCGGGCGGGAAGACCGTCTCGGGATCGACCGAGACCTCGATCGTCGGCGGCGTGACATCCGCCAGGTCGATGCCGACGATCACCGGGTCGTGGTCGCTCGACCGGTACGGGTCGGGCGCGTAGAGGGCGTCCTGCGCCGGCTGCTTGAACTCCATCGTGTAGTCGATGAGGCTCGGCTCGTCGGCGTTGATCGCCCACGTCGAGGCTCCGGTGACGTCTGCGACCAGCCCCTCCTGCGCGAGCGCGTGGTCGAGGTAGCCCACCTGACCGTCGAACACGTACGAGTACGCGTGGTCGCCCTGGAACTGCTTCACGAGGTCGGTGAACCCGCGCTCGACCAGTGCGTCGATCGGGTCCTCGTAGTCGTACGAATTCAGGTCGCCCATCACCAGCGCACGGTCACCCGTGCCCTGGCCGGTCGGGTCGGTCGCGAGCCATTCGGCCAGCGCGGCGGCCGCCGCGGTGCGCACGTCGCTGCAGTTGCCCTGACCGTCGCCGGCGTCCGGGTCTTCGGAGCAGGCGCTGCCCTTCGACTTCAGGTGGTTCACCGACAGCGTGAACTTCTCACCGGTCTGGACCGACTCGAAGGTCTGCGTGAGGGCGGGACGGTTGCGCGCGTCCGACCAGCGGGAGTCGACCGCCTGCGTCAGCAGGGCGTGCGCGCCGGCCGGCCGCACCGTCTCGGGCTTGTAGATGATCGCCGTCGCGATCTCGTCGCCGCCGATCACGCCGGTCTCGATGTGCTCGTACACGTCCGCGCCGAGATGCGCGTTGAGCGCATCGGTGAGCGCCGCCACCGCCGTGCCGTTGTTCTCGATCTCGATGAGGCCGAACACGTCGGCGTCGATCGCGGCGAGCGCCGCCACGATCTTCGCCTGCTGCCGCTCGAACTCCTCCGCCGTGATCGCACCGCGCGAGTCCAGCGTCGTGAAGTAGTTCAGGACGTTGAAGCTCGACACGACGAGGTCGCCGCCCACGTCGGGCACCTCGGGTCGCGGGTTGGCCACGGTGAAGTCCGCCCCCTGCGTCGGCTGCACGCCCCACGTGTCGAAGCGGTAGTCGAGGATGCCTGTCGCGTTCTGCACCAGGTCACCGCTGCGGAAGGTGTTCGTCAGCGTGAAGATCTGCCCGTTCGGGTGGATCGCCGGGTCGGGGTTCTGGTTCGAGCGCCCGTCGTCGAGCGTGATGCTGTTCCGGAGGTTCGCCTCGGCGACCGTGTTCGCGGCGTCACCGGGCTCGGCGATCGCCGTCGGCGAGTCGAGGCGCCCGTTCGTGAGCGTGATGGTGCCGTAGCGGCCGAACTCGAAGGTCTCGCCGATCGCGAGGCTCTGCGGCAGCGTCACGTACATGCCCTCCAGCGCCTCGCGCTGCGTCTCGGTGGCGGGCAGCGTCAGCGCCGTCGGGGCGGGCAGCGCCTGGTCGACGGCGCAGATCTCGACGTCCGCGGCCGAGACCTGCGTCATGCCGAACTGCTCCGAGGCGGTGCCGGCCACGCTCACGACGTCGCCGACGTCGACCGCGGCGCCGCCGGGCGCGTGGACGAAGATGCCGTCCGACGTGGCGGAGTCGCCGTCTCCGGCATCCTGCACGTAGTACCCGTTGAAGCCGCCGGTCTGGAAGTCGCCGACGACGACGCCCTCGATGAGCACGACCTGCCCCGCGACCGGGCTGGTGGCGCCGGCGCCCTGCACCGCGCCGATCGGCGTGGGATCGGCGAGGCAGTCCGCCTCGGGCACCGGCTCGGGCTCGGGCGGCGTGAGGTGCCAGCCCAGACCGTCGAACGTGTTGTTCGGGAAGCCGTCCCATCCGACCGCCGGGTCGAACGCATCCAGCGGATCGGTGTCGCCGACGAGCACGTCGGCCTTGCGGCGCAGCGTGTTGTCGGCGGTGGAGGTCAGGCCCGTGCCCCATTCGGCGCCGGGGTCGACGCCGACCTGGCCGATGGAGTCGACGACGTCATCGTTCTTGAGGAGGACGATCGCGTCGTTGCCGTTGAAGAGTCCCAGGCCGACCGTGAGGTCCGCCTGAGCGAGGATCTCCGGAGCCGCCGAGCTGTGGGCCAGGACGAAGACGTCGCCGGGCTGCAGCGTGCCGCTGAGCGACTGCGTGAACGACGCGGACGCGCTGCCGTTGGAGAACTGGCGGATCGCGTACTGGGACGCCCCCAGGTCGACGGCGGTGTCGCCGGGGTTGTAGATCTCGATCGCCTTGTTGTTCGACGAGCCCTCGACATACTCGCTGATGAACAGGTCGCCGGGAGCGGCGGCGGCGGGGGCGGCGAACGCCACGACCCCCGCCGCGGAGAGAGACAGCGCCGCTGTGGCGGCGACCAGTCGACGTGATGGGTGGAACACAGGACCTCCATGTCTTGTGCGCGAATCGGTGGACCGCATAGGTCGGAGGAGGCCGGTCACCTCCTCCGCGTCTCAAGCTAGGGGGCACGCAGGCGCAGACGCCGAAAAGGAGAACACCTTAACGTTGCGGCCTCCTTAACGCGGCGGATCGGTTCGCGACAGAATGGAGCAATGACCGCGACCGCCGTGGACCCCTTCCGCGTCGTGTTCGTCTGCACCGGGAACATCTGCCGCTCGCCGATGGCCGAGGTCGTCTTCCGCGGCTGCGCCGACCGGGCCGGACTCGGCGCGCATGTCGCCTCGAGCAGCGCTGGCACCGGCGACTGGCACGTCGGCGAGCGCGCCGACCAGCGCACCATCGACGCGCTGTCGCGCGCCGGCTACGACGGCACGCACCACCGCGCGCGCCAGTTCTCGCACGCGGACTTCGCCCGCAGCGACCTCGTGATCGCGCTCGACCGCAGCCATGAGCGGATCCTGCGCGGCTGGGCCCGGACCGAGGCGGATGCCGACAAGATCGCCCTCCTCATGTCGTTCGACACCGGCGCCGGAACCCTCGACGTGCCGGACCCGTACTATGCCGGGCCCGGAATGTTCGACGAGGTGCTCGGTATGATCGAGAGTGCGAGCCGGGCGCTCTTCCGGCAACTCGAACCCGCGATCCGTCCGGCGCATTGACGCCGGGATCGAGTTCGCCCCGTCCGACGGGAGCCACCGTGACCTCTCTGCCCCCTCAGCCCCTGAGCCCCCTCGACGGCCGCTACCGCGCCGCCGTCACCGGCCTCGCCGACTACCTCTCGGAGGCGGGCCTGAACCGCGCCCGCGTCGAGGTGGAGGTCGAGTGGCTCATCGCGCTCACCGACCGCGCGCTGTTCGGCACGTCGCCGCTGTCGGACGACGACAAGGCCCGCCTGCGCGCGCTGTACCTCGAGTTCGGCCAGGCCGAGATCGACTGGCTCGCCGAGAAGGAGGCGGTCACCCGCCACGACGTCAAGGCCGTCGAGTACCTGGTGCGCGACCGTCTGTCGTCGCTCGGCCTCGACGCGATCGCCGAACTGACGCACTTCGCGTGCACGAGCGAGGACATCAACTCCACGTCGTACGCGCTCACGGTGCAGCGCGCCGTGCAGCGTGTGTGGCTGCCGAAGCTGCGCGCCGTCATCGCCGCGCTCACCGACCTCGCAGTGAAGCACCGCGATGCGGCGATGCTCTCGCGCACGCACGGCCAGCCCGCCACGCCCTCCACCATGGGCAAGGAGCTCGGCGTCTTCGCCTGGCGTCTGTCGCGCGTGGCCGACCAGATCGAGGGCGGCGAGTACCTCGCGAAGTTCTCCGGCGCGACCGGCACGTGGTCGGCGCACCTTGCCGCGGCCCCCGATGTCGACTGGCCCGAGCTGTCGCGCTCGTTCATCGAGGGCCTGGGGCTGGACTTCAACGTCTACACGACCCAGATCGAGTCGCACGACTGGCAGGTGGAGCTGTACGACCGCGTGCGCCACGCCGGCGGCATCCTGCACAACCTCGCCACCGACATCTGGACGTACATCTCCATCGGGTACTTCACGCAGATCCCCGTGGTGGGCGCGACCGGCTCGTCGACGATGCCGCACAAGATCAACCCGATCCGCTTCGAGAACGCCGAGGCGAACCTCGAGATCTCGGGCGGGCTGCTCGCGACGCTGTCGCAGACCCTCGTGACCAGCCGCATGCAGCGCGACCTCACCGACTCGACCACGCAGCGCAACATCGGCGTCGCGTTCGGCCACTCGCTGCTCGCCCTCGACAACCTGCAGCGCGGGCTCGGCGAGATCTCGCTCGCCGAGGACGTGCTCCTGGCCGACCTCGACGCGAACTGGGAGGTGCTCGCCGAGGCGATCCAGACCGTGGTGCGCGCCGAGATCGCCGCGGGACGCTCGCAGATCAGCGACCCGTACGCGCTGCTGAAGGACCTCACGCGCGGCCGCCGCGTCGGCGCCGCCGAGCTGGCCGAGTTCGTGCGCGGCCTCGACATCGGCGACGAGGCGAAGGAGCGGCTGCTCGCACTCACGCCGGCGACCTATGCCGGTCTCGCCTCGAAGCTCGTCGACGAGCTCTGAGCCCAGATTCCACGACGAACGCGCCCCGGGGAGACCGGGGCGCGTTCTGCGTTTCGAGCGGATGCTGCGGCGTCAGGCCTTCGGAGCGCCCGGGGCCGCGGCATCCGTCGCGTCGTCATCGTCGTCGTGCAGCACCGGCTTGTCGATCGTCTTGG